>LNAP01000400.1_pt1 | contig 49125 bp, 31 predicted proteins | sample 602601 | NCBI WGS metagenome assembly LNAP01 (sample SAMN02440304, study PRJNA202911) | soil metagenome | biome: Subtropical and temperate rainforests or woodlands; isolation source: soil samples (1 kg each in a 20% v/v slurry with milli Q water) were... ...
GCTGGTGCTGTTCGGCCTCAAGTTCGGCCTGGTCACTACCCTGACCGAACGCCTGGAGCGCGACCCCGCCGTGCGCGAAGTGGTGCCCATGGGCGGCGGGCGCTTCAGCGCCCAGGCCATCGCCGAACTGGCCGCGCGTCCCGAAGTCGCCTTCGTCGTGCCGCGTACCCGACAGATCGCCGCGACTGCCGACCTCTACCCGGACTCGGCCGGCCAGGCCTTGACGGTCGAGATGATCCCCACCGCCGCGGGCGACCCGCTGGTGGCGCCCGCGCTGCTGCTCCAGGCGCCGGACCAGGTACTGCTCAGCCAGCGGGCGGCGGAGAAACTCGGGGTCCAGGGCGGCGACGTGCTGAGCGCCGCGTTCGGCCGTCAGGTAGCCGGGCACCAGGAGTACCAGCGCACCCGCCTGCGAGTGCAGGGGGTCTTGCCACTCGCGGCCTTCCCGCGCGATGCGCTGTTCGCGCCCCTGGCCCTGCTGGAGGCCGCCGAAGACTACCGCGACGGCCAGGCCTGGCCTGGGTATGAGCCACAGGTGAACACGGCGCGGGTGTATCCGGGGTTCCGTCTCTACGCCGCGGACCTGGACGGTGTGGAGCTCCTGCGCCGGTATTTCGCCGAGCGCGGGCTTGAGGTCGCGACCCAGGCCGGCATCATCGCCCAGGTGCGCTCCCTCAGCCACAACCTGACCCTGGTGTTCTGGATCATCGCCAGCCTGGCCCTGGCCGGGGCTTTCGCGGCGATGACCGCCAGCGCCCTGGCCGCCGTCGAGCGCAAGCGCAGGGCCTTGTCGGTGTTGCGCCTGCTGGGTTTTTCGACCGGCGCCCTGATCGCCTTCGTCGTGCTGCAGGCGCTGTACACCGGGGTGTTCGGCCTGCTGCTGGCCTGGGGCTTGTACGGCATGGCCGAAACCGGGCTGAACCGGCTGTTCGCACCGGCGGCGGGGGAGTACGCCTGCCGGCTGCTGCCGGTCCACTACCTGCTGGCCCTGCTGCTGACGCTGCTCTGCTGCCTGCTGGCGGCGGCCTGCGGTGGCTGGCGCGCGGCGCGGATCGAAGCATCGGAAGGACTGCGCGATGTGTAACTGGCCGAGGGTTCTGGTCTGGCTGAGGGGCCTGGTTTGGCCGAGGGTTCTGGTCTGGCTGAAGGCTCTGGTCATGCTGGCGCTGGCCGGCACAGTACAGGCGGAGAGCGCCCCGGCGGATAATCCGAAACCGCTGCCCGATGACCTCAGCCTGCCGCTGCCCTGCGAAGGTGAACTGGTGTTCCGTTACGTCTATGTCCTCGCCAAGGGCACCCTGGACGACCGTGAGGTCAATCTCGGCTACCCCTTCAGCGATGACGATCCGGGCTACCGGCAATCCTTCATCTCCGGTTACCGGCGCGACTACATCAACGGTCAGTTCGTCCTCGACGACCTGCCGGCCGACTGGCAAGCCAGGATCGCCCCGGCCCTGCCCAAGAGCGGGGCCGACAGCCTGCTCAAGCCGATGTTCTATTTCGTCGGCAAATACGAGGTCACCGAGCGCCAATACGCCCTGGTCATGGCCCAGGAGGCGGCCTTGGCGGGGCAGGGCGAGGCACCGGCCTGCGCCCCCATGAACGACATGTCTGCGCGTTTGCCCAAGGTCAAGCTGTCGCGCCTCGAGGCCGAGCGTTTTGCCGCGGTGTACAGCGCCTGGTTGCTCAAGTACCACCGCGACCGGTTGCCGGTCAGCGGCCGCGGCAAAGCGGCCGAGGACGGTGGCATGGGCTTCGTCCGCCTGCCGACCGAAGTGGAGTGGGAATTCGCCGCCCGCGGTGGCCAGGCGGTCAGCCGCCAGGCGTTGGAGGCGCGGTTGTTTCCGCGCAAGGTGCAAGGCAGCGACAGCGATGGCCCGCTAGGGGACTGGGCGGTGTTCAGCCAGGTCGCCGGGGGCACGGGGCAGGGCGCACGGCTGTTACCGGTCGGGCTGAAAAACCCCAATCCATTGGGACTGTTCGACGTGATCGGCAATGCCGCGGAGATGGTCCAGGAGTCCTTCCAACTGGTCCACGCCGGCCGCCGCCAGGGCAGTTACGGCGGCTTCGTGGTCAAGGGCGGCAACTACCTGGAAGGCGAGCTGACGCTGTTCACCGGCATGCGCCGGGAATACCCGCTGTTCGCCGCCGACGGCAGCGAACAGCGCAACGCCACCACCGGTTTCCGGGTGGCCCTGGGCGCGTTGTCGGCACCGCGCTCCCGCTACGAGGAACTGTTCGAGCAGTGGCAGCAGGAGGGCCGCCTGGCAGGCCTGACCGATGAAATCGAGGCTGCCGAAGACCCGACCCAATTACTGGACAGCCTCATCGCCAGCAGCACCGACCCGAACCTGCAGGCCCGCCTGGCGCGGGTGAACGAAGAACTCAAGCGCAACGTGTCGCTGATCGCCCGGCAGCGCGAGGAGGCCGCCGGCAACCTGATCCAGTCGGCGGCCCTGGTGGCCGAGACCGTCAACAACTACAACATTCGCCTGACCAACCTGAAGAAGGATCGCGATCAGGCGCGGGCCGTCCAGGACGAAGCCACCGCCAAGCTCTATGAAACGGCTATCGCCAATGGGCGCAGTGCGCTCGAGGGTGCCCTGGCGATCTACATCGACAACCTGGCGAACGGAACGCGCTACACCGACGCGGTGATCCAGGCGCAGTTCCAGCGGACCCGGGAAGAGCTCAATCACAAGCCGGTGCTGGGAAAAAGCCTGGTCGCCCGGGCCACGCTTTTCGTCAGGCACGTGGGCCAGTTTCGCCAGCAGCGCCGAGCCGATCCGGAGACGATCCTGAAGGAGCTGCTTGGACCCTGAGCAGGGTGTCGGAACGGCCGTCGGTGGCGGCGAAGACCAGCTAGGCTGGATGTAGCGTCGGCAGGCTTCGCTCACGTCGGACAGCGCTCACGCTGCGCAGAAGCCGAAACGGAATTGATACGCACAAAAAGGAGAGACATGACCATGGATACTTCACTCAAGAACTGCGCTTCGATCCTTGCTCGTACCCTGCCGTTGCCTACCGCGGTCTGCTGCGCCCTGCTGCTGGGCGGATGCGCGGGCTTCGGGGCTCCAAGCTCGAAGGTCGCGGCCCAGACCAAGGTCGAGTACTACCCGCAATGCTATGAGCCGGTCAGCCAGTTGCGCAGTTCCGACAAGTCGATGACCAAGTCGGTGGCCACCGGCGCCATTGCCGGTGGCCTGCTCGGCGGCCTGACCGGGGCCCTGGTCGGCAATAGCGGCGATGCCGGCCGCAATGCCCTGATAGGCGCCGCCGCCGGGGCCCTGGTCGGCGGCGCGACCGGCTACTACAGCGAACGCCAGAAGCAGATCAGCGACGACCGTGCGCGCATTGCTTCCTACGCCAGCGACATCGACCACAGTACCGGCGAAATCGACCGCAGCATCAGCTACACCCGTACCGCGCAGAACTGCTACCAGCGTGAGTTCACCTCACTGCTCAATGCGCGCAAGACGAAGAAGATCAGCGACAGCGAAGGGCGCCTGCGTCTGGCCGAGATCGTCAGCGGCCTGAAGGAAACCAACGAGCTGATGGCCGCCGTGGACGGGCGTGCGGGCGAGAGCATCGATGTCTACACCCAGGCCTATGAGAAAGACCTGCAGACGGTCGGTGTGCAACGCCAGGACGTCGCCCAGGTGGCCGCCGTGAAGCCTCCGGCCGCCACCGATAAGAAGGCGACCAACAAGAAGGCCAGCGTCAAGCCGACGACGAAGAAGAATGTGCCCAAAGAAGCCGTCACCACCGAGCGCACCTTGCAGCAAGCCACGGCCAAGCGTGAGGAAGGCCAGAAAATCGCTGCCCGTGGCCAGACCATGGTCAACGACGTGTGCAGCAACCCCGACATGGGTGACTGGGCACCGCCTGCTTGCTCGAAAGCCTGATGCGAGAAAGGGGCAGCGGGATCCTGTCTATGGCCATCATCGACAGGTATCTGGCTCGTCACGTTGATCGCCTGGTCGAGGACTCTGGCAAGGAGGGGGTGGGCCTCTTTCCAGGGTTTGGGTGAGCCGATTGGAAGCTCAATCTGTTTGACGACGGCGTCCTTGAGGTCCGGCGCGGCCAGCCCAGCAATGAATTTTTGGAGGTCGACGGATTTGGGGGTAGAGGTGCCGTTTTCTGGATTGGGCGGCGGGCACATCACGTCGTCGGGATGGCGGTGTTTTTGTATTTTGTGTTTATTAAAAACAATCGTGGTAAGCTGGCCGGCGGATGATTGGAGCGCTCCGACAAAGCCTCGATCAGTCAACGGGTGTCAGGGGCGCGCTCTATATCCCCTCATCTGGCATGACGTCCTGTTGAGTCTTGAGACGACCTACTTCGTCCAGATGCTTCCAGAGAAATTGCGCGGCTTCTTCGCGCCGATCAGATTCGATGAGGTCGAGCAAATGGATGTGCTCCTGGCATTGCGCCATAAGACGGGTGCGGTCGACGTTGGCCTTGTAGCCGATGAAGCGCCTGAGCTGATTCTGCTGGCGTATGGCATCGATGAAAAACACATTGCCGGAGCACTGCACGATCAGTTCGTGAAACTGGGCGCCCACCTGGAACAGCTGGGCACGGGACAAGGTCTGGATATCCCCGTCGAGCAGGGCCTGCTGTTGCTGCCTGGCCTGGGCGAACGCGGCGTGATTGACCTGATAACCCGGCTCGAGCAGGGCCGCCGGTTCGATGGCCATGCGGAAGCGGTAGCTCTGGATGTGTGCCTGGGCGTTATGCACGAAGTCCTTCAGACCCCATCCTTGCCCCGGCTTGCGTTCCACCATGGCTTCGCTGGCCAGCCTGTTCAAGACCTTGAGCAACTGCCCGCGCGGCACTTCGTAACGGCGCAGCAGCTGGGCTTCGAAAAAGTGCTCAGGTATCTCGCCCCCCAGAATGTCGTCGACCACCCGAAGGTAAAAGTCTTCGAAAGGATCGCTGGCGAGCGGGAAGGTCGTTTCTTGAATCTGCCCGGCGTCTTGTTTCAGAAAGTAGCCACGATTGGGTTCCTGGATGGCGAGGTCCCATTCCGCGAGCAAGGCAAACACTCGCCGGACCGGCGAGCGCGAAACACCCAGCGCCTGGGCAAACGTCTGCTCGCGCAACGGCTCGCCGGCTTTCATCGAGCGCGCACGAATCATCTCGATAACGCGGGGGGCCAACTGCAAGGCGAGGTCTTTCTTGATCACAGGCTCTCTCTCGGATGAATGACGTCAGTCCGTTTCCGCTGGGGCGGGTGCCCCCACCAAACTGGAGTTGGAAAATACCATACGAAGGTGTGGGGATCTGCACAAAGAGCACTGGCGGATGGGGCGAACAATCTGGTCGAGGTACATGAGCATGAAGGCTCCACGTATTTTCCTGATCCACGCGACGGCACTGGCGATCGATCCGATCGCGACGGCCTTTGCCCGGCATTGGCCGCAGGCACAGGTGATCAATTTGCTCGAAGACTCGTTGTCCCGGGACCGCGTGGAGGAGGGCGAACTGACCGCGAGCATGAAGGCGCGCTTTCTGACGCTGTCCCATTACGCCGTGCAAAGCGCAGCGGACGCGATTCTGTTTACCTGCTCGGCTTTTGGCGATGCCATCGACCTGTGCAAGCCCGAGATTGCCATTCCACTACTCAAGCCGAACGAAGCCATGATCAACCTGGCTCTCACGCAAGCATCGCGTATTGCGGTGCTGGCGACGTTCGAGCCGACCATCGTCTCGATCATGGCCGAGTTCAGGCAAGCGGCTGAGCGCAGCGGTCGAGCGCTGGAACTGGTGCCCTATTTTGTCCCTGGGGCGATGCAGGCGTTGAGTGAAGGGGACAAGGAAGGTCACGATCGCGCCATCGCACAAATGGCCACTCAGGTCGACGCCTGCGACCTGATCTGTTTCGCCCAGTTTTCAATGACCAGCGCCGCAGGGCAGGCGCAGGCTCGCTCCGGTCTGCCGGTGTTGACTACGCCCGACAGTGCGGTGCTGGAGATGCGCAGGATGCTTCAGGCCGATGATTTCATTTCTTCCCAGGACGGATGTTTACCCCATGCTCAAGTTCAATGCTCATCTCGGTTTCCAGTTCAATGAATGGCCTTTTCTGCAGCGCATCGAGGCTGCCGCCGCCGCTGGTTTTCGGGCGGTGGAGTTCCCGTCGCCCTATGAGTTCGACGCCAGTCTCCTGGCCGACCACCTGGCTCAGCACAGCCTGTCGTTGATTCAGTTCGCGGCACCGGCCGGGGTTACCAAAGGCATTGCTGCCTTGCAGGGCAAGGAAGAAGAGTTTCGCGACGGCTTGCGCCAGGCTGTGAGCTACGCCAAGGCGCTGGCGTGTTCGGATGTCCACATCATGTCAGGAGTGACGACACAGGATGAGGCAGCGCTTACCTTCGGGAGCAACCTGGAGTACGCAGTCAAATACTTCGAAGACCAGGGGTTGCGGCCGCTGATCGAAGTGATCAGTGCGCAGGCGATGCCGGACTACTACATGTCTGACTTCAACAAGGCGCATCAGGTGCTGGAGCGCTTTGCGAGTGTCGGGCTGATTCTCGATCTTTACCATGCCCAGCTTCTGACTGGAGATGCAGCCGGGGTTCTGGCCCGGTTTTATGACAGGACCGTCCATGTGCAAATTGCCGACTGCCCGGGCCGTCACGAGCCGGGAACGGGGAGCATGGACTTTGCTGCCTTGTTCGCGGCGCTGGAGCAGCGTGGCTACCCAGGATGGATCGGCTGTGAATACCGCCCCTCCGGCGCTACTGTTGCGAGCCTTGACTGGATCAAGCAGCTAAGTACCTAGGTTCTGTGCGAGACCCTTTGAAAAGCTGAATGGGCAGAGATGGCGGCGATTCCACCCATTCAGCTTTTCAATCGCCGCCATCAAAGGCAGAAGCCCCAGGTAGCTACAGTGGTTATATCTGCTGGGGTGAAGTGTCTGTCACAACATCCTGACGTGCGTAACCGGCAACCCTGACGAAATCCGACAGATGCCAGATATCGCCGTTAGCGGCCCAGGTTCCATCCACCACGTCGTTTATCACGATGGAGGTCATCAGCACACGAGGATCTTCCGCGCTCAGGCAACCGGCAATTGCCTTATGCAGTACTGCGGCGTAGTGAGCCCGGCGCCCGGCATTCAATTCTCCGGCAGGAGCCAGTACCTGTATGTGGCAGGGTATGAATTGGTCGAAGTCGCTACGCCCACCACACATCCAGCGTGAATCAGCAACCTCATCGAGCATGACCCAACACAGAAGCCGCTGACGAGGATCATTGCCGAGCCCGGTGGCTTCTACTGCTGCGCAGTCAACAGCTGCCAGAAGTTGTTGAATGGTGCCTTCGCTCAGCACATTGGCGGGCAGTTTAATCGTGATGTTTGGCATGAATGGATGTTCCTGATGAGAGGGACACCATTGAAGCGTTATTCGTTTTGAGGCGGAATTGGCTGATCAGACATCTTTCGTGCAGAATCGGCCAATGAATGATTTCATTGTTGTTGTCCCCCCTGGGGCGTTTGCCTCCAGTGTCACGTTGTCCTTGGACATACTTTCAACTGCATCAAAGTTGGCGCCACGGCTAGGTTTGCCAGAGCCGCGCTGGATTGTCTGCTCAACAGTAGAGGGGCCCATTTCATTAGGTGGAGGTCTGAGTCTGCTCACGCAGAGCTTGACACTCCCGTCTGATGGACGAGCCTGCTGGATTCTTCCTGGGTTGGATGTTGATGATTCGACTGAGTTGGAGTCGAGTTTGCTGCAGCCTGAGATTGAGTCAGTGCTGGCCGCTTTACGTCAGCATGTGGCCGCTGGCGGGACTGTTGCGGCGTCATGTTCAGCCGTATTTCTCTTGCACGCAGCTGGACTGACTGAAGGGAAAACGGTTACGACGACTTGGTGGCTGGCCGCCACATTGCGGCAGCTAGCGGCAGGTTGCTGTAACGTCGACCCGGACCGTATGGTGATTGAGGATGCTCCCCTGGTTACTGCGGGCGCAGCCTTGGGGCACACCGATTTATTGATGCACTTGATCGGCCAACGTTTTGGTCCGGAACTGGTCGCCGCAGTGGCCAAAGCTTTGCTTCTAAATCAGCGGCAGTTGCAATCACCCTTTATGGTGCCGGCGTTGATGGCACATGGTGAGCTGATTGCGCAGCTGATCGCTCATGTCGAGGTGTCGCTTCCAATGCCGGTGAGTGTTGATTCTCTGGCGGAAAAGATGCGAATGAGTACCCGAACATTATCCAGGCGGGTATCCAAGGCTACAGGGCATGGGCCTTTGCACTTAATTCGAACTGTCCAGTTGAATAAGGCGCGAGCGCTACTGGAAAGTAGTCGATGCTCGGTGGAGTCTGTCGCCGAGCAAGTGGGTTTCAGCGATCCAACGGCTTTGCGCCGCCTCTTGAAGAAGCACTTGAATGCGACCCCGAGACAACTGAGGTAGTGCAGCAGGAACAAAAAGACATCCTCTGAGGGCTTCTCTTGTGTGACTGAGCCCGTCTTTCATGAACTGGCCTTAACCTTGGACACCGGTTGTGGTGCTTGCCTCGCTGCGGTACCGACTGCAGGCTGCGGAAAGTGTTTGGCGCAACACTTGAATGGATTCTATAGAAGCATCGAGGACTCTTGATTGATTCCGTGGCGCAGCACCTGGGCGAGCATCGCGAACCCGTCGTGGAGTGCCTGATCACCGCCAGAGGCGTTACTGACGCTTGCGCGGACGAATTGTGGAACCGTGCCTTTACCGATGCTGAAGGCATCGGCGATCGAGATCAGGTGATTACGCTGGCGCAGCGAGTGCTCGATTTCCGATGCGCGCCAGGGAGCCGGTACCTCGATCCAGAAGTGGGGGCTGTATTGATGGGTCCGGTAGGTCAGCCCTTGCAGCAGTTTTTCGACCGCCTGCTTACGGCGCTCTATTTCCGCTATCTGCTGATGCAGCAGTGAGCGTGCAGTGCCATCTTCAATCCAGAGGCAGGCGATCTCATGGGGCAGTGGCGAAGCCATCCAGCAGCTGTTGCGAATCGCTGCGGCGTGGCGTCCTACCAGCGCCTGCGGTACATGGACATATCCAGCCCGAAGTCCCGCGGCGACTCCTTTGCTCAAGCTGCTGATGATGATCCCGCGCTCAGGTGCGTACATGCCGATTGGCATTGGCCTGTCCTGCATCAGCACGCCATGGGTCTCGTCCTCGATGATCAGCACATTGTGTTCGCGGCATATCTGCGCAATTTCCTTACGGCGCTCGGGGCTGAGAATCGCTGTGGTCGGATTTTGTATCGTCGGCGTGCAGTACAAAGCAGAGACTCGATTGATGCCGCAAATCTCAGCAAGCGATGCAGGGATCAACCCTTCCTCATCCATTTCTATACCCAGGACCTTGATACCCAGAAATCGAGCGACGCTGATGAGGCCTGGATAGGTGAGGTGTTCTGTGACCAGCGTGTCTCCAGCACGCAGCATTGCAATGAGGACCGTCAGCAGGCCGTGCTGGCTGCCATTGACGCAGAGGATCTGCTCGGCCGATGACCTGAAGTCGCCATGCGCCAGCCATTGGGCTCCGGCTTGTCGGTGGCGCTGAATACCCATGTCTGGCGTGTAGAGCATCAATTCCTGCAGTCGCTCCACATCTCCCGACAGCTGCGCCATCGTGCGCGCCAGCAACGTGGCTTCCATACCGGGGATGTGCATGTTGCGACTCATATCGTGGCATTCATCCGCTGCCTCGATGAAGTTGCGAAAGCCGGCATCGCGAGGGCGTTCCTGCTCGCGTGCACGAACGAAGGTGCCGTCACCCACCCGCGCCATGACCAGCCCCATGCGCTCCAGTTCCGAATAGGCCCGACTGACGGTTCCGGCAGTAACGCCAATCTTGTCGGCCAGGATGCGATGTGGCGGAAGTTTGAGGCCTTGTCCGATAGCACCGTTATTGATGGCCTGTTCTATGCCCTGGGCAAGCCGCATGTACTTGGGCCCTGGACCCTCTTGCAGGGCATTCTTGAAGATTGAAATGGTGTCAATAACGGGTTTGACGGGCATATTTTCCTCAAATTAACCTGATATCGAATCAAAAATATTGAGCGAATAAGATAATTCATTAGGAATGAATTCTATCAATATTAAAAAATCACCTTAGGAGCCAAATAAAAACATGTCAATCAGCATGGAAGTGCAGGATCAGCCTGCAGCAGGGAAATGGATGGCGGGCTTGGTCACCACATTGCTCTTTCTGGTGGTCTGTCTCAGTTGGGGGACCACATGGCTTGGCATCAAGATAGCGGTGGAGAGCGTGCCACCACTGACAGCTGCAGGTTTGCGTTTCTTGATCGCCTTTCCGTTGTTCCTGGGGTTTGCATGGGTACGGCGTGAATCGATATTTTTCCCCCGCAAGAGCTTCGGTTTTTTCATCTTCGTCACCCTGTGTTACTTCAGCGTGCCGTATTACCTGCTGAACTACGGCGAGCAGTCTGTTGCTTCCGGGCTGACAGCACTTTTGTTCAGCAGCATGCCGGTCTTCATCCTGATCTTTTCGTCGATCTTTCTGAGAGAAAAGATATTTTTTTCGCAAGTTGTCGGCATAGCCATTGGCTTCGGCAGCTTGTTCATGATTATCAAGACACAGGGACTGCATCTCGATTACTCGGAGCTTTTCGGAGTGATCGCTATCCTGATCGCGGCTGTGATGCACGCCCTTTGCTATGTCATTACCAAGCAGAGAGGCGCCGAGATAGGGGTCATTACATTCAATACCCTGCCGATCGGCATTGCCGGGCTGGGACTGTTCATGACGGGCTTGGCGCTGGAGCATCCCGACCTTGCCAGCGTGACGCCGCGTTCCTGGCTGGCATTGACCTATCTCGGTCTGGTGGCTTCCGTGGGTGGCTTCATTGTCTATTTTTTCCTGCTCAAGCGCTTGAGCCCGGTCATTCTGTCGTTCGTATTCATCATCTTTCCAGTATTCGCCGTCCTTCTCGGCGCCTGGTACGAAGGCACGCCCATCTCTCGACAGTTGATCCTCTATTCGCTGTTGCTGCTGGCAGGCTTTGCCATCACCAAATTGCCGGTAGAACGGCTTCTCGGATGGGGCAGATAACCAATGGGCATTTTGAATGCTGGCAATCTCTCGGTGGTCAGGGGCGGATTGCCAGTTCCTCATGCCCAGAAACTCCCCTGACAACGGCTAGAGAGGCTGGGCTAGTCGGGTGCAGGTGAGTACAGGCGTCCAGCTCGGGCCCAGTCCTGGGGGGCGGTTTCGGTAAAGATCACGTCGACGGATTCAGTCGCACACTTCAGGATTTCGGCGGCCAGCCGAGTCGCTTCGGCGGCGTACAAGGCTTTCTGCTGCTGCGTTCGGCCTGGCAGGAGTTCGACCCGGATAATGGGCATGACGACATCCTCAACGAAACGATGGGGGGAGGAGAGCGCCGGCCCACCAGCGAAGGTCCGGCGCTGTTCTCCGTTCACTTGATGGGTTCGACCTTGAACGAGCGATTCATCTTGTACAGGGTTTGCGCGCCGAGCCACTTGTCGAAAATCGCCTGGCTTTCGCCGGACGCTTCCATGTCCTGCAAGGCGCCATTGACGGCCTGGAGCATGGCCTTCTGGCCTTTTCGCACCCCCAGCCCCCACACCTCGCGGCCGATGGCAGGCTGAACGATGGCGTAGCTGGATGCATTGGCGCCGAGACGGCTGGCAAGTTTATGGAAGGTCTCTTCGGAGGTGCTGAAACCCTCGACCTTGCCTTGCATCAGGGCGGTGAAAGCCGTCGATACATCCTCGAAGCCGATGGCCGTGGCGGTGGGTATCTGCTCCTTGATGTAGTTCTCGCTGATGGAGCCCTTCACGAAGCTGATTCGCTTGCCCGCCAGATCGCCGATAGAGGTGAAGCCACGGCTGCTCCGTGCCGCGACAATGTTCTGGCTGACGTAGTAGGCATCCGAGTAGTCGATTTGCCCGGCGCGTTGTGCCGAGTACGCCAGGCCGGCTGCCAGCAGGTCCATATGGCCCTGTTGCAGTTGGGGGATTCTCGCCTCGATGGATACCGGCTTGATATCCGCCTTGACGCCGAGTCTCTTGGCGACCGCATTGCAGATATCCACGTCATAACCGACGACGGCTCGACTGCCGGTGTCCGTGTAGCCAAAGGGTTCGAAAATATCCAGGACCCCGCAAAGCAGTGTCCCCTTGGTTTTGACATCAGCCAGCTGGTCCGCACGCACCTGGGCCGTGGCCAGAAAAAAGCAACCTGCAACCACCGGAATCAGGACCACTGTTCGAAGTTTCATTGCGACATCCTCAGATTTCTTGTACTGAAATTTGCATGGCCTGTTGAGCCAACACGAACCCGTTCGCGTTGTTTCCAGGGGGGCGATTAGCGGACCAGGAAGCCGTTTTTCAGGGGATCCCGATCATCGAGAATCCAGTTGCAGAAACCGCAGATATAAGCGGAGCCGGACACTTCTGGAATGACGGCGGAGAACTCGCCGACACGGGTTTCATCGATGACTTTGGCGCTGAAGACGGACCCGATGACGGACTCGTTGACGAGCACATCCTCGCGGGTGATTTCACCTCGCAGATACAGTTGGGCAACTCGACCGCCCGTACCGGAGCCGGTCGGCGAGCGATCGACTTCCCTGTCCGCGAAGATGCAGCAGTTGGCCTGGGTCGATCCCGGATGGCGCGGTGCGCCGTCGATGATGGTTCCATAGATATGGTTGATGCCCGCAATGTCGGGATGAACGACCGGGCAGGCCAGGTTGGCGGCCTTTTTGACTTCTGCGCCGAACTGCTTCAGCGCTTCAATCGACGGCTCGCGAATCTCCAGGCCATGGGGCGCTGCGTTGGTATAGAAGTAGAAGGCGCCGCCGTAGGCGATATCGCCGGTGACGGCGCCATAGGTAGGCGTCTCTACCGTCACATCGCGCTTGTAGATAAAGGACGGGACGTTGATGAAGCGCACGCCGTTGGCATGGCAACCATCCCACTGCACAAAGGCCTCGATGAAACCGCAGGGCGCGTCGATACCCACGCGGGTTTCCGGAGACTGCCGCGTTACCCAGCCCAGCTCCACCGCGGCAGTGGCGAGTGCAATGACGCCGTGACCGCAGTGATCGCTGTACCCCTCGTTATGCACGAAGATGATGCCGAAATCGGCATTCGGGGAGACGGGCTCCGTCAGGTAGCCGCCATACATGTCGGCGTGACCGCGCGGCTCGAACATCAGCGCCTGGCGGATCTCATCGGCGTTTTCCAGCAGCCAGGTCCGGCGCTCGATGATGGTTTTCCCCTGCATGCTCGGGAGACCCGAGGTGACGATGCGAAACGGTTCGCCGCCGGTATGGACTTCGACGGTGCTAATGGTGCGAGAAATTTGCATGGATAGAGTCCTTTTGAAGATGTAGCGATCCGCAAGAGCGCTGGCCGGTTCAGCGGCCCGCGCTTGCGAGGGGGAGATCGGCTATCAGCGACCGGGTTCGTTCACTCGCCCGCGGCGAGCGCCTGAAGCGCCACACGAGCGGCGGCCAGGTCCCAGGCTGCGGTGCCCACGCTCTTGAAAACGGCGGGGCGAGACGTGTCGACGTCCTTGCGGAGCGCGTCGGCCAGCGAGCTCACGCGCGACCAGTCAATGCCGGCCTGCAGCAGGTCGCCTGCCTCGTGCCGGGCGCCGGCCGGGTCGTCGGCGTAGAGGTCGCTTGCGTCCAGGGTCACTTTCCCCAGCTCGGCCATTTCCGGTTTGAAGGCGCCTACGCCTATGACAACTCGCCCCGCCCGGGCGGGCTCGTTGTAGACCGGCTCGGTACTGGTGGTCAGCGTGATGACGACGTCCACTTCAGCCGGAATATCATGGCCACAGGGCTCCAGGTGCTCATGCAGCTGGCGATTGCCGGTGCAGAACTGCGAGGCTGCCTGTGCATCCACCCCACGTACCCACACCGTGCTTTGCGGATAGATCGCATGGATTGCCTGCACGTGGTAGCGCGCCTGGACGCCGGTACCGAAAAGCAGGATCTGCCGCGGCTCCCGTTTGAGCAGGGTACGGATCGCCAGGAGCGTCACCGCGGCGGTACGGCGCCCGGTGAGCTCCGGCCCATCCAGCAGGCAAATGACCTGGCCGGTGGCTGCGTCGCAAAGGGTCACGGCGCCATGGATGGTGGGAAGCTGGCGCTGGGTATTGCCGGGATGGACGTTGACCAGTTTGTGAATGCCGATGTCCTGGGCGGTGGCGGGCATGCTCAGCATGACTCCTGCCTCGCCCAAGGGGACGACCATTCGCTCCGGGCTGTGGATTTGGCCGGCTGCCAACTCCAGCGCTGCCTGTGCGATGGCCTCGACCAGCCTGTTGAAGTCCAGAAGCGCCGCTGTCCTGGCCCGGTCACAGATGATGATCGGGGCGTCGGTGTGTGCGGTTGCAGCAGGGAACCGAGTACTCATGCAGATGCTCCAGGTGGAAAGTGACATTCAGTGGCGGTGGATATCGGAGAGGAATTTTTTGGCACGGGGGTGTTTCGGCGCGCTGAAGAACGCCTCCGGAGGGGCGACCTCCAGGAGTTCTCCCTGGTCGATGAACCACACGACGTCCGCGACTTCGCGCGCGAACTTCATCTCGTGGGTAACGCACACCATGGTCATGCCTTCACTGGCGAGCGCCTTCATGACGGCAAGCACCTCGCCCACCATCTCGGGGTCGAGGGCACTGGTCGGCTCGTCAAACAGCATCACCGGAGGTTTCATCGCCAGTGCCCGGGCAATCGCCACGCGCTGCTGCTGGCCGCCGGACAGTTGGTTGGGGTAGGCATCCGCCTTGTGCCCGAGCCCGACCTTGGCCAGGAGCTCCAGGGCCATCTCCTGGCTCGCTTGGCGATCGGCCTTGTTGACCCAGAGCGGCCCGCAAGTGACGTTCTCCAGCACCGAGAGGTGGGGGAAGAGGTTGAACTGCTGGAAGACGAAGCCGATGTGGCTGCGCAGGCTGTTGATGTCGACGCGCTTACCCTGCACGTCTTGTCCGTTGACACGGATGGTGCCGGCGTTGATTTCCTCCAGGCGATTCAAGGTGCGAATCAGCGTGGACTTGCCGGACCCGGAGGGGCCACACAGGACCACGACTTCGCCTCGTTTGACCGCGGCGGTGAAGTTCGTCAGTACGCGATGCTCGCCGTACCACTTTTCGACGCCGCTCAATTGAATGATGAAGTTTTCCGGGGGCTCGGCGCCGGTGCGCCGGGCGATGGATTTCATGGTCGTCATTGCGCTACAGGCTCATTGGAAGTACGGACGCGGGGAAGGGGGAACGTGCGGGAGTTGCGGCGCTCGATACGCGCCTCCAGCACCCGAACGGACTGTGTCAGGGTGAAGCAGATGGCGAAGTAAACGAGCGACAGCACCAGGAAGACGCCGAAGGGTTGCGTCAAGACGCTGCTGTTCACCTGGTTGGCGGCGTAGGTCAGCTCATTCACCCCGATGACGTACCCCAGGGAGGTGTCCTTGATGGTGGTGACGAACTGGCCAACCAGGCTGGGCAGCATGTTCTTCAGCGCCTGGGGCAGGACGATCCTGCAGGTCCGTGTCCAGTAGCCCATGCCCAGGGCCGCAGCCGCTTCCACCTGGCCGCGCGGCAACGCCTCGATGCCGGCTCGAACGATTTCGGCCAGGTAGGTGGCCTGGAAGATCACCAGGGTCACCGCCATGGTCGTGAACCCGGCAACGGGGCGTCCCAGGATCATCGGTACGATGAAGTAGGTGGCAAAAATCAGCATGACCAGCGGGATGCTGCGAAGTACGTATCGCACCGCGCAAGCCGGGTAGCGAAGCACCCTGTACCCGCTGAGCTGGGCCAGCGCGAGCAGCACGCTCAGGGGGAGGGCCAGGCCGATGCCTGTGATCGACAGGAGCAGCGTGGCAACCACGCCACCCAGCGGACCATTCGGGTAAGCCCCGATCAGGAACAGAAGCCAGTACTCGTGGATGATATCGAGCATGATCAGCGTCCCTTTATCCGCAGGCACTGGCCCAACCAGTTGCCGAGGAACAGCAGGCCGAGCGCGACCACTACGTACATCACGGTGCTGATCGCGTAGGTTTCGAAGATGCGAAAGGTGGCGCTGGAGATCTCTTTGGTCACGTACGTGAGTTCCATGACGCCGATCACCATGGCCAGGCTGGTGGTTTTCACCAGCATCACGGTGCCGCTGACAAGCGGGGCGATGGCGACGCGCAGGGCTTGCGGCAGGACTACCCGGCGCATGGCTGCGGCGTAGCTCAGGCCCAAGGCTCGTGCGGCCTCTTGCTGGCCTTTCGCAATGCTGCGCAGGCCGCTGCGGATGTCCTCGGCGAAGTAGGCGCCGTAGTAGAGGGCAATGGCCACCGCGGCGAAAATGAACTCGCCATGGTTGGCGTTGACCCAGTCCTGGAGGGCCTCAGGCAGTACGCTGCCGACCCCGAAGTACCAAAGGAAGATATGGACCAGTGGAGGGACATTGCGCTGGTACTCGATGAAGGCCAGCACCAGAAGTTCCAGGGCCCGCACTTTTGTCATGCGCAACAGCGTGAGTGCCAGGGCGATCAGGAAGGCGGCCAGCCAACTGGTCACGGAGAGCAGCAGCGTGAGCGCCAGGCCGAGAAGGAGCGTCGCCCCGTATTCGTTCAATAACGACATGTCCTGCCCTCATTGATGAGTGAATGGGCAATGAGCCCCTGGCTGGGAATGTGAAATCCCGAACGTAGAACCGACCACTCTCAGCTTCATGTTTTTGTTATTCATTGGAGCCTTCTGCACAACAAGGTTGTGGGGAATTGGTTTTATGGAAACCGCATTAAGCGTTGGCTGGTTATTTCACTGGGCAGGACTGGCGGATATCGCGAATACCGGTCTGTTTTTTGCTCCAGTTGTCGGCTAACCTACGTCCAGTTTTGGCAGGTTGCAACGATGGAAGGGCCCGGAAAGTTCTGATTCGGTTTGGAAAACGACCTGTTTGATAAGGGAAACCAGAAAATTGGTCGTGATACGCCCGATTTAGAGCGGTTTGTAAGGTAAGTCTGAAAAATTGGTAAGGTGGTCTTGAAAAGCAACCCAAGCGATATGCAAAGCGATTTCCGCCCCAAGCAAATTTACGAACAAGTGGCCGATGAAATTCGCGCGGGAATCATCAATGGCACCTACCTGCCCGGATCGCGCCTGCCTTCGGAGCGGGACCTGGCACAGCGTTTCATGGTGAGCCGGCCCGCTGTTCGTGAAGCGATAGGCGCCTTGCAGAATGAGGGAATGGTGGTGACCCGCCTTGGCTCCGGCACCTACGTTGCCGAGCGGGTGATGGAGCAACCCTCGATGCAGGGTGCCTCCAGGTCAGAAGCGGACTTCAGTCCCAACAGCGTTCTTGAGGTACGCCTTCTGATCGAGCCGGCTATTGCGCGACTGGCGGCCAGGCGCGGCAAGCGCAATGCGCAGGCTGAGCACTATCTGGCCCAGATGGCCGGTGTGAAGGACGTCAATGACATAAGCCAGCAAGCCTTGTGGAGCGAATCCGACCGCCTTTTTCACCGTCAGCTCGCGGTCATGACCGAGGATGCGCTGATGGTGAAAATCGCAGATGAGGTTTCAGCGAGCATGGCGCAGCCGTTGTGGAATCGCTTGCGCGACGACGGCATATACGATGCCAATCGCATCCAGCTCTATGTGGCGGAGCATCGTTTGATTTACGAAGCGATAGTCACCGGCGACGAAGAGGCAGCGGCCTTCTACGTTGAAAACCACCTCAAGCGGGTGCAGCGCGATATCAACACCCGCGAGTGACAGGCGGGCGCCAGGCCCGGCAAGCCGGTCCAGGAAGCGGTCGTTCCCGGACCGCTTGCTGACCTGAGTGACTCTCTGACCCGCAACCCTGCGATCGAAGTCAGTCGCTTGCGCACAAAAACTACCCCTCCCGCATACCTGTTATCCGCTGCGAGCGCACCGCTGGTCATCGCAAGATCGGCCAGTCAATCCAGTAACTAGACTAATCGGGATACCCCGGCGCTGCGTGTACTGCACCTGTCGCTACCGACAATCGGATTCTTCTGGGCGAAGCAGGTGTGCGGCGCCCCTGTCGCGCGCCTGGAAGGCCTGTTCCGGCATCCCGCGGCGCCCCTGCAGCAGCCACTTCCCAGCGACCCACGATGGCGCCAAACGCCCGTGCCAGAGCCCTCTGCTCTCAAGGCCGCAGGGCGCTTGCGCATGCGTGCGCGCCGGGCCGTTGCCGGGACCATTCCGGGTGCCCGAGGCGAACCGGCCAATGGCTGCACGCAGCTGTCCGGCATGATCTAAGCTCCACAAAGGCTGGCCTTTCGAGCAGAGGTTTTCAATGCAAAGCACACCTGAAAACAGTCTGAAAAATGCGTTGAAGGTCTGTCGAGACAGCTTTGTTTTCGTCGGTTTTTTCAGTTTCTTCATCAATGCGCTGATGCTGGTTCCGACCTTCTACATGCTCCAGGTGTATGGACGGGTGATGACCAGCGGCAGCCTGACCACCCTGGCCATGCTGACGCTGATCATGACCGGGCTGGTGATCACCCTCGGCTCCCTGGAATGGGTGCGTTCGCGCATCATGGTGCGGGTCAGTACCCGGCTGGATGTGCTGCTCGGTCGCCAGGTCTACAAGGCCAGTTTCAAACGGGCCCTGGACAGTGGCGGCATGGATGCCTCGGCCCAGTCGCTCAACGACCTGACGGGCTTGCGGCAGTTTCTTTCCAGCAGCGGCCTGTTCGCCTTTTTCGACGCTCCCTGGTTGCCGATCTATATCGCGGTGATGTTCCTGTTCCACCCCTGGTTCGGCTGGGTCGCGACGGGCAGCGCGCTGTTGTTGATAGTGCTCGCCTTCGTCAACGAGAAGCTCACGGGGCCGGTGCTGGCCCAGGCCAACAAGGAGTACATCGGCGCGACCCTCCATACCACCAAGAACCTGCGCAACGCCGAAGTCATCGAGTCCATGGGCATGCTGGAAACCCTGATGGATCGCTGGGGGCGCCGGCAAAGAAGCGTTCTGCTGCTGCAATCGCTGGCGAGCGACCGGGGCGGCATGGTCACGACGCTTTCGCGGACTTTCCGCCTGCTGGTGCAATCGCTGGTGCTGGGCCTGGGGGCTTACCTGGCGGTGGACCATCAGGTGGGGGCCGGCCTGGTGTTCGCCGGGGCCGTGCTGCTGGGGCGGGCACTGGCGCCCATCGACCTGATGATCGGCAGTTGGAAGGGCTTTATCGCCGCCCGTTCGCAGTACAACCGCCTGAACGACATCCTCGGCAAACAGCAGGCGCAACCCGAGCGCCTGTCCTTGCCCGCGCCCGAGGGCAACGTGCAGGTCGAGAACCTGATTGTCGCGGCACCTGGTTCGAAAACCCCGATCCTCAAGAACATCAGCTTCAGCGTACCGGCCGGTTGCGTGGTGGGCATCATCGGCCCGAGCGCCTCGGGCAAGTCGACCCTGGCCCGGGCGCTGATCGGCGTCTGGCCGCCGCAGCATGGGGTGGTCCGGCTGGATGGCGCGGACATCAGCACCTGGGACAAGCATGAGCTTGGCCCGTATATCGGTTACCTGCCCCAGGACATCGAGCTGTTCGAGGGCAGCATCGGCGAGAACATTGCCCGCTTCGCCGAGATCGATTCGGCGAAGGTTATCCAGGCCGCCAGGACCGCTGGCGTCCACGAAATGATCCTGCTGTTGCCCGATGGCTACGACACCGTCATCGGCAGCGAGGGCGTCATGCTCTCGGCAGGGCAGCGCCAGCGCATCGGCCTGGCCCGCGCGCTGTACGGCAACCCGCGGCTGATCATTCTCGACGAACCCAATTCCAATCTCGACGAGGTCGGCGATCGCGCGCTGGCGGCCGCCATCCAGCAGATCAAGCACACCGGCGCGACCCTGTTCGTGATTACCCACCGCACCAACATCGTGTCGCAACTCGACCGGCTGCTGGTGATGAAAGCCGGGATGGTCGGCCTCTACGGGCCGCGCGAGGAAGTGCTGGCCGAACTCAGCGGGCAGCAACCGCCGGTCCCGAAACATGCCGGGCCAGTACCGGTGGTGACCAACGTGGCGTCGATCGATGCCCGTAAGGACGATGGCGGTGAATCCTATGCCTGATCGTCAAATCGAAAGCTCCTCCGACCTGCCGGTATCTGATCGCAAGGCCCACCGCCTGGGCATGGGGATTGTCGGCGTGACCTTCGGCCTGTTCGGCACCTGGGCGGCACTCGCGCCCCTGGACGGTGCCGCTTACGCGCCGGGGGTGGTCACCGTGCAGACTTACCGCAAGACGGTCCAGCACCTGGAAGGCGGCATCGTCAAATCGGTGTTGGCCCACGATGGCGACATCGTCAAGCAGGATGATCCGCTGATCATCCTCGACGATGCCCAGCTGCGCTCCGAATACGAGGCGACCCAAGGCCTGCTGGTCGCGGCCAGGGCCATGGAGTCGAGGCTGATTGCCGAGCGCGACGGGTTGCCGGCGATCGACTTTGGGGCGATGCCCGAATCCGCCAGTGTGCGAGGAGAGGAAGCGCGCCAGGGCGAGACCCAGGTATTCAACGCGCGGCGCGGCTCGCGGCTGGGCCAGATCTCGGTGCTGCGCGAGCGCATCGGCCAATTGCACCAGCAGATCAAGGGCCTGGAGTCGATGATCGCGGTCAAGGTGCGCCTGGAGAAATCCTACAGCGGTGAAATCGGTGAGTTGACCGAGTTGCTCAAGGAAGGGTTCGTCGACAAGCAACGCCTGCTCGAGCAGGACCGCAAGCTGGGGATGCTCAGGTCGGAGGTGGCCGATCACCGTTCCACCATCGACAAGACCCGCCTGCAGATCAACGAAACCCAGCTGCAGATCCTCCAGGTCGACAAGGATTTCAATTCCGACGTGGCCAAGCAGCTGGCCGAGGTGCAGACCAAGATCTACGACCTGCAAGAGAAGAACTCGGCCCTGGAAGACCGCCTCAGCCGCATCGTCATCCGTGCCCCCGACGCGGGCATGGTGATCGGCATGACGGTGCACACCATCGGCGGTGTCGTGCGTTCGGCGACGCCCTTGCTGGACATCGTGCCATCGGTCTCGGAGCTGATCATAGAGGCCCAGGTGGCGCCGGTGGACATCGACCGCATTGCTATCGGCAAGCGCGCCGATATCCGTTTCGGCGCGTTCAACAGCTCGACCACGCCAGTGATCGAAGGCGAGGTCAGCAGCGTCTCGGCCGACCGCCTGACCAACGAAAAGACCGGGACCGCCTATTACCTGGCGCGGGTCCGGGTCACCGAGCACGGGGTGCGCACCTTGGGTGAGCGCAAGTTGTTGCCGGGGATGCCGGCGGACGTGTTGATCATCACCGGGCAACGCACGCTGTTGCAGTACCTGATGCAGCCGGCCCGGGATGTAATGTCTCAATCAATGATCGAGGAGTGACCGTGGGAGCGCCGTCAGTTCTGCTAGGGAGTGCATTCATGCTGGCAGCGGGGGCCGCCTTGGCGCAAACCGCTGCGGTAACGTCGACCGGGGTCAGCGCCTCGACCTATTCCACCGACCTCATGCAGTTGTATCGCGAGGCGCGGCTGGAAGATCCACAGGTCCTGGCGTCTTTTGCGCAAGCGCAGGCCGGCAAGGAGCATCAACGCGAGGCGCTGGGGGCGCTGTTGCCGCAACTGTCGCTGAATGCCGGGACGAACCGGATCCACCAGGAAAACGACCTGATACAGGAGCGCAGTTTCGATAGCGAAAGCTACAGCCTGGTGCTGCGCCAGTACCTCTACAACAAGGCCGCGTGGGAGAACTACCAGAAGTTCAAGAGCCTGGCCAAGCAGTCCGAATCCGAAGCGCTGGATACCCAGGCCGAGGCCGCGGTGGAACTGGCGCGGCGCTACTTCACCGCGCTGGCGGCCGAGGATGAGCTGGAGCTGGTGCGGGCGGAGCGGCGAACCACGCAAAAGAGCCTGGACCGGGTCAATGCGCTGTACGAAAAGCAGATGGCAATGGTTACCGACCAGCTCGACCTCAAGGCCCGGGTGGACCTGCTCGCGGCCCAGGAGCTGGATGCCCGCAACCAGGCCCGCATCAGTCGCGAGGCGCTGGCGGAAATCGTCGGCCGGCCGGTCAAGGAGAAGCTCAACCGGATTCGCAACGACGCGCAACTGCGGGTTTCGGCGCAGAGCCTGGAGTCCTGGGTACGCGATGGCATGGAGCTGAACCCGACGCTCAAGGCCAGCGAGAGCGGCGCCGAAGCCGCCAACGCAGCGTTGCGCAGTGGCAAGGGCGGGCACTATCCGACGGTGAGCCTGAACCTCAGTGCGCAACAGACCAACGAGGGTTACAACAACACCCTGGCGCCACGCACCGACAGCTATGTCGCCGGCATCGGCGTCCAGGTGCCGCTGTACAGCGGCGGCTCGACCTCGGCGCGGGTCCGTGGGCTTTACCAGGACCAACTGGTCGCCGAGCAGCAGCTGGAAGCGATCCGGCGCCGGGTGGTCAAGGAGATCACCAGCGCCTACCTGACCGCCAATTCGAACGGCGAGAAGATCGACGCCAGCCGTTCGGCCCTGGCCTCGGCCCAGCTGTCCCGGGTGGCGGCGGAGAAGGGGCTGAGCTACGGCATGGTCAACGCCGTCGATGTACTGGCCAGCGTGCGCAACGAGTTCCGCGCCCGGCGCGACCTGCTCAAGACGCAATACGAGTTCCTCAGCAACGTCTTCAGCCTCAATCGCTGGGCGGGCAAACCGCCGGTGGAAAGTGTCGAGAATGTGAATGCCTGGCTCAGTCCCGGTAGCGCCGGCCAGGCCATGGGCGTTGGCATCGAGGACCAGGAGTAGACACCGGGACAGTGGTGTCCCGGCTGGCCAATCACTTCTGTGGGGGATCGGCGTCGAGCCGCTGGTTTCATGGCACTGCCGGCTTCGTCGATAAATTGACGCCCTTAATAAACACTGACTTATCCGCGCGCCACTCGTCTGTTAATTGACGAGCCTGGTTGGATCCGAGTCTGCCCGCAGGTCCCCCGCAGCGCGCCTAAGACCTTGATTTGCAGGGGGCAGGGCGCCTCGGGGGAGCATCGACCACGTGACCCGCACCCGGCCTGAGTCGAAGACCGACGGATGGGTTGGCAGGCAGCACAGTGGGCTGGCCTAGACTCAATTGAGGGCTCGCGGATGCCCTGCAGCACATGCAAACTATTGATAGTTATTCTTATTTATGTGGTTTCAATAGCTTTGCCGGGCTTCGGGAAACCCCCGCAATGTCTGCCTGTACCCCGGCTCGCCAAGACCCGGGTGGGCACTTCCAGAGCCTGTCGGCGCTCGCATCCGTCCTTCAAGAGCGAGTGGCCGATCAAGGAAGGCCAACGCGTATGAAGGTCATCGTTTTTCAAGGGGAGGCAGAAAGATCATGCCAGACCATAAAAAAACGATACGCGTGATGCTGATCGATTGCCGTCCCCTCGTTCTTATGGGGCTTCATGATTTGATCAATGCGAGGAAGCCCCGGATGGAGGTGAGTGGCCAGGCCACCACCTACACCAATGCGCTGGACCTTGCCGATCAGCTGCGTCCCAATGTGATTTTTTTCAGTTTCTTTCCGGATGCGTTGAACCCCCTGGAGGTGGTCGCAGGGCTGACCCGCCGCCCGGATATCAAGCTGCTGGTGCTCAAGGGCCTGTACGAATCCGTCCCGGTTGCCCAGGCGATCGAGGCGGGCGCGCGTGGCATCGTGCTGGCGGAAGACCCGACGGAATCGATCGTCCGGGCCATCATCAAGGTCCACTATTACGACGTAGGGCTGGACCGAGCCTGGTCCGGCGGGCTTTCCGGCTATGCCGCGACCCGGCACATACCCTTGCGATGCAACCTGGAGCAGGCGAAACAGGCGCGGCTGACGCTGCGCGAGCGGGAGCTGATTCGCGCCATCGTCGGCGATCCGTCCGCCAAGTACATGAGCATCGCCGAGCACCTGGGCATCAGTGAACACACCGTGCATAACCACCTCAGCAACATCTATCAGAAGCTCAACCTGATCAACCGCATCGACTTGCTGATGTATGCGCTCAAGCACGGGCTCACCGATGACGAAGAGCCGCCTGACTCGACGTGGGTGGAACTGGAATGAGTTGATCAAGACAAGGCAGCCCGGTGGCTGTCCTTGTCGCTGTCCTTGTCGTCGTCGACCTGGGGGCCCAGGCCGAGGGCGATGCCGTGCTCATTGTTTCCTGCCCCGTGAATGCGCTGGCATGCCGCCGCGTTCTTTGCGCTGCCTGGGCGTTTGTCGCGGATGAGAGTAGGGGAATTCCGGGCGGTAGCGGCAAAAAAAGCGAGGGTGGTTTCCAGGCCACCCTCGCTTTTATTCGCATGCGCGAGGTTTCAGACGCTGCCCATTACGATATCGGTATTGAGCAGGTCGACCCCGACCAGGGTAATGGTCGTTATCTGCCCACCGGTCTCGGCCACCGTGACGATGCTGTCGGCGCCGGCGTTGTTGATCGACTGCACGACCGCGCCCGCATCACCAATGAGCACCACCGCATCGCGCTGGCCTGCGCCGGCATCGAAGCCGCTGACCTGGTACTGGTTCTCGGCCACCGACAGGTCGATGTTGAACGCATCACGCTCACCCGTGGTGCCCACCAGCCTGAAGTCGAAGAGGGCGTCGGCCGGGTCGTTGGCGAACAGGTTGGCGTCGAACGCGCTGGTCGCGGTGTCGCCATCCTTGTCCGTCACCGTCGCGTTGAACGCCAGCTTGACGTCGCTGGCCAGGCTCTCGGTCTCATGGGTGAACAGGATCGTCGGGATCTTGATCTCGCCCCGGGCCATCGTCAGCTGGACCGCATCGATCAGCGATGTGGCCGATTGCTCGACGGTGAAGGACACCTGCCCACCGGCCTCTGGCGTCAGGGTGTTGACCTCGATCAGGTTGGAGAAGGTGCCATCTTCGTAGAAGACCCTGTAGTACAGGTCCTCGGTGGCCGTGTTGTAGCCGCCCACGGAGTTGTCGATAAACACCTTCATGCTCGTCAGCAGGCTTTCCGGGTTGACCACGAAGCTTTCATCGGCCGCGCCGATCGCCGCCAGGTTGTCGCCCTGGAGCAGGTTGTTGGCGATGCCGATACCGGCCGTGCTGACGTTCAAGGCTGCCGAGCCGATGAACGATGGCAGCGGGTTGGTCTGCAGTTGCGCTTCGGTAGGGTCGGGCGCCCCGACCCCGATGCCGGTCTGGATGCTGTTCGCGCCGCTAGCGGGAGCCAGCGGGTTGGCGCCGAAGAACACGATGTCCTCGGTGCCGATCGTCAGCGTGCGCACGGGGTCCGGGCCACCGGCATCCAGCGCGCCATCGGCACTGCTGAGGACAATGACCGAACGGAAGCCTTCCTCCAGGTCCAGGGCATAGGTGCCGTTGGCATAGGCGCTCAGCGTGTAGTGCACGGTGGTATCCGCCGTGGCTGCGTTGTTGTCGAAGTCACCGGTCAAGGTGCCCGCGAACTGGTAGGCGCCATTGCCATCGGGTGACGGCGACTGCTCGACCAGCGTACCGGTGCCGGTGGTGGTCGTATCGTCCGGCCGGACCAGGGTGAACTGGCCGTTCACCAGCGAGATATCCAGGCCGGCTGCATTCAGCCCGTCGGCGCCAGTCCCCAGGTTCCAGTAGCCTTGTTGCGCCTGGTCGGTCCCCGTGCCGATCAGGTTGCCGAAGGCCAGGGTTGGCGTGTCGTCATCGACGGTAATCACCAGTTTGTCGGCCGCGGCGGTCACGGTGTCGCCATCCTTGTCGGTAGCCTGCAGCAGGGTGCCCAGGTTGAGGACGAGGTCGTTCTCATCGTTGCCCGTCGCGTGATCCAGTGGCTGGAGCAGGGTGAAGGTGTAGGCACCCGCTACCGTCAGGCTCAGGGTGAACACGTCAGTCGCGCCGGCCTTGGCGGTCAGAGTGTTGCCCAGGACGCTGTAGGCCAGCGCCACGCCACCGGAGCTCAGGGCTGGCAAGCCGCTGGTGTTACTCGACAAGGAGTAGCTCAGCGGTACGTCGGCCCCGGACTGGAAGATACCGGTCACACTGCCGCTGGCGACGGTGGCTTCACCGGCCACGTCGCCGATACCACCGGCGATGCCATTGGCCAGGCCGTCTTCATCGACGGTGCCGGTCACGGCGGCTCCATTGGCGGTTGGGGTGTCGTCATCGACGGTAATCACCAGTTTCTCGGCGGCGGCCGTCACTGTGTCACCGTCCTTATCGGTGGCTTGCAGCAAGGTACCCAGGTTGAGGGTGATGTCGTTCTCGTCATTGCCGGCTGGATGGTCCAGCGGCTGCAGCAAGGTGAAGCTGTAGGCACCGGCTGCACTGAGGCTGAAGGTGAATACATCGACCGCGCCGGCCTTGGCGGTCAGGGTGTCGCCTACCACGCTATACACCAGCGCCACTCCACCCGAACTCAGCGCCGGCAAGCCGCTGGTATCGCTCGACAAGGAGTAGGTCAGCGGTACGTCGGCACCCGACTGGAAGATACCGGTAACGCTACCGCTGGCCGTGATGGCTTCACCCGCTACATCGCCGACACCACCGGCAATACCATTGGCCAGGCCGTCTTCATCGACGGTTCCGGCCTCGGCGGCTCCGGTTGCGGTTGGCGTATCGTCATCGACGGTGATCGCCAGTTTCTCGGCGGCAGCCGTCACGGTGTCGCCATCGTTATCCGTGGCCTGGAGTATCGTGCCCAGATTAATGGTGATGTCGTTCTCGTCGTTGCCCGCTGGATGGTCCAGCGGTTGCAGCAGGGTAAAGCTGTAGGCACCCGCGGCGCTGAGGCTGAAGGTGAACACATCGACGGCGCCCGCCTTGGCAGTCAGGGTGTCGCCGGCGACGCTATAGACCAGCGCCACTCCACCCGAGCTCAGCGCCGGCAAGCCGCTGGTATCGCTCGACAAGGAGTAAGTCAGCGGTACATCGGCACCGGACTGGAAGATACCGGTCACGCTGCCGCTGGCCGCCGTGGCTTCGCCAGGCACGTCGCCCACACCACCGGCGATGCCATTGGCCAGGCCGTCTTCATCGACGGTACCAGCCTCGGCGGTGCCGTTCGCGGTTGGGGTGTCGTCATCGACGGTAATCACCAGTTTCTCGGCCGCGGCCGTCACGGTGTCGCCATCCTTGTCGGTGGCCTTCAGCAAGGTCCCCAGGTTGAGGGTGATGTCGTTTTCATCGTTACCGGCCGGGTGATCCAGCGGCTGCAGCAGGGTAAAGCTGTAGGCACCCGCGGCACTGAGGCTGAAGGTGAACACATCGACGGCGCCCGCCTTGGCAGTCAGGGTGTCACCCGCGACGCTATACACCAGCGCCACTCCACCCGAACTCAGCGCCGGCAAGCCGCTGGTATCGCTCGACAAGGAGTAAGTCAGCGGTACATCGGCACCGGACTGGAAGATCCCTGTCACGCTGCCGCTGGCCGCCGTGGCTTCGCCAGGCACGTCGCCAACACCACCGGCGATGCCATTGGCCAGGCCATCTTCGTCGACGGTTCCGGCCTCGGCGGCCCCGGCTGCGGTTGGCGTGTCGTCATCGACGGTGATCACCAGTTTCTCGGCGGCGGCCGTTACCGTATCGCCATCTTTATCCGTGGCCTGGAGCATTGCGCCCAGGTTGAGGGTGATGTCGTTTTCATCGTCGCCCGCTGGATGGTCCAGCGGTTGCAGCAGGGTAAAGCTATAGGCGCCCGCGGCGCTGAGGCTGAAGGTAAACACATCGACCGCGCCGGCCTTGGCGGTCAGGGTGTCGCCGGCAACGCTATACACCAGCGCCACGCCGCCCGAGCTCAGCGCTGGCAAGCCGCTGGTGTCGCTCGACAGGGAGTAAGTCAGCGGTACATCGGCCCCGGACTGGAAGATCGCCGTGACGCTGCCGCTGGCCGTCGTGGCTTCGCCCGCTACGTCGCCGACACCGCCGGCAATACCGTTGGCCAGGCCATCTTCGTCGACGGTTCCGGCCTCGGCATTTCCATTGGCGGTTGGCGTATCGTCATCGACGGTAATCACCAGCTTCTCGGCGGCAGCCGTTACCGTGTCGCCATCGTTATCCGTGGCCTGCAACAACGTGCCCAGGTTAAGGGTGATGTCGTTTTCATCATTGCCGGCTGGATGATCCAGCGGCTGCAGCAGGGTAAAGCTATAGGCACCCGCGGCGCTAAGGCTGAAGGTGAACACATCGACCGCGCCCGCCTTGGCAGTGAGGGTGTCGCCAGCGACGCTATACACCAGCGCCACGCCGCCCGAACTCAATGCCGGCAAGCCACTGGTGTCACTCGACAAGCTATAGGTCAGTGGCACGTCGGCCCCGGACTGGAAGATCGCCGTGACGCTACCGCTGGCAGTCGTTGCTTCGCCCGCTACGTCGCCCACACCACCGGCAATACCATTGGCCAGGCCGTCTTCGTCGACGGTACCAGCCTCGGCGGCTCCGGTTGCGGTTGGCGTGTCGTCATCGACGGTAATCACCAGTTTCTCGGCGGCGGCCATCACCGTGTCACCGTCCTTATCCGTGGCTTGCAGCAGGCTACCCAGGTTGATCGTAATGTCGTTCTCGTCATTGCCGGCTGGATGATCCAGCGGTTGCAGCAAGGTGAAGCTGTAGGCACCGGCTGCACTGAGGCTGAAGGTAAACACATCGACCGCGCCGGCCTTGGCGGTCAGGGTGTCGCCGGCAACGCTATACACCAGCGCCACGCCGCCCGAACTCAGGGCTGGCAGGCCGCTGGTATCGCTCGACAAGCTAAAGCTCAGCGGCACATCGACGCCGGACTGGAAGATCCCGGTCACGCTGCCACTGGCCGTGATGGCTTCGCCAGGCACGTCGCCGACACCGCCGGCAATGCCATTGGCCAGGCCGTCCTCATCGACGGTGCCAGCCGCAGGGGTACCGGCCGCTGCCGGCCCATCGTCCTCGAAGATCATCTGCGAGCCGATTTCGGCGGTGCTGGTAGAGGCTTGGCGCAGGGTGAAACCACCGATATCGAAATCGGCGTGGTCATCGCCCCTGGCATCGGTGGCTGCCCCGTTCTCGACCAGCACGCGGTTGTGATCCGCGGTGGTGGTGTATTCAATCTGGTAGCCGGCCTTGACGCCGGTGATGGTTGCCACGCCGCCGGAAAAGCTGATGGCAATGCTCGGATCATTCACCGAACCGTCGGAGTTCTCGATCACCAGCCCGGTGCTTTTGTTGATCACGCGAATATGGGTGATGGCCACTGACGCATCGTTCGCATAGCCATTGATGAAATTCACGCCAGGTTCGGCCGCAGTGCTGTATGCGCTGACTTTCACCATCGCCGTCTTGCCGCCTTGCAGCTGCACGACATCGAAACTGGCTGTCTTGGTATTAAAGACCGCGGTGAAGTCGATATTGGATTCCACATCCGCTTCGTTCTGGTCCAGGTTGGGCACGGTCACGTTCTGCCGGGCGCCGGTGACGAACGAAATACGAATGCCTTCCTGTTCCACAATCATCTGGTTGTTGGTGCCCAGGGTGGTCGGGCCACCGCCCTGGCTGGTATTGATCGTATCGCCAGTGTTGATGTTCGCGCCGCTCGACTGGTCCGCCGGGTCCTTACCGGTGGCGATCAGCGTCGGATTGGTGATCCGCAAGACGCCACCGTCGTTGATCACCGTCGGGTTCGCCGCCGTGAACATCAGGAACAGGTTCTGCCCGGAGGGTGCATTGGCCAGGCTGAATCCCGCGTCCTGGACGGTGCTGACAAACACCTTGTTCAGCAGGTTGAGGGCATCGTCCGGGTTGCTGGCATCCGGGTGCTTGAGCGGTTGGTATTCCACGGTCCAGAGCTTGCCGCCGGATACCGGCGATCCGGTTTCTTCGATATAGGCCGCGAACACAATCGCACCGGCAGGGCCACCGGCCCGGCCCAGCAGGATGTTGTTGTCCGTATCCGTATAGAGAAGGATGCTGGTGCCATCGAGGGTATCCAGCCCGCTGTCCAGGCCATTGAGCGGTGCGCCGAGGCTGTCGGTGAACTTGATATCGCTGACGTTCGTGCCGGGCGTCAGGGTGAAGGCATTGCTGCCCGTGTCGCCCACGGCACCGGTGTAGCCACTCAAGGCGGCGTCCGTTGCGGTTCCGGCCCCAAGGGCCGTCAACCGCGTAGCGAAGGCCGAGGGCAGGGCCGCCAGCAGGATGTCATTGTCGTCAGCGTCTCCGGCGGGGCTTGGCGTCGCAGTGGCGTTCTGCAACCCGGTGGTTTCGTCCAGGGTCACGCTCGCACCGTTCACCAGGATGGACGAAGCGCTGTTCACCTGGGCAGTGCTGACGGCCAGCGTGTTGTCGCTGGAGAAAACGGGGTAGAGAGCGGTGCTGGTGTCAGCGGTCAGGTCGTTCGTGGGGGATGGGTTTTTTTTAGAAATAGTCATGACGTTCTCCCGGGCAATTCCAGTCGTCGAAGCCGCACCTGGGCCCTCTGTTGGCAGATACGACAACTATGAAGATGCGTCGCAGATTGCGCATTGGCCGATACTCCCAGGCCGGATGGGAGTTTCAGCCCATGCGGCAGGGGACACGGGAGGCGGTAAGGCAGCGATCGCGCAAGGGGGCTTTGGGTTAGCCTGCGATGGGCGGCGACAGGCCTGTCGTAGAGCTGTTCGACGGGCGGCTTGAGTGTTCGGCGCGGCTCTCATGTCGGAGCTGTAGATAGGGGAGCCCAAAAAAAGCGAGGGTGGTTTCCAGGCCACCCTCGCTTGGGTTTGACGCGCCAGGTTTCAGACGCTGCCCAGCACAATATCGGTATTGAGCAGGTCGACCCCGACCAGGGTGATGGTCGTCAACTGTCCGCCGGTCTCGGCCACCGTCACGATACTGTCGGCGCCGGCGTTGTTGATCGACTGCACAGTGGCGCCCGGGTCACCAATAAGCACCACCGCATCGCGCTGGCCTGCGCCGGCATCGAAGCCTGTGACCTGGTACTGGTTCTCGGCCACCGACAGGTCGATGTTGAAGGCATCCCGCTCACCCGTGGTGCCCACCAACCTGAAGTCGAAGAGCGCATCGGCCGGGTCGTTGGCGAACAGATTGGCGTCGAATGCGCTGGTCGCGGTGTCGCCATCCTTGTCCGTCACCGTCGCGTTGAACGCTAGCTTGATATCGCTGGCCAGGCTCTCGGTCTCCTGAATGAACTCGATCACCGGGATCTTGATCGTACCCTTGCCCATGGTGAGCTGGACCGCATCGATCTTGTGGATGTCGTCCCACTCCAGGGTAAAGGATGTCTGGCCTCCCGCTTCCGCATGCAGGTCGGCGGCCTGCACCTTGATGGGCGCGCCCGAGGTCGTGCCGTTGTCGAAGTAGATCGTGTAGTACAGCTCTTCCGTGGCCGGGTTGTAGCCCTGCACCGAGTTGTCGATATAGACCTTCATGGCCGTCAACAGCGTCTCGGGGTTGACCACAAAGCTCTCGTCACCGGCATTGATGCCGGCGGTGGTGTTGCCCTCCAGGTTGTTGTTGGCGATGCCGATACCGGACGTGCTGACGTTCAACGCCGCCGTGCCGATGAATGACGGCAGAGGGTTGGTCTGCAACTGGGCTTCGGTAGGGTCGGGCGCCCCGAGCCCGATGCCGGTCAGGATGCTGTTATCGCCGGTTTGCGGTGCCAGCGGATTGGCACCAAAGAACACCACCTCTTCGGTGCCTATCGTCAACGTGCGCACAGGGTCCGGGCCACCGGCATCCAGCGAGCCATCGGCACTGCTGAGGACGATGACCGAACGGAAGCCTTCCTCCAGGTCCAGGGCATAGGTGCCGTTGGCGTAGGCACTCAGGGTGTAGTGGACGGTGGTATCGGCGGTGGCCGCGTTGTTGTCGAAATCACCGGTCAAGGTGCCCGCGAACTGGTAGGCGCCATTGCCATCGGGTGATGGCGACTGCTCGACCAGCGTGCCGGTGCCGATGGTGGTGGTGTCATCCGGCCGGACCAGGGTGAACTGATTGTTCACCAGCGAAATGTCCAGGCCGGCTGCATTCAGCCCGTCGGCGCCGGCCCCCAGGTTCCAGTAGCCTTGTTGCGCCAGCTGGGTGCCGGTGCCGATCAGGTTGCCGAAGGCCAGGGTCGGGGTGTCGTCATCGACGGTGATCACCAGCTTGTCGGCCGCGGCGGTCACCGTGTCGCCGTCCTTGTCGGTGGCTTGCAGCAGCGTGCCGAGGTTGATCGTGATGTCGTTCTCGTCGTTACCGGCTGCGTGATCCAGCGGCTTGAGCAGGGTGAAGGTGTAGGCACCCGCTACCGTGAGGCTCAGGGTGAACACGTCGGTTGCGCCCGCCTTGGCGGTCAGGGTGTTGCCCAGGACGCTGTAGGCCAGTGCCACCCCGCCGGAACTCAGGGCTGGCAGGCCGCTGGTGTTACTCGACAAGCTAAAGCTCAGCGGCACGTCGGCCCCGGACTGGAAGATACCGGCCACGCTGCCGCTGGCGACAGTCGCCTCACCGGCCACATCGCCGACACCGCCGGCAATGCCATTGGCCAGGCCGTCCTCATCGACGGTGCCAGTCACCGCAGTGCCATTGGCGGTTGGCGTGTCGTCATCGACGGTGATCACCAGCTTCTCGGCGGCGGCCGTTACCGTGTCGCCATCCTTGTCCGTGACTTGCAGCAAGGTGCCGAGGTTGAGGGTGATGTCGTTTTCATCGTTGCCGGCTGGATGATCCAGAGGCTGGAGCAGGGTGAAGGTGTAGGCCCCGGCGGCACTGAGGCTGAAGGTGAATACATCGACGGCACCCGCCTTGGCGGTGAGGGTATCCCCCAGCACGCTATAGACCAGCGCCACGCCACCGGAACTCAAGGCCGGCAGGCCGCTGGTATCGCTCGACAAGGAAAAACTCAGCAGTCCATCGGCACCGGACTGGAAGATCCCCGTCACGCTGCCGCTGGCCGTCGTTGCTTCGCCAGTCACATCGCCGATACCACCGGCAATGCCATTGGCCAGGCCGTCTTCATCGACGGTGCCGGCCTCGGCGGCTCCGGTTGCCGTTGGCGTATCGTCATCGACGGTGATCACCAGCTTCTCGGGCGCGGCCGTTACCGTGTCGCCGTCCTTGTCCGTGGCTTGCAGCAGGCTACCCAGGTTGATGGTGATGTCGTTCTCGTCATTGCCGGCTGGATGGTCCAGCGGCTGCAGCAGGGTGAAGCTATAGGCACCCGCGGCGCTGAGGCTGAAGGTGAACACATCGACTGCACCGGCCTTGGCGGTGAGGGTGTCGCCCAGGACGCTGTAGACCAGCGCCACTCCACCCGAACTCAATGCCGGCAAGCCACTGGTGTCACTGGACAAGGCATAGGTCAATGGCACGTCGGCACCGGACTGGAAGATGCCGGTGACGCTGCCGCTGGCCACGGTGGCTTCACCCGCTACATCACCGACACCGCCGGCAATACCATTGGCCAATCCGTCTTCATCGACGGTGCCGGTCACGGCGGTGCCGGTCGCGGTTGGCGTATCGTCATCGACGGTGATCACCAGTTTCTCGGCGGCGGCGGTGACCGTGTCCCCGTCCTTATCCGTGGCTTGCAGCAGGCTGCCCAGGTTGATGGTGATGTCGTTCTCGTCATTACCGGCCGCGTGATCCAGCGGCTTGAGCAGGGTGAAGCTATAGGCCCCCGCGGCGCTGAGGCTGAAGGTGAACACATCGACTGCACCGGCCTTGGCGGTCAGGGTGTCGCCTACCACGCTGTACACCAGTGCCACCCCGCCGGAACTCAGGGCTGGCAGGCCGCTGGTGTCGCTCGACAAGCTAAAGCTCAGCGGTACATCGACGCCGGACTGGAAGATCCCGGTGACGCTGCCGCTGGCCACGGTGGCCTCGCCGGCCACATCGCCGACACCGCCGGCAACGCCATTGGCCAGGCCGTCTTCATCGACGGTGCCAGCCACGGCGGTTCCGGCTGCGGCCGGCCCATCGTCCTCGAAGATCATCTGCGAGCCGATTTCGGCGGTCGTGGTGGCGGCCTGGCGCAGGACGAAGCCACCGATGTCGAAGTCGGCGTGGTCATTGCCCTTGGCGTCCAGGGCGGCGCCGTTCTCGATCAGTACGCGGTTGTGGTCCGCGGTGGTGGTGTATTCGATCTTGTAGCCGGCCTTGACGCCAGTGACGGTGGCCACCCCGCTGGCAAAGCTGATGGCAATGCTCGGATCATTCACCGAGCCGTTCGAGTTCTCGATCACTTGCCCGGTGCTGTTGTCGATGACCAGAACACTGGTGATGGCCACCGACGTATCGTTCGCATAGCCGTTGACGAAGTCCGTGCCGCTTTCAACCGCGGTGCTGAAGGCACTGATTTTTACCACCGCACTCTTGCCGCTTTGCAACTGCACCACATCGAAATTGGCGGTCTTCGCATTAAAGACCGCGGTGTAGTCGATGTTGGCTTCGACATCCGCTTCGTTCTGATCCAGATTGGGAATGGTCACGTCCTGCCGGGCGCCGGTGACGAAGGTAAAACGAATGCCTTCCTGTTCCACGATCATCTGGTTGTTGGTGCCGAAGGTGGTCGGGCCGCCTGCCTGGCTGGTGTTGATGGTGTCACCGGTGTTGATGTTGACGCCCGTCGACTCGTCGGCGGGGTCCTTGCCGGTGGCGATGATCGTCGGATCGCTGATCCGCAGGACACCCCCGTCATCGACCACCGTCGGGTTGGCTGTGGTGAACATCAGGAACAGGTTCTGCCCGGAAGGCGCATTGGCCAGGCTGAACTTCAGGTCCTGGCTGGCACCGACGAACACCTTGTTCAGCAGGTTGAGGGCATCGTCCGGGTTGCTCGCGTCCGGGTGCTTGAGCGGTTGGTATTCCACGGTCCAGAGCTTGCCGCCCGAGACCGGCGACCCGGTTTCCTCGATGTAGCCGGCGAACACGATGGCGCCGTCAGGGCCACCGGCCCGGCCCAGGACGATGTTGTTATTGTCCGTATCGGTATAGAGCAGGATGCTGGTGCCATCGAGGGTATCCAGGCCGCTGTCCAGGCCATTGAGCGGCGCGCCCAGGCTGTCGGTGAACTTGATATCGGTAATGTCCGCGCCGGGCGTCGGGTTGAGGGTGAAGGCATTGCTGCCGGTGTCACCCACGGCACCGGTGTAGCCACTCAAGGCGGCATCCGTTGCGGTACCCGCGCCAAGGGCGGTCAAGCGGGTGGCGAAGGCCGAGGGCAGGGCGGCCAGCAGAATGTCATTGTCGTCGGCGTCCCCCGCAGGGGCTGGCGTGGCCGTGGCGTTCTGCAACCCGCTGGTTTCGTCCAGGGCAACATTGACGCCGGTCGCTACCACGAGCGGGTCGCTCGTGAGGGATAGGTTTTCTTGCAGGGTGGTCATGACATTCTCCTAGGCAGTTCCAGTCGTTGGGGCCGCACTGGGCCCTCTGCTGGCAGATGCCACAACTATGGGGATGCACCGCAGAATGCGCATTGGCCGATACTCCCAGGCGGGCTGGGAGTTTCAGCCTACCTGGGCGGGGAAGCGGGATGAGGCGCAGGCGCCGTGCCCTTCAAGCCTTGCGCTGCTTGAGCGTTCGGCGCGGCAAAAAAAACGAGGGCGGTTTCCAGGCCACCCTCGTTTTGGTTTGACGCGCCAGGTTTCAGACGCTGCTCAGGACAATGTCGGTATTGAGCAGGTCGACCCCGAGCAGGGTGATGGTCGTCAGCTGTCCGCCGGTCTCGGCAATCGTCACGATGCTGTCGTTGCCGGCATTGTTGATCGACTGCACAGTGGCGCCCGGGTCACCAACCAGTACCACCGCATCGCGCTGGCCTGCTCCGGCATCGAAGCCTGTGACCTGGTACTGGTTCTCGGCCACCGACAGATCGATGTTGAAGGCATCCCGTTCACCCGTGGTGCCCACCAGCCTGAAGTCGAACAAGGCGTCGCTCGGGTCGTTGGCGAACAGGTTGGCGTCGAATGCGCTGGTTGCCGTATCGCCATCCTTGTCCGTGATCGTGGCGTTGAACGCCAGCTGGATATCGCTGGCCAGGCTCTGGGTTTCCTTGATGAACTGGATCACCGGGACCTTGATCGTGCCCTTGCCCATGGTGAGCTGGACCGCGTCGATCAGGTGGCTGCCATCCCACTGGACGGTGAAGGATTTCTGGTTTCCGGCCTCCGCGTGCAGGTCGGCGGCCTGCACCTTGATGGGCGCGCCCGAAGTCGTGCCGTTGTCGTAGTAGATCGTGTAGTACAGCTCTTCCGTGGCCGGGTCGTAGCCCTGTACCGAGTTGTCGATAAAGATCTTCATGGCCGTCAACAAGGTCTCGGGGTTGACCACGAAACTTTCGTCACCGGCATTGATGCCCGCCGTGGTGTTGCCCTCCAGGTTGTTGTTGGCGATACCGATGCCCGAGGTGCTGACGTTCATGGCCGCCGAACCGATGAACGATGGCAGCGGGTTGGTCTGCAACTGGGCTTCGGTCGGGTCGGGCGCCCCGAGCCCGATACCGGTCAGGATGCTGTTGTCGCCGGTCTGCGGTGCCAGCGGATTGGCGCCGAAGAACACGATGTCCTCGGTGCCTATCGTCAGCGTGCGTACCGGGTCCGGCCCACCGGCATCCAGCGAGCCATCGGCACTGCTGAGGACGACGATCGAACGGAAACCTTCCAGCAGGTCCAGGGCATAGGTGCCATCGGCCTTGGCGGTCAGGGTGTAATGGACAGTGGTATTCGCCGTGGCCGCATTGTTGTCGAAGTCGCCGGTCAAGGTCCCGGCGAACTGGTAGGCGCCATTGCCATCGGGTGACGGCGACTGCTCGACCAGTGTGCCGGTGCCGATGGTGGTGGTGTTATCCGGCCGGACCAGGGTGAACTGGTTGTTCACCAGCGAAATGTCCAGGCCGGCCGCGCCCAGCCCGTCGGCTCCGGCCGCCTTGTTCCAGTAGCCTTGTTGCGCCAGGTCGGTCCCGGTGCCGATCAGGTTGCCGAAGGCCAGGGTCGGCGTATCGTCATCGACGGTGATCACCAGCTTGTCGGCCGTGGCGGTCACCGTGTCGCCGTCCTTGTCGGTGGCCTGCAACAGCGTGCCCAGGTTGATCGTGATGTCGTTTTCGTTATTGGCTGTCGCGTGATCCAGGGGTTGGAGCAGGGTAAAGGCATAGGCACCCACGGCGCTGAGGCTGAGAGTGAACACATCGACTGCACCGGCCTTGGCGGTGAGGACATTGCCCGCGACGCTGTAGGCCAGCGCCACTCCGCCTGAGCTCAGCGCCGGCAAGCCGCTGGTGTTACTCGACAGGGAATAACTCAGCGGCACGTCGGCGCCGGACTGGAAGATCCCGGTGACGCTGCCACTGGCGACAGTCGCCTCACCGGCCACATCCCCGACACCACCGGCAATACCGTTGGCCAGGCCGTCTTCATCGACGGTGCCGGTCACCGCGGTTCCATTGGCGGTTGGCGTGTCGTCATCGACGGTGATCACCAGTTTCTCGGCCGCAGCCGTCACTGTGTCGCCGTCCTTGTCAGTAGCCCGTAGCAATGTGCCCAGGTTGATAGTGATGTCGTTTTCGTTATTGCCCGCCGCATGGTCCAGGGGCTGGAGCAGGGTGAAGCTGTAGGCCCCCGCAGCACTGAGGCTGAAGGTGAATACATCGACAGCACCGGCCTTGGCGGTGAGGGTATCGCCGAGGACGCTGTAGGCCAGCGCCACCCCGCCCGAACTCAGGGCCGGCAGGCCGCTGGTATCGCTCGACAAGCTATAGGTCAGCGGCACGTCGGCACCGGACTGGAAGATACCCGTCACGCTGCCGCTGGCGGTGGTGGCCTCGCCGGCCACGTCGCCGACACCACCGGCAATACCGTTGGCCAGGCCGTCTTCATCGACGGTACCGGTCACGGCGGTGCCGGTTGCCGTTGGCGTGTCGTCATCGACAGTGATCACCAGCTTCTCGGCCGCAGCCGTCACCGTGTCGCCATCCTTGTCCGTGGCCCGCAACAGCGTACCCAGGTTGAGGGTGATGTCGTTCTCGTTATTGCCTGCGGGGTGATCCAGCGGCTTGAGCAGGGTGAAGCTGTAGGCACCGGCGGCACTGAGGCTGAAGGTGAACACATCGACTGCACCGGCTTTGGCCGTGAGGGTGTCGCCGGCGACGCTATAGGCCAGCGCCACCCCGCCCGAGCTCAGGGCTGGCAAGCCACTGGTATCACTCGACATGGAGTAGCCCAGTGGTACGTCGGCCCCGGACTGGAAGATGCCGGTGACGCTGCCGTTGGCCGTGGTGGCTTCGCCGGCCACGTCGCCCACGCCACCGGCGATACCATTGGCCAAACCATCTTCATCGACGGTGCCGGTCACGGGGGTGCCGGTTGCCGTTGGCGTATCGTCATCGACGGTGATCACCAGCTTCTCGGCCGTGGCGGTGACCGTGTCGCCATCCTTGTCGGTGGCCCGCAACAGCGTGCCCAGATTGATGGTGATGTCGTTCTCATCGTTGCCGGCTGGATGGTCCAGTGGCTGGAGCAGGGTGAAGCTATAGGCCCCGGCGGCGCTGAGGCTGAAGGTGAACACATCCGTCGCGCCGGCCTTGGCGGTCAGGGTATTGCCGAGGACGCTATAGACCAGCGCCACTCCACCCGAACTCAGGGCCGGCAAGCCGCTGGTATCACTCGACATGGAGTAGCTCAGTGGCACGTCGGCCCCGGACTGGAAGATCCCGGTCACGCTGCCACTGGCGGTGGTGGCCTGGCCCGCCACGTCGCCAATACCGCCAGCGATGCCATTGGCCAAACCGTCCTCGTCGACGGTGCCGGTCACAGGGGTGCCGGTTGCCGTCGGTGTGTCGTCATCGACGGTGATCACCAGCTTCTCGGCCGCGGCGGTGACCGTATCGCCATCCCTGTCCGTGGCCCGCAACAGTGTGCCCAGGTTGATAGTAAGGTCGTTCTCGTCGTTACCGGCCGCATGGTCCAGCGGCTGCTGCAAGGTGAAGTTGTAGGCCCCCACTGCACTGAGGCTGAAGGTGAAGACGTTGATCGCGCCGGCCTTGGCCGTCAGGGTATCGCCAAGGACGCTGTACACCAGTGCGACCCCGCCGGAGCTCAGGGCCGGCAAGCCACTGGTGTCACTCGACAAGCTATAGCTCAGCGGCACGTCGGCGCCGGACTGGAAGATCCCCGTCACGCTGCCACTGGCGGTGGTCGCCTGGCCCGCTACGTCACCCACACCGCCGGCGATGCCATTGGCCAGCCCGTCTTCGTCGACGGTGCCGGTCACAGGGGTGCCGGTTGCCGTTGGCGTATCGTCATCGACGGTGATCACCAGCTTCTCGGCGGCGGCCGTGACCGTGTCGCCATCCTTGTCCGTGGCCCGCAACAGCGTACCCAGGTTGATAGCGATGTCGTTCTCGTTATTGCCGGCTGGATGGTCCAGTGGCTGCAGCAGGGTGAAGCTATAGGCCCCGGCGGCACTGAGGCTGAAGGTGAATACATCGACTGCACCGGCTTTGGCCGTGAGGGTGTTGCCGGCGACGCTATAGACCAGCGCCACCCCGCCTGAGCTCAGGGCTTGCAAGCCGCTGGTGTCACTGGACAAGGCATAGGTCAACGGCACGTCGGCCCCGGACTGGAAGATACCCGTCACGCTGCCGCTGGCGGTGGTGGCCTCGCCGGCCACGTCGCCGACACCACCGGCAATACCGTTGGCCAGGCCATCTTCATCGACGGTGCCGGTCACGGGAGTGCCGGTCGCGGTTGGCGTGTCGTCATCGACGGTGATCACCAGCTTCTCGGCCGCGGCGGTGACCGTATCGCCATCCTTGTCCGTGGCCCGCAGCAGCGAGCCCAGATTGATCGTGATGTCGTTTTCATCGTTACCCGCCGCATGATCCAGCGGTTGCAGCAGGGTAAAGCTGTAGGCACCGGCCGCACTGAGGCTGAAGGTGAATACATCGATCGCACCGGCCTTGGCGGTCAGGGTATCGCCCGCCACGCTGTAGACCAGCGCCACTCCAGCGGAACTCAGCGCTGGCAAGCCGCTGGTATCACTCGACAAGGCATAGGTCAGCGGCGCATCGGCGCCGGACTGGAAGATCCCCGTCACGCTGCCACTGGCCACGGTCGCTTCGCCAGCCACATCGCCGACACCGCCGGCAATACCGTTGGCCAGGCCGTCTTCATCGACGGTACCGGTCACGGCGGTTCCGGCCGCTGCCGGTCCATCGTCCTCGAAGATCATCTGCGAGCCGACTTCGGCGGTCGTGGTGGTGACCTGGAGCAGCTTGAAGCCGCCGATATCGAAGTCGGCGTGGTTATTGCCCTTGGCGTCGAGGGCCGCGCCGTTCTCGATCAGTACGCGGTTGTGGTTCGAGGTGGTGGTGTATTCGATCTGGTAGCCGGCCTTGACGCCGGTGATGGTGGCCACCCCGCTGGTAAAGCTGATGGCAATGGCCGGATCATTCACCGAGCCGTCGGAGTTCTCGATCACCAGCCCGGTGCTGATGTTGATGACGCGCACATTGGTGATGGCCACCGCGGTATCGCTGACATAGCCATTGACGAAATTCGCCCCAGGTTCGGCCGCGGTGTTGAAGGCACTGATTTTCACCACGGCGCTCTTGCCGCTTTGCAGCTGCACCACATCGAAACTGGCCGCCTTGGCATTAAACATCGCGGTGAAGTCGATGTTGGCTTCGAGGTCCGCTTCGTTCTGGTCCAGGTTGGGAATGGTCATGTCCTGCCGGGCGCCGGTGACGAAGGTAAAACGAATGCCTTCCTGCTCCACGATCATCTGGTTGTTGGTGCCGAAGGTGGTCGGGCCACCCGCCTGGCTGGTGTTGATGGTGTCACCGGTGCTGATGTTGACGCCCGTCGACTGGTCGGCGGGGTCCTTGCCGGTGGCGATGATCGTCGGGTCAGTGATGCGCAAGACCCCAGCGTCGTCGACCACTGTCGGGTTGGCCTTGGTGAACATCAGGAACAGGTTCTGCCCGGAAGGCGCGTTGGCCAGGCTGAAGGTCAGGTCCTGGCTGGCGCCGACGAACACTTTATTCAGCAGGTTGAGGGCATCGTCCGGGTTGTTGGCGTCCGGATGCTTGAAGGCTTGGTATTCCACGGTCCAGATCTTGCCGCCCGACAGCGGCGACCCGGTTTCCTCGATATAGCCGGCGAACACGATGGCGCCGGCAGGGCCACCGGCCCGACCCAGGACGATGTTGTTGTTGCTATCGGTATAGAGAAGGATGTCGAGGCCATCGAGGGTATCCAGGCCGCTGTCCAGGCCATTGAGCGGTGCGCCCAGGCTGTCGGTGAAACTGACATCGGTAATGGTTCCCCCAGGCGCCGGGTTGAGGGTGAAGGCATTGCTGCCGGTGTTACCCGCAGCACCGGTGTAGCCACTCAGGGCCGCGCCTGTTGCGGTACCCGCCCCGAGGGCCGACAACCGGGCAGCGAAGGCCGAGGGCAGGGCGGACAGCAGGATGTCATTGTCGTTGGCGTCTTCCGCGGGGGCTGAAGTGGCGGCGTTCTGCAGCCCGGCGGTCTCGTCCAGTGAAACGTTGACGCCGGTCGCTACCACGAGCGGATCGCCAATCGCCAGGATGGTGTTGACGGTCAGGTCGTTCGTGAGTGAGGTGTTTTCTTGGAGGGTGGTCATGACATGCTCCTGGGCAGTTCCAGTCGTTGGGGCCGCACCTGGGCCCCTCTGCTGGCAGATGTCACAACTATGGGGATGCGTCGCAGGCAGCACATTGGCCGATACTCCCAGGCGGTCTGGGAGTTTCAGCCTATGCGGCAGGGGGAAATGGGAGAGCGCTGGCGCCTGTTGCCTTATCGGTCCTCGGCGAACGCCTCCTCGATAAAGGCCTCCAGCTCCGTCTCTTCAAGCAGCTCGATGGAAAAATGCCCGAAGCGTTTCGGCAACCAGAGGATGCGCGTCCCGCTGGGCGACTGCAGATTGTCGCGCGACAGGGGGTTGCCGTTCTCGTCTTCCGGCTGCACACCCACGGCCAGCAACTCGTCGTAGGCGGCCTCGATGTCCGGGGTGCAATAGCAGTGACGGTAGATTGTGCCTTCGCCGTTGGTGTCCATCAGCGTTTTGAGATTGCCGCTGAAGGGTTGCACCAGCATCAGGCGCTCCGTGCCGAACATGACGATCGCATAACGCACATGCAGACCGTCGCGCTGCCAATCCAGGGTCTTGGAAATCCTCGCGCTGAAGACCCGGGCGTAATACCCACAGGCTTGCTCGAGGTCTTTGACCAGAACATCCACGTGGCTGAACTTTAATTTCATGAGCTCTCCTGACGAAAAAGGCAGCAGGGTGCTGCACCGATTTTGAGAATCCTCTGATTCATCCCTTGTAGTGGCCCTGCGTAGACTGCCGCCCCTGCGCCGACTCCCACCAAGGGAAAGCTGCAACGCCAGCCTGAACTCAGACCGAGGAGGATCGTTTTGAAAACGCAAGGAAAGATGGGGCTACTTGCTCTGACCTTGGGATGCATCGTGGGGACTTCCGCCTACGCAGGTTGTGGTCAGCCTCAGAGTGGCACACCGGCCAATCCGTCGATCATTGCCAGCCTTCCAGCCGTTACAACCTTAAAGTACGCTCCCGTTGGCGGGGTAATGGCGTCCTTCGAAGTAGTGGCCGGACGAGCCTCTGGAGGATGGACTTGCAATATGCAGGGTGATCTCGGAATAACCGAGGCGGTTACCAGCCTTTCATCAAGAGGCAGTCAAGGGCTCTATGATTCCGGTGTTCCTGGGGTCGGCATTCGCATTGGGCACCGTGGCGCTCTCACCTGGAACACCCCCTGGTATCCACCTTTTACTGTGACTAACGTCGTTGGCGGGCCATATCAATTTCCCCATATAGTGAGAATAGATTTTGTGCGTACAGGCATTGGTGTCGGAAAGGGAGATATGCCTGCCTTCAACTATAAGACAAGCTATTTTATTGACATCGGTCTCGCTCCCCCCACTCAGATACGAGAGGTTTATGCCATCGAAGGAACTGGTCTCACAACCAGACTCGAACATAACGCCTTCTTCACTACCTGCTACACCCCCAAGAGCAGTACCGAGGTCAATATGGGGCGTCCCGCGGCAGAGCAAGTAAAGCGCGGGTCGGTCCAGGACGTTCCATTCGCCCTGGATGTTGTGTGCGAGGGCCTCAATCCCACGGTCAAACCACCGGTGAAGGTCTATTTCGAGGGCAACTCGGTTCGTGATGGCTTGCTGAATCTGAACGGTGTCGGCCAGCCTGGCGTGGCCAAAGGTGTTGCCATCTCACTGGCTAACGACAAGAACGTGGCACTGCCCTTCAGCAAAGCCAAGGCGGTGGCCCTGGATTGGCAATCCAGCGGCCCCGGCACCGAGATGTACCGCTTTGCCGCAAAGGCCCGCTATGTCCCCACAGGCACAGAAGTCGCCGCCGGCAAAGCCGATGCAACGCTGACCTATGTACTGGAATACAACTGATCGCGTTTCCCGCCCAGGAACGCACAAAAAAAGCCACTCGCCGGAGTGGCTTTTTTTATGCCCGGGATTGCTGCCCGCCGCGGAACGGTTTTGCCGCCGGACGCTTGAAGCCTCAAGTTCAATGGTTTCTCCTGACGAAAAAGGCAGCAAGTGCTGCACCGAGTTTGGGAATTCTCTGATTCATCTCTTGCAACTGCCCCGCATAGAGTACTGCCCTCACGCAGATTCCCACCCAGGGACGCTGCGCTGCCAATCTGAGTTCGGACCGAGGAAAAAACGTTTTGAATAGGTACTCTAGTCCCGACCTGCCGTGCTTGGTCTCAGGAAGAGCGCTTTCACTGATCATTGGGTTCGCTTTCGTCTGGCAGCCTGGAACCGCCAGGGCGGATCTCTCCTTCGACGGGCAGAACCGCTTCATCATGTCGGGCCAGCGCATGGCGGTAACCCTGGTCAACGAAGGCAAGACGGCCGCCTTGGCGGAAGTCTCGCTGAATTGGGGGGAGCCTGAGTCTGGGCAGAGCCAGACACTGCCCCTGGCGGTCTCCAAACCCTTGCTGCGAATTCCCGGCGGGCAGAAAGCCAACGTGGAAGTGTTCTACCAGGGAGCAGGCCTGCCGACCGATCGCGAATCCTATCTGCTGCTGAGTGTGCTGGACGTCCCTCCGGCCGCGAAGACGCCTCACACCATGACCGTCGCTTTGCGGCACCGCTTCAAGCTGCTCTACCGACCATCGTTGAAAAGCACCCTGGACGAAGCCATGGCCGGATTGTCCTGGGAGGTTCGGAAAGAAACCGCAGGCAGGCTCATCGCCGACAACCCTTCTCCTTACTACCTGACCCTCAGCGATATCGAAGCCATAGGCCTGAATGGCCAACCCTGCGGCCAACCGATCGAGCACCTGATGCTCCCGCCGTTCTCGACGCATCCCCTCGACATACCGGCCTGCCAGCCCACCCGCCTGCGTTACCAGATCATTAGCGATGCAGGCAACCCGCGGCCCTACGGGGCAACCCTGTCAGCCGACAAAAAAAGCCACGGCTCGGCTCAATTCTGAGGTCAATGGAAGAGACATGATGAAGAACATTTACCAGCTGATTTGCCTGAGCCTGCTATTGGTGTTTGCTCAGAAGAGCTATGCCCTGGCCTGCAAGAAAGATGGCAGCCAAGCCGCCGACACAATCATGATCAACACCACCATTGCGATTCCCACTATCCTGCCAAAGGACACCGTGCTCTGGCGCTCCAATAACTACAGCATCAGCATGACCTGCTGGCAGGATAAAGCGACCGGCACTATCGAATCCGTTTATTTTTATTTGAGCCCTCGCGACCAAGGCCTCACTCAATTGGGACCCCACTTGGAGTTGGGTATCCACCTCAATGGAGCCGACCTGCGCTGTACTCAATTGGCGGGATGCCGGGCGGAACTCCCTATCCGTTTTTATGGCTGTAACTCTGGAAGTGGTTGCAGGAATCAAGCTCAAACCTTCCCACTGAACTTCAACTTCTTCCTCTCCAAAAGAAGCCAGCCCAACCCGGGCAGGGAAGGCAGTCTAACCGGAGCCGTGACCTACCCAGCGTTCCAACTGGACGGAGCAGGCGGTATGAACGACACCCCTGGTAACAACTTTGTCATGACGTTGGCGGGCTTGAACCAATTGCGTTATGTCGCCTGCTCATCGACCCTGAGCATCTCCCCCAAGACCGTCAATTTCGGCAGCATTAACACTGTCGGAGCGCAAACCAACAAGGTGATCAAGGAGATACCGTTCAGCATCACCGCCCTCAAGAGCTGCAATAGCGTTTACGGGCTGAACGCACAACTCACTCCGGTCGAGGCTACCGCGGCGGACGGCTATACACTGGTGCCGAACAACAACACCTCGGTGGGCATCAACCTGTTCAAACAATCGGGCCGCAGTGCCATACCCTTCAACAAAGAATTCACTCTGGTGGAACGCAGCGGCGACCAGGTAGCGGTGAATAATTTCCTGGCTCAGCTGAAATGGAGAACCAACACACCAACGCTCGGGAAATTCAGCGCTACCGCCACGATCGATGTTTTTTATAAATGAAACCGTCTGATCTAGGAGCCTGACACGAGCCATTTTTATGCCCGGTCTGCACGTCGTTGTCAGGGCGTACGCTGCGCCAGCGCCGGGTTCGACTCTGCCTTCCAGGCCCCGCCCAGCGCCGTGTACAGGTTGACCTCGGCGATCAGCTGCGCCAGCCGGTCGTTGATCAGCCCCTGTTGCGCGCTGAACAGCGAACGTTGGGCATCGAGGAACACCAGGTTGCTGTCCACGCCCGTGCGGTAGCGGTGTTCCGCCATCCGGTAATAGTCCTGGGTGGCCTCCACCAGGCTGCGCTGGGCGTCGAGCTGATCGCTGTAGGTCTGGCGCGCGGCGAGGCCGTCGGCGACTTCCTGGAAGGCGGTCTGGATCGACTTTTCGTACTGCGCGACGCTGATGTCCTTCTGCAGTTTCGCGTAGTCGAGGCTGGCCCGCAGGCTGCCGGCATTGAAGATCGGCAGGTTGATCTGCGGCTGGAAGGCCCAGCTGCCGGAGCCGCCCTTGAACAGCCCGGCCAGTTCCAGGCTGGAGGTGCCGGCGTTGGCCGTCAGGCTGACGCTGGGGAAGAACGCGGCGCGGGCCGCGCTGATATTGGCGTTGGCGGCCTTGAGCTGGTACTCGGCCTGGAGGATGTCGGGACGGCGTTGCAGCAGGGTCTATTCCGGCACCAGCTTCGGCGACAGCCGGGCGACGGCCATCGAGACGTTGGTGCCGGCCGATGTCGCGACGCTCAACCAGCTGTACTACGTCGACAGTGCCACCCCGGTGGTGGGGCGCAACATGTTGCTGCGCTACCGCAATATCGACCTCGACGCCCAGGTCAACGGTGTCAGCGACCAGTACTTCCAGGTGCGCGGGCTGAAGTTGGCGACCGGCATCGCCTTTAGCGAAAGCGATGCCCGGCGCCAGGCCCAGGTGGTGGTCATCGACCACAACGCCCGCCACCGCCTGTTCGGCCCCGGGGAAGATCCCCTGGGCCAGGTGATCCTGGTGGGCAACCTGCCGTGCACGGTGATTGGCGTGACTGCGGAGAACAAGAACATGTTCGCCACGAGCAAGGCGCTGAATGTCTGGGTGCCTTATGAAACCGCGGCCGGGCGCCTGCTCGGCCAGCGCTACCTGGACAGCATCTCGGACATCCGCCAGCAGTTCCTGGTGGAGGCGGTGATGGTCTGCCTGATCGGCGGGATGATCGGCATTTCCCTGTCCTACGCCATCGGCTACCTGTTCTCGCTGTTCGTCAAGGAATGGGAAATGGTGTTCTCCCTGGGCTCGATCGTCACCGCGTTCGCCTGCTCGACCCTGATCGGCATCGTCTTCGGCTTCGTGCCGGCGCGCAATGCGGCGCGGCTGGACCCGATCGAAGCCCTGGCGCGCGATTGAAACCTGCCCAGGGCTGAGCCTGGAGCGCTCGGGCCTGTACGCAAAACCTTCTTTTATAGCCAATGCCCTTGCATTTGAGAATGTTAATTCGGAAACGGAATTTGCGTCGCTTTCCCGGCAGGCTAGAGTCTCTACTCTAACCAGCACATTGATGTGCCTCTTGCACGGATTGCACGAGATTGGCGGCCTTCCTCTCGTCACAGGCAGTCCGCCTTGAAACAAGGAGTGTTATGAACAAGCCGATCAAGAATATCGTCATCGTGGGCGGCGGCACTGCGGGCTGGATGGCCGCCTCGTACCTCGTCCGGGCGCTCCAGCAGCAAGCGAACATTACGCTCATCGAGTCTGCGGCGATCCCCCGGATTGGCGTGGGCGAGGCGACCATCCCGAGTTTGCAGAAGGTGTTCTTCGACTTCCTCGGGATACCGGAGCGGGAGTGGATGCCCCAGGTGAACGGCGCGTTCAAGGCCGCGATCAAGTTCGTGAATTGGAGAAAGTCTCCCGACCACTCGCGTGACGATCACTTCTACCATTTGTTCGGCAACGTGCCGAACTGCGACGGCGTACCGCTGACCCACTACTGGCTGCGCAAGCGCGAACAGGGCTTCCGGCAGCCGATGGAGTACGCGTGCTACCCGCAGCCCGGGGCGCTCGACGGCAAGCTGGCACCGTGCCTGGCCGACGGCACCCGCCAGATGTCCCACGCGTGGCACTTCGACGCGCACCTGGTGGCCGACTTCTTGAAGCGCTGGGCCGTCGAGCGCGGGGTGAACCGCGTGGTCGACGAGGTCGTGGAGGTTCGCCTGAACGACCGCGGCTACATCTCCACCCTGCTCACCAAGGAGGGGCGGACGCTGGAGGCGGACCTGTTCATCGACTGCTCCGGCATGCGGGGGCTCCTGATCAATCAGGCCCTGAAGGAGCCCTTCATCGACATGTCCGACTACCTGCTGTGCGACAGCGCAGTCGCCAGCGCCGTGCCCAACGACGACGCACGCGAGGGGGTCGAGCCGTACACCTCCGCGATCGCCATGAACTCGGGGTGGACCTGGAAGATTCCGATGCTGGGCCGGTTCGGCAGCGGCTACGTCTTCTCGAGCAAGTTCACCTCGCGCGACCAGGCCACCGCCGACTTCCTCAACCTCTGGGGGCTCTCGGACAACCAGCCGCTCAACCAGATCAAGTTCCGGGTCGGGCGCAACAAGCGGGCGTGGGTCAACAACTGCGTCTCGATCGGGCTGTCGTCGTGCTTTCTGGAGCCCCTGGAATCGACGGGAATCTACTTCATCTACGCGGCGCTGTACCAGCTCGTGAAGCACTTCCCCGACACCTCGTTCGACCCGCGGTTGAGCGACGCATTCAACGCCGAGATCGTCCACATGTTCGACGACTGCCGGGATTTCGTTCAGGCGCACTATTTCACCGCGTCGCGCGAAGACACCCCGTTCTGGCTGGCGAACCGGCACGAGTTGCGGCTCTCGGACGCCATCAAAGAGAAGGTTCAGCGCTACAAGGCGGGGCTGCCGCTGACCACCACGTCGTTCGACGATTCCACGTACTACGAGACCTTCGACTACGAATTCAAGAACTTCTGGTTGAACGGCAACTACTACTGCATCTTTGCCGGCCTGGGCATGCTGCCCGACCGGTCGCTGCCGCTTTTGCAGCACCGACCGGAGTCGATCGAGAAGGCCGAGGCGATGTTCGCCAGCATCCAGCGCGAGGCCGAGCGTCTGCGCACGAGCCTGCCGACCAACTACGACTACCTGCGGTCGCTGCGTGACGGCGACGTGGGGCTGTCTCGCAGCCAGCCAGGGCCGACGCTCGCGGCGCGGGAAATCCTCTAGTGGAACGCACCTTGGATCGGGTGTCCGCATTCGCGGCCACGCACGCTGCCGTGGCGGCCTGCGATCCGCTACAGGCGCGCTCGCTCGTTCTGCAGTTGCCGGGCCTGAACCGTAACAAGGACGTGCCCGGCATCGTCGGCCTGCTGCGCGAGTTCCTCCCGGCGCGCGGCGTGCCCTCCGGCTGGGGCTTCGTCGAAGCCGCCGCGGCGATGCGCGACATCGGGTTCTTCCTGGGGTCGCTCAAGCGGCACGGACATGAGCCCGCGGACGTGGTGCCCGGGCTTGAGCCGGTGCTGCTCGACTTGGCACGCGCGACCGACCTGCCGCCGCGCGAGACGCTCCTGCATGTGACGGTCTGGAACCCCGCGGCGGCCGACGCGCAGCAGGAACGCCCGCCCGGCCTCCAGCGCCTGGCCCAGCGGACCGCGC
>LNAP01000696.1_pt1 | contig 49110 bp, 44 predicted proteins | sample 602601 | NCBI WGS metagenome assembly LNAP01 (sample SAMN02440304, study PRJNA202911) | soil metagenome | biome: Subtropical and temperate rainforests or woodlands; isolation source: soil samples (1 kg each in a 20% v/v slurry with milli Q water) were... ...
TCGGTCACCCTCACGCAGTTGCGCTTCACTTCGTTCGTCGTGATCAACTTACGGCGGGACTTACACCCGCAGGAATGCGCCCATGCTGGGCGCACCACAATAAAAAATCCACCAACTGGTGGATTTTTTATTGATGGATTTTTTTATTGATGGATTTTTTATCAGGCTGTTTTTATTAGGCTGCTGAAACTTGGCTTCTCCGCTACAGCTTCCCTGCTACAGCTTCCCTGCTACAGGTACTAAACAGGGTACTAAACAGCGTAAGTACGCAACCGCAGTGAAAACTCTTCCATCTGACGGATGCCACTTTGTTCAGCACGGGTAATCCAAGCTTCCAACTGCGCAACCAACTGATCATGAGTTGCCGCTGAACGGCTCCACAGGGCTTCCAAATCCTGGCGCATGGCATAGACATGCGCCAACCGCTCACTCTTCTTCAATAAGCCCGTGAGTCTCGCTTGATGTGCAATAGGAAGTAGTTTTTCTTCCTTACCTAACAGACGTTTCATCAACCGCCGATCATACGCAGTCATCCTGAGCCGAGCAAACTCTTCGGCGGCCAGATGATGCAAACCTCTCAAATACTTAGCCAAAACATCGTACCTATGGGTGATGACAGCCTGCAACAGGTCAAGATCAATGGCAGGCCGGGCTTGGTCAAACCTGGGTACTGGCGCAATTTTTTTGACTTTAGCCAATCCAGCCATTTCAAGCATCCGAATATAAAACCAGCCAATATCGAATTCATACCACCGGCTAGACAGCTTGGCCGAGGAAGCAAATGTGTGGTGATTATTATGCAACTCCTCCCCCCCAATCAAAATGCCAATCGGAAAAATGTTCGTCGATGCGTCTGCGCATGCAAAGTTCCGATAGCCCCAATAATGACCCACGCCATTGACCACCCCCGCCGCCCAAAAAGGGATCCAAAGCATTTGGACCAACCAGATGCCCGTCCCAATTAAAGGACCAAACAGCGCCAAGTTGATCGCCAGCATAATCGCCACACCGAGCTTGTTCAACGGCATGTAAATCACCCGCTCCATCCAGTCATCGGGTGTGCCATGACCATAATGCGCCAAGGTTTCGGCATTCCGTGACTCTTTGACATAAAAATAGACGCCAGCCCACAGCACCGGCTTGATTCCCAAAATCTGCGGGCTATGTGGATCATCCACAGTTTCACATTTAGCATGATGCTTGCGATGAATGGCTGCCCATTCTTTGGTCACCATCCCTGTGGTGAGCCAAAGCCAAAAGCGAAAGAAATGGCTAGGCAAGGGCGACAAATCGAGCGCGCGGTGCGCTTGGTGACGATGCAAGTAAATCGTTACAGCGGCGATACTGATATGTGTAAGCACTAAAACTAAAACGACATAACCCCACCAAGGCAACTCAATCAATCCAGAATACATCCACTCTTCCTCGGAAAATAAGGGTAAAACTGCAATCCGCCATTCTACATGCACAGCCGTAATTTAGCTTGACTAAACGCCCAGCATCAACCCTGGCTCTTCGATCAACGCAATCACCGCCTCCATGAATTCGGCGGCATACACGCCGTCGATCAGGCGGTGGTCGTAAGAGGTCACCATGTCAAGCGTTTGCTGCACAACGACTTGGCCATTTTCCACCGCCGGTTGCGGCTTGATGCGCGTCATGGCAATAATCGCCGCTTCGGGATGGTTGATGATCGGTCGGCCGATCAGGTCATGCTTGCCGTGGCTGCCGACATTGCTGAGCGTGATGGTACCGCCACGCAAATCGGCCAGGGCGATTTTTCGCTCGCGCGCAAGGGCCGCCAGGCGGTCGATCTCGGTAGAGATTTCCGCCAGGCTTTTTTGATCCGCGTGCTTGATCACCGGCACCATCAGGCCTTCGCCGGTATGCGTAGCAAAGCCGATGTTGATGTCGCCGTGCTCGACAATCTCGCTGGCCGTATCGTCGATGCTGGCATTGAAATACGGGTACTTTTTCAATGCCGGAATCATCGCCTTGATGACCATGGCGGTAAATGAAATACGGCAGCCATGGTATTCCTGCAAGCGTTGGCGCAAGGTGACAAAGGCTTCGGCATTGCAGCGGAAGCCTGACGTGGCATGCGGAATCACCGTAACCGAGCGCACCATGGTGTCAGCAATCGCGCGCCGCATACCCTTCAACGGCGTGCGGCGCTGCTGGCCCGCGACAGGAACGGCCACAGGACGCACGTCGAGTCGCATGCTCGACGTATCAGGCGTTTTTGTCGTTGCTGTTTCCATTCCCGTTGCTGCGGCCATTTGCGCTTGCCGCGCCACATGTCGATCAATGTCCTCATGCAAAATGCGCCCCTGCGGGCCACTGCCAATGACTGACTCCAGCGCCACGCCCTGCTCTCTGGCATAGCGGCGCGTACTGGGCGTAGCGTGCACCGGCGGCGCAAGCGCTGCTTGAGATACGACCTGAAAAGTCGGTGCTGGCGATACGGTGGCAGGCGCAACAACAGCGGCGGATGCAGCCACCTTGGCCACCGCCTCGTTCGCACCTTGGGCAGCTTTGGCTACGGCATCTGTGGCGAATACCGCAATGACACTGCCCACCTTGACAGTACTACCTTCGGCGGCATGCAGTGATTGCACCGTGCCATTGCAAGGAACGGGAATTTCCACCACCGCCTTGTCAGTTTCAATCTCGCACAACACCTCATCCTCACGCACCACGTCGCCCGGTTTGACATGCCATTTAAGCAGATCCGACTCGGTAATGCCTTCACCGACATCCGGTAAACTGAATTCATACGTCATCGCAATCTCCGCTTAAAACTGATAACCCAGCACCGCTCCGATCCCAGCCTTGATCCGGCCGGGGCTGGGCAAATAGGCATCTTCAATTTGATTTTCCGGAAAGAACACATCAAAACCGGTAACGCGCTTGATCGGCGCTTTTAACCAGGCCAGCGCATATTCGTTAATCAGCGCCGAGATTTCCGCACCCGGCCCGGCAGTGCGCCGCGCTTCATGCACGATCAAGCAGCGGCCGGTTTTTTTAACCGAGGCTAGCACCGGTCCGACATCCAGCGGCGCCAGGCTGCACATGTCGATGATCTCGATGCTCGCATTCACTTCAGCGGCGGCAGCGACGGCATGATGCAGCATGTTGCCCCAGGCGACCACGGTGAGATCACTCCCCTCCTGCACCAACCGACACTTGTCCAACGGCAAGGTGTAATCGCCCAAGGGCACCAGCTCGCGGAAGGCGCGGTACATCTTCGTGTGCTCTAAAAAAATCACCGGATCATCACTGCGCATGGCCGAGAGCAACACGCCCTTGGCCTGCGCGGGCGTGCTCGGGCACACCACGCGAATGCCCGGCGTGTGCATCAGATATGCCTCGGTGGACTCGGAATGGAACGGCAAGGGCTTGATGCCGCCGCCAAACGTGGCGCGGATGGTGATCGGCACATTCAACAGGCCACCGCTTTTCTGGTGCAGGTTAGCCAAGTTGTAAATGAACTGCCCCCAGGCGTTGTACATGAAGCCGAGGAATTGCATTTCAACCACCGGCCGCTCGCCGCGCATGGCCATGCCGACGGCCACGCCAAGCAAACCATTTTCCGACAGCGGCGTATCAATCACGCGGTCGGGGCCAAACTCGTCATACAAGCCTTCGGTCGCACGGAACACGCCGCCAATCGGGCCGATGTCATAACCCAGCACACGCACACGCGGATCACGCTGCATCTCGTGGCGCAGGGTGTGATTGACCGCTGTGACCAGATTCATTTCCTCGCTGGCTGCGTCTGCCGATACCTCGATCACGCGGCTCATTGCAAGCCCTCCCCAGTGAAATCCATGAAAGGGTTGCCCCCGGCCAACTCAACGGCCAATTCTTCGCGCTGATGCCTCTCGCTCCAGCCCGGCTCGCCATGCAAATGGCTCAGAAACATCGTGCCAGGCGGCGTTGGCGGCACAGCGCGGCCACGATCTATCTCTGCGCGCAAACGCTGCCCGGCGTCTTTTTCGAATCGCGCTTTGGTGGCTTGATCAAGAATTCCCTGGTGCAACAAATACGTCTCGAACCGCACCACAGGATCCAGCGTTTTCCAGTATGCCGCCTCATCCTCCGTGCGATACACCGCCACGGAGTCCGCACTGTTGTGATCCAGCATGCGGTAAGTCACCGTTTCAATCAGCGTCGCACCACCGCCTGCGCGGGCGCGATCCACCGCCTTTTTAGTCGCGGCATACACCGCAAAAATATCGTTGCCATCCACCCGCTCATAGGGCAAACCGTGCGCCACGGCCTTCTGCGCAAAAGTCTCCGCCGCCGTCTGGCGCGAGGCAGGCACGGAAATGCTCCACTGGTTGTTTTGCACCATCACCACGCAAGGCGCTTGCAAAACCCCGGCAAAGCCCAGGCCGTCGTGAAAATCCCCTTCGCTGGTGCTGCCATCACCCAAAAACGCCAGGCTCACCTGCGCGCGACCGTTGAGCTTATCCGCCAGCGCACAGCCCACCGCCAGTGGAATATGCGAGCCCAAAAACACCGCATACGGCAAAATTGTCACACCCGATGCCGCAGGCGCTGGCAGCGGCAGATGCGCGCGCACATGCTCTGGCGCATTGCCCATCAACCCCGCCATGATGCGATCCACCGGCGCACGCCAATACAGCAAAGCACTCGTCTGCCGATACGAAGGAAACATCCAGTCCCCCGCCTGCAAGGCCGCCGCAGCGCCCAAGCCCGCAGCTTCTTCACCCAAGGTGCTCGCCGCCACACTCAACACCCCGCGCCGCTGCAAGCGAGACACCATCGCATCAAACGCGCGCGTCTCAATCAGCACATCATACCAGCGCAGCAACTCCTCGCGCAGGACATCCGGCACATTGCCAGGGTTGGCGACGCTGCCATCCGGACTCAAAATCCGCAAATAATCCTCACGCGGGCGAGTCTCAGCCCACTTTTTCTGCCCCATGCCCCCTCCGTTCTATTTATTATTTTTTAATCAAAGCTTAACGTGCCTAGAAAGCTAATGACACCGTTTGCCTAAATGCACTTTAGTTTCAGTATAACCAAACATCTTCAGCAAGCCGTGGGAAGTGGCTCCCAAAACTCAAGATAGCGAAACATAGCCAAGGGTCTCGGCACATTGGGAACAGGCCGCTTCGATACACCATAAAAGGGTGGATAAAAAAGGAGTCTCTGCGATAAATATCCAGGTGATTTTTAGCCGATGTTTTCCGGCCCAGTTTGCGTCCAAAACCCTAACAAATCATCTCGTCCCAATGGTGTAATCTTCGCGAATGAAAATTAAAGCCAAATCAAAGCAAGAAAGCATGGGCAATAAAAAACCCGCAAAGCCAATAGCTGTGCGGGTTTTTGGTAAAAAAATGGCGGAGAGGGTGGGATTCGAACCCACGGTAGGCTTGCACCTACGCCTGATTTCGAGTCAGGTACATTCGACCACTCTGCCACCTCTCCGCGTCGCGGGATTATAGCCGCGAACTCATGCGCCAAAAAGAGAAAAAGGGAGCAAGCTGATTGCAAAGCGTAAAAAAATTGTCCTACTTTTTGTATTGCCTTATTTTTTTCATTCTGACGAGTTGTACTTTTCTTAATGCCAACAGACCATTGCCCCCGCCAGAAATACTGGGCGAATTAGTCGTTGCCGTGCTGGAAGCGCCAGGTTTTTTCCAGCAAGAAGGCGAAACCATGAGCGGGTTTGAATATGACTTGACCAAACAGTTCGCCAATAGCCTGGGTGTCACGGCACGCTACGTTAGAGCAAAAGACATCAATCAAATCAGTAAGTTACTAACCGAAAACAAAGTGCACCTGGCAGCCTCTTTACCCTATGATTCCAACACGCCAAACAAAAAGACACACTTCTCGTTCTCTCCTCCCTTGCGTAGCGTCAGCTATTGGGTTGTTGGCCGGGATGACACTTTAGGCCCGAATGATTTAGCCGCTTTATCTGGTCACACGGTAGCGATTATTGCTGGCTCGCCATTAGCCCAAAAGCTGGCGATGCTGGATGAAAAATCGCGCCCTGTGGTGGTGGAAATCTCGGGTCAGGATGAACTTACCTTGCTCTCACAAGTGTCCGCTCAAAAAATACCCTTGGCGGCAGTAAGTGACATCGCCCTGAATTTTGCCAGTAATTTTTATCCTGAATTAACACCCTTGGTCGGGTTGCCCGGCAAGACCGGACTCTCCTGGGCATACCCTCCGCCACCTGAAGACAGGGCATTGACGCGAACAATAACCAAACCCATCACCCAGCCTTTGCCGCTGCCGGAAGTCGAACCATTATCTGTACGTGCGAATGCCTTTATTGAAGAAGCGCAAAAAAACGGCACTATCGCACGTCTGAATGATCGTTATTTTGGCAACGTCAGGCGTATCAACAGTGTCGGTATCGCACAATTCATCAAGGATAGCCAGACGCTGCTGCCAAAGTTTCGCCAGCACTTTCATGCCGCACAAAATCTGACCGGCATAGACTGGCGTCTGCTCGCCGCCTTGGCCTATCAGGAGTCTCATTGGGATCCGCTGGCAACGTCCCCCACCAATGTGCGCGGCATGATGATGTTGACCGAAGAGACAGCTAACCATCTGGGCGTAGATAACCGACTGGATGCAGCCAGCAGCATTCAAGGCGGGGCGCGCTATCTTGAGTCGTTAATTGAACAACTGCCTGATAACATCCAACCACCTGACCGCCTATGGCTTGCCCTGGCCAGCTACAACCTGGGCATGGGGCACTTGCGCGGCGCGCTGGCGATTGCCAAAGACACGAAATATGACCCAACCAGTTGGTATGAAATGAAAAAAGTGCTGCCGCTTTTATCCGAGCCAGCCGTATATGACCGCTTGAAAGCCGGCCCGGCGCGCGGTGGCGAAGCAGTGATTCTGGTCGAAAACATCCGCACTTATTACGCTATCCTGCAACACTTGGCGCCCACCAGTGAAGCCTCTGCTTTTGATCTATTCAGGACAACCAAGTCGCCTGAAAAATCTTCACCCGCCGCTTCATTGACATTTTCAACTAAAGCAACAGACGCAAAAATTGCCTCACCGCAGTCCGCAGGCCAAGTCAGGCGGGATTTATTTGCGCCAGCCCGCCCATCCACGGGCGCAAGGCTGCGGGCACAGTAATGCTGCCATCCGCGTTTTGACAGTTTTCCAGCACGGCGACCAAAGTGCGCCCCACGGCTAGCCCTGAACCATTAATGGTGTGCAGGAGTTCCGTTTTATTTTTCTCATTGCGAAACCGCGCCTGCATGCGCCGTGCCTGAAAAGACTCGAAATTCGAGCAGGAAGAAATCTCGCGATACGCATTTTGCGCGGGCAACCACACGTCCAGATCGTAAGTTTTAGCCGCAGAAAACCCCATATCGCCGCTACACAAGGCCATCTTGCGATAAGGCAATTCAAGCGCCTGCAACACCGCTTCGGCATGTCCGGTAAGCGCTTCCAGCGCCTGCCAGGAATGATCCGGATGCACCATCTGCACGAGCTCGACCTTATCAAACTGGTGCTGGCGAATCATGCCGCGCGTATCTCGCCCGTAGCTGCCCGCTTCTGAGCGAAAGCACGGCGTATACGCAACAAACTTCAATGGCAGTGCTGCCGCATCCAGAATCTCGCCGCGCACGATGTTGGTCACCGGCACTTCAGCGGTGGGAATCAGATACAAGTGGCCATCTTCACCATGGGGCACACGGAACAGATCTTCTTCAAACTTGGGCAACTGGCCGGTGCCGAACATGCTGTCTTTATTCACCAGATACGGCACATACACTTCGGTGTAGCCATGCTGCGTGGTGTGCATGTCCAGCATGAACTGCGCTAATGCCCGATGCAGCCGCGCAACCGGGCCTTTCATCACGGCAAAACGGCTACCGGCAATTTTCACCGCCGTTTCAAAGTCCAGCCCGCCCAAAGCGACACCCAAATCCACATGATCCTGCGGATTCTCCAGCGTTTTTGGCGTGCCCCAGCGCAACACTTCCACATTGCCAGTCTCGTCTTTGCCCACCGGCACGCTCTCATGCGGCAGGTTGGGAATACCTGCCAGAAAATGATCAAAGCGCGGCATGAGTTCAGCCAACGCCGCCTCACCCGCTTTTAAGGCATCGCCCAAACCAGCCACTTCATTCAACACAGCCGTCGCATCCTCGCCCTTGCCTTTGAGTATGCCGATCTGCTTGGAGAGCATATTGCGCCGCGCTTGCAAATCCTGGGTTTGCGTTTGCAGCCTCTTTCTTTCGGCCTCCAGCGCCTCGAACGCGGCAGTGTCCAGCGTTACGCCACGGGTGGCCAAGCGTTCGGCAACAAAAGGGAGTTGGGTGCGAAGAAGCTGAATATCGAGCATGGGTTTCCTTTTATCTCTATGATTTATTAAGATTTTTTTCCGCTTCCACGGCGGTGGCCTGCGCTGCCTTGACCGGCTGTTGAGTCTTTTTGGCCCCTGCATCCAAAGCACGCAAATGCGCGAGCTTTTCCGCGATTTTCTGTTCCAGCCCACGTGCCACCGGCTGATACCACTGCACCGCAGGCATGCCATCGGGAAAATAATTTTCCCCGGCGGCGTAGCCCTCTTTCTCGTCGTGCGCGTAACGGTAATCGGCGCCAAAGCCCAGGTTTTTCATCAATTTGGTGGGCGCGTTGCGCAAGTGTTCCGGCACGCCGCGGCTCGTATCCCTGTCAACAAAAGCGCGCGCGGCATTATAGGCGAGGTAAGCTGCATTCGATTTAGGCGCCACGGCCAAATACAGCACGGCATTGGCCAGCGCCAGCTCGCCTTCCGGGCTGCCCAGCCGTTCATAGGTGACACAGGCATTGAGCGCCACTTCCAAGGCGCGCGGGTCGGCCAGGCCCACGTCTTCGGTGGCCATGCGCACAATGCGCCGCCCCATGTAAAGCGGGTCGGCCCCGCCATCCAGCATGCGCACCAGCCAGTACAAGGCCGCATCGGGGTTCGAGCCGCGCACGGATTTATGCAGCGCAGAAATCTGATCGTAAAACGCATCGCCGCCTTTATCAAAACGACGTAAGTCCGCTGCCAGAATCGAATCCAAAAAGTCGGCGCTGGCGATACGGCGTTGGTCGGTCTGCGCAGCTGTTTTTATCTGTTCCAGCACGTTCAGCAGCCGCCGCGCATCGCCATCGGCATAACCCAGCAGCCGCTCGCGCGCGGCCGGTTCAAAATCCAGCTCGGGGAAAGCCTGTGCCCGTGCCCGATCAAATAAAGCACCCAATTCATCCTGCGTCAGGCTTTTTAATACATACACCGCCGCCCGCGAGAGCAAGGCCGAATTCACCTCGAACGACGGGTTCTCGGTCGTCGCGCCAATAAAAGTGAGCGTGCCATTCTCAACGTAAGGCAAAAACGCATCCTGCTGCGCCTTGTTGAAGCGATGCACTTCATCCACAAACAAGATCGTGCGCCGCCCTTGCTGACGCTTGACTTCCGCCTGCTGCACCGCTTCGCGGATATCCTTCACGCCGGAAAACACGGCGGACAAAGCCACGAATTCGGCATCGAACGCATCCGCCATCAGCCGCGCCAAGGTGGTCTTGCCCACCCCGGGCGGGCCCCACAGGATCATCGAATGCGGCACGCCTGATTCAAACGCCAGGCGCAATGACCGTCCCGCGCCGATCAGGTGCGACTGACCGATCACCTCATCCAGCACCGCCGGACGCAACAATTCGGCCAACGGTGGCGGTGGTAGTTCAGATGGAAACAAATCGGCACTCATGAGACAAGCATTTCAAACAACACAGGAAAGAGGTGCGAGGATAGCAGCTTAACAAGCCAGCAATTGAATGAGCCCATCACTTGGCACCGATCGAAAAAACAATCGGTTCAGACAAGCCTCCGGGCATCACATTGCGACCTTTCTTTTTCGACAAGCCATCGTCCGCACGCATAAAATCCCGTGCCTAAGTTTGCATGAATTGAGAAAGCAGCATCGAAATGCTGCTTGATCCTGACGCCGTATCAGCAACGCCGACTTTTTGCACTCGGCACCTGAAACTTTCAGCTTATGAAAAATAACAGACAAAAATTTAACCATTCCAAAACCATTCCAAAAATATGCATCCGAAGAACAAATAGGGATAAAAAAACTCGCTTGAGTATGGATTAGGTATGAAAAATGGCTCAGCCATCACAAAACGGGCAAGACTCAATCACAAAAGAGCGATATATATCACCTAATAACCGCTAAACTAGTTGTTATCTTAAAAAAGAAAATTAAAAAATCCAATACTCACTAAGCTGCCCACTGCTTGAGAGGTTTAAGCATGTCTGAACTACTGAAAAACATTGATGAACGAACCCGTCTAGCCGGCACAAACAAGCTGGAAATTCTTCTTTTCTCGCTTGGCGTAAACGCTCGCACAGGACGGAGAGAGACTTTTGGCATCAACGTATTCAAAGTACGCGAGGTCATGAACGCCCCTTTGATTACCGCCGCGCCTGAAATGCCTGCTTCTGTTACCGGCATGGTCAACCTGCGTGGCGCACTTGTGCCGGTAGTCGATCTCATTGACTACATTGGCGCAGCACCCGACACGTCTCGCGGCATTATGGTGGTCACAGAGTACAACGGACATACTCAGGGTTTCCTGGCCGAATCCGTGGATACCATTTTGCGCCTTGACTGGTCGCAGATGCGCGTACCACCCGAAATGTTGACGGCTAACCTCGGCGGGCTAGTCACCGCAGTAACTGAAATTGCCGATAACCGCCTGGTCATGCTGCTTGATGTTGAGCGCATACTCGCCGAAACGGCCAAACCAGATAACCAGCTTGATTTCGCAACCATACCGCACCTGGGACAAGATAATTTAACCGTCCTTTATGCTGATGACTCCTCCGTTGCCCGCGGTCAAATCCAGCGCACTTTAGAAGCCATGGGCGTTCGTGGCATTAGCACAATCAATGGCCAAGCCGCGTGGAATGAACTTCGCCGGATTGCTGATCATGCGCTAGCGGTGAACCGCCCGGTCACGGACTTCGTCCAGCTTGTTTTAACCGATGTTGAAATGCCCGAGATGGACGGCTATCTGTTAACTCGCAACATCAAAAGCGACCCACGGCTCAGCGGCATTCCAGTCTTAATGCATTCTTCGCTTTCATCAATGTCCAATCAGAGTCTGGGACTTTCGGTGGGCGTTGATGAATACATCCCGAAATTCGAACCGCATCGCCTGGCTGAATCACTCTCCCGCATCTTGCTGGGTAATTCAGCGACGACTCTCGCAGACATGCATGGGCAAGAAAAGACAACTGCCTTGAGCATCCCCATCGAAAAATCCAGACCTATGCTCGGGGTGGATGCCAACACTCAGCTTGCGGGCTCCAATTTAATGGAGATTCTGCTCTTTTCATTAGGTACGCCGGAGTTATTTGGCATCAATGTTTTCAAGGTTCGTGAAGTAAGCCAGACACCTGAAATTACCAAAACACCCAACATGCCCCGTGGCGTGGAAGGGCTGATCAGCTTGCGCGGCAATGTTATTCCCGTCTTGTCCCTGGCTTCTGCCATGGGACTTGCTGAAGCCCCGCAAAGACAGGGGGGGGCCATGATGGTAACCGAATATAACAAGCGTAACCTTGGCTTTCTGGTAGATAGCGTAGATCGTATTATCCGAGTGGATTGGGCTGCTGTACGCGTGGCCGAATCCGCTACCGGCGGCTCGCGGGAACACATTACGGCCATCACTGAGCTGCCTGACGGACGCTTGGTCTCCATTCTTGACGTTGAGCAAATCATGGCCAGCACCTTCGGGGAAGCCACTGTCGGGCATATTGACCCGATTACTGACGGCAGGAACATTTCCGTGTTTTTTGCCGATGACTCGGCTGTTGCGCGGAAAAAAATCGTCGAGGTCCTGGATAAACTGGGCGTCAAGCACAAGCATGCCCAAAATGGGATGGAAGCCTGGACTCGCCTATCCAGCATGGCTGCGCACTCGCAAAACAATAAACAAAACTTGCAAGATGAACTGGATCTCATTCTTGTTGATGCCGAGATGCCCGAGATGGATGGCTATGTGCTGACCAAAAATATCAAAGCCGATAAACGCTTCGACGGGATTCCTGTCGTGATGCACTCCTCACTCTCCTCGGAAGCCAATCACGCCATGGGTAAGCGCGTGGGTGTAGATGCCTATGTGGCAAAATTCGATGCTGACGCCCTGTCCCAAACCTTAAGATCCCAATTATCCAGACACGCAACACATTAGGAATAAAAGAATATGGCGAAAGACCTGACAAAACTTAAGTTTCTCGTGGTAGACGATTTTTCCACCATGCGAAGAATTGTGCGCAACCTGCTGAAGGAACTTGGCCACACCGATGCTGAAGAAGCTGAAGATGGCGTCATCGCATTGCAAAAACTCAAAAGCGGTTCATTTGACTTCGTCGTCACTGACTGGAACATGCCCAACATGGATGGCTTGACTTTGCTGCAGACCATCCGTGCCGACCCGGCCTTGAAGCACTTGCCCGTCTTAATGATTACTGCGGAAGCCAAGAAAGAAAACATCATTGCCGCAGCACAAGCCAATGCCTCGGGCTATATCGTCAAACCATTTACCGCTGCCGTACTGAGCGAAAAACTGGCAAAAATCTACGAAAAGTTTGGATGGACTGCCTAACGGCGTTTCTCCCTCAATCAGGAAGTGCATAAATGACAACCGCTAGCCCACAGGATACGGGTAATGATTCAGCCGATCTTCAAGCACTGTTCGACAGCCTCACGGACAGCCATACGACTGCCGCATCACCCCCGCCTTTCGATGTAAAAGCCGCCACTGAGCCATCATCCAGCACAGCGAGTGACTCGGATGAGCTCCAGGCGCTGTTCGATAGTATTGCAGCAGGCGAAGCTAAATCTACCATCATTGCCGATGCCGGCAATGGCATCACGCATAGCCCCACAGACGGTGATGCAGGAAACAGCATGTTCAATCGCTTAGGGCATCTCACACGGCAATTGCATGACAGCCTGCGCGGACTGGGCGCAGACAAGTGTCTGGAAGAATCTGCCAAAAAAATTCCCGACGCACGCCAGCGGCTCAGCTACATTGCCCAAATGACCGAACAGGCTGCCTCTCGCGTGCTGAACGCAACGGATATTGCCATGCCGCTGCAAGACAAAATGCTTGCTGAAACACAAGGGCTCGCTCAACGCTGGGAAAAAGCATTTGCCAATCAACTCTCGGTGGATGAGTTCAAAGCCTTGGCAACAGATACCCGCACTCATTTTTCCGACACCCCGAAAAAGTTACAGCAAACCAACGAGCAACTCATGGAAATCATGATGGCGCAAGACTTCCAGGATTTGACCGGACAAGTCATCAAAAAAGTGGTTGATCTGGTACAAAACCTGGAAACACAACTGCTCGGCCTTTTGATTGAAGCCATGCCCGAACAACGCAAAGCAGAAACATCGGATGGCCTGCTTAACGGCCCGGTGATCAACGCTGAAGGACGCCTGGATGTGGTCACTGATCAGGCACAGGTAGACGATCTGCTGGAAAGCCTCGGCTTCTAAACCCATCAAGCACGGAGAACGGTACATGAGTAATTTTGAAGGCATGGAAGAGTTATTGAGTGACTTTCTTGTTGAGGCAGGGGATCTGCTCTCCAAAGTCGACAACCAACTCATCGACCTGGAAAAAAATCCTGCTGACCACCGCCTGCTCAATGAGATATTTCGCGGGTTTCACACCATCAAAGGTGGCGCAGGCTTCCTGAATGCCACAGCGCTGGTCACCCTATGCCATCTCACTGAAAACCTGTTCGACTTGCTGCGCAACAACAAATTAAGCATTGACCGTGGCATCATGGATGTCATCATGTCAGCGACCGGCGCAGTGCGCACGATGTTCGATACACTAGAAACCGGAATACAACCCAACCCGGCCGATCCGCACCTGATCCAGAGGCTGGAAGCCGTTTTAGCAGGCGAAAGCGGCAAGAAAACCGCGGTAGCCCTATCCCAACCCGCATCCGCCGCATCAACCCCAGCCACGTCGACTAATCAAGCTCCACCCGATAAAGAAAACTCCCCCGACTGGCAACAGCTCCTCAATGTCATCACGGATATCAAAATTCCAGAAACGGTAATGGCCGACATGCCAGGAACCGCTGCGGCAGACGCCAACCTGGCGGGAAAGACGCCAGAGCAAATTATTCAGGCTGCCGTCGGCCGACGCGCTTCGGATAAACCCGGCGCTGAGGCATTGGCTGGCCGTCGCGAAAATGAAAAAACACGCGACAGTTCTATTCGTGTCGATACCTCGCGGCTTGACCAGGTGCTCAATCTTTCAGGCGAAATCGGCCTGACTAAAAACCGTTTGACCGCCTTGCGGTCCGAAATCCTGAATGGGAATAGCGACACCAACACCTTGCAAGCCCTGGATCAAGCTGTAAGCCAGCTTGATTTACTGGTTTCAGACATGCAGAACGCAGTCATGAAAACCCGCATGCAGCCCATTGGCCGCCTGTTCCAGAAATATCCCCGCATTGCACGCGACCTGGCACGGAGTCTGGGCAAGGATGTCGAACTGGTTCTATCGGGTGAAGAAACCGAAATTGATAAAACCATGATTGAAGACCTGTCGGATCCCATCATCCATTTGGTCAGAAATGCAGTAGATCATGGCGTTGAAACCATTGAAGACCGTCGCGCAGCAGGCAAGTCCGAAAAGTCACAAGTTCATCTCAAGGCCTATCAGGAAGGTGACCATATCGTCATCCTCATCGCGGATGACGGACGAGGCATGCATGCTGACACCCTGAGGGCAAAAGCGGTAGAAAAAGGCCTGCTCACCGCCGAAGAAGCCAGCACCCTGGATGAACAGCAGAGCTTCAACTTGATTTTTCTGCCGGGATTCTCCACCAAGGACGTTGCTTCTGACGTTTCAGGGCGCGGTGTCGGCATGGATGTAGTCAAAACCAACATTCAAAAACTCAACGGTAGTATTGAAATCAAATCGACCCCAGGCAAAGGCTCGCAATTCATCATTTCGCTGCCGCTGACCATGGCCATTTTGCCTGTTTTGCTGGTACAGCTCGGCAAGCAACCTTTTTCCGTACCCTTGTCCATGGTGCGTGAAATCATGCCCATCAATATCAATGAAATGCAGGAAGTGGGCGGGTGCGCCACCATGGTTGTGCGGGGCAAGGCCATGCCGGTCTACCCCTTGAGCCATCTGCTCGGCTGGCCGCTGGAGCACTCACCCACCTATGGCATTTTGATGCAAATGGCAGAATCTTCCTTCATCATTGCCGTCGACGGCTTCATGGGACGAGAAGATGCCGTTATCAAACCGCTGGACGATTTCCGCCCCAAAGGCGTCGCCGGAGTCACCATCCTGTCCAATGGGCAAATTGTCTTGATTCTGGATATCAAAGAACTCTTTTCGCTCCAAGGTGAAAAGCGCGGCGTATCACGCTCCGCTTTCACTCATCCCAGACTGGCAGCAGCCTGAAAATCAGAAGCATCCGGATGCAAGGCCGAGAAAATGGAAAAACAGGGGGGAAGCAGCTCTTTCGCTTGATTTGATTGGTTTATTGAATCACTACAATCAAGCAATGATGAATCCAACCTTAAACGTTCGATCCAGCAGCTCACTCGACAGTCAAACCGACACACAGTCGCTTGCTGCTGCCTGGTTTTCCCGTTTATTAGCAGCGCCCCACGCCTTGTTCCCCCATAGCGAACCTGTGCCACAAGATCCGCTAGCAACGCTGGCTGCCTTTGCCATGCTGACCTTAAGCGAAGATCGCACCTTGCTCATCCTCGTTCCCGACGACGACGCATTGCCAGGCATTGCCAATAAGCTTTCGCCAGAGATTCGCCCACTGTGCCTGGTACTCCCGCGCATGGATTTTGTGGCGCAAACGGCGCTACGGGCAACGCTTTCAATGCTGAAAAGTCGGCTCTCGCGATACGGCGAAGAAGCGGACATCGCCCCACCCGCCTGGCTAAGGCAACGCAACCGAGTTGCCGCACACGCAGACCTTTGGCAGGCATCTCAGGACTGGGCCGATGACAATAACCGCATGCCTATCCCCTTGGCAATCACCGAGCTTTTTCCGGTACGCATTTTGCCAATATCCGCCTATCGGCAACTCCAACACAAGACAGCCGACATTACCCTGCTCTATGCTTGTGACGCCCCTCCTGAGTTAATCTCGCCTGCAGGCCATATGTTGAAGGTGGGCATGCCTGCCCAAAAGCCGCAGCATGCGCTTGCCATCGACAGTCAAAGGCTGCGGTTAATTCAGGAAAAACAGCAGCTCATCGAGAATATTACAGCACTCGAATCCGAGCTCATCACTGTTCAAACTGAAGTCACCGAATTCACGCACCACTACCATCAGCAAGTAGGCCAGCGCATGGCAAAACTTGAAGCCTTGCAAGCAAGTCTGGCGCGCAAAAATTCCCCGCATGCAGCACAACCATCGGCTGCCCACACCGAAAAGCCTACGCAGCAGCCGCATGAAAAACAGGCTCACGACGAACGTCAAGCGGATTTTTCTTCTTTCGAATCACACCGCGCCACCGAACAAAAGACCAATGAAGCGGCGAATCCTCAGAAAAAAACCGCACCGGCACAGGACATCAAGCGCCGTTTTCGACAGCTTGCCCAGCAAATTCATCCCGACCGCGCAACGAGTGACGCTGATCGTGCCTGGCGCACCCAGTTGATGAGCCAAGCCAACCACGCCTATAGCCAAAACGATGCACGCGCCCTCTCCGATGTAGCCACCTTGTGGGAAACAAGAAAAGATCACCTATCCCCCATAGCTGCCAATGGAAACACCCACCCTGCCGATACCGCGTATCCAGACGCCGACCTGGCGGCTGAAGTCAGTTGTCTGCGTGCCTACCTGGCAAGGATCGAACGCAATCTGCAACAGATCTTCAGTACGCGCCTGTATGACCTATTCATGACCGCCCGGCAAGCAGCCAGGCAAGGGCGTGACTTGCTGCGTGAAATGGCCGAACAACTGGATGAATCCATTCGCAAACTACAAGAGCGAGAGCACGCCACTACCTAAAAAACCCGTTTTGCAAGAGACGCCTTTTAGTCTTTTAACTGTGGAACTAGCCAAACAAACGATGCACGCCAACTGGCAAGCAGCGATGATATTGGCTGGGCGCATCCACCTGCGCACCCAGCACAGCCGCCGCATGCCAGGGCCAGCGTGGATTCCACAAAAAGCCACGCGCTATGGCCACCATATCGGCCTGGCCTTTGGCAATAATATCTTCCGCTTGCTGCGGCTCGGTAATCATGCCCACGGCCATCGTCGGCACACCGGCATCACGCCGAATGCGCTCGGCAAATGGCACTTGAAAACCTGGCGCCAGTGGCACTTGTTGTTGCGGCAACTGTGCGCCGGATGATGTATCTATCCAGTCACATCCCAAGCGTTTCAAGGCCTGCGCCAAAACCACCGATTGTTCAATATCCCATCCGCCCTCGACCCAGTCTGTCGCCGACAGGCGCACGCCTAATGGCTTTTCAGTTGGCCAAACCGCGCGCACGGCAGTAAATACTTCCAGCGGCAGGCGCATCCTGTTTTCCAGGCTGCCACCATATTCATCTGTGCGCTGATTGGCCAGTGGCGTCAAAAACTGATGCATCAAATAGCCATGCGCCATATGCAGTTCCACCGCATCAAAGCCCGCACGGTCAGCACGCTGTGCGGCAGACACAAATGCAGCCGTGACCCGCGCAATGCCTGCCGCATCCAATGCTTGCGGCACCTGGTCGCCCGTTTGATGGGGCACGGCGGAAGGCGCAACGGTTACCCAACCGCCCACCGTCGGCATCAAAGATTTGCCCCCCAGCCAAGGCACTTGCGAGGACGCCTTGCGCCCTGCATGGCCTAATTGGATGGCCAGCGGCATCTTGGAATACTGCCGTACTTGCCGGATTACCCGAGCCATGGCAGCTTCATTCTCGTCTGAGGCCAAGGCAAGACATCCTGCTGAAATACGCCCGGCCAACTCGACGCCCGTGGCTTCCACAATCAGCATACCCGCACCAGACATCGCCAAAGTGCCCAGATGCATCGCATGCCAATCCGTGGCATTGCCATCCACAGCGGAGTATTGGCACATGGGACTCACCACAATACGGTTAGACAGCGTGACAGAACGCAGGGGAAATGGGGTAAATAATTGGCTGGTCATTTTTAAATGAACGTCAGAAAGAAGAGAAGTCGCATTATGGCAGAACCGGTTTTATTCGGATTTTGATTGTCAATTTTATAACGTGAAACAACGCCATTTGCTGCCTGGCCCGCTCCGCTCGCGCAGCGGGCCAGGCAGCCTCCTCCCCGTGCGGGGGAGGCGGAAATTCGCGACGCAGGCGGCGCGGGGGCGGGCTTTTATGCCGCCTTTCGCGTATTTCATCATCAGCAGATGGCATTTAATTACCATGAGCGTTAGTGTCTCTATCAATACTCGCCGTCTTGCCAGCGCCGACTTTTAATCGCTATGTCACTCCCCGCGTAGCGCATCCACCGGGTTAAGCCGCATGGCGCGACGAGCAGGAAGTACGCCCGCCAATAGCCCGATAATTATCGCCAGCACTTCTGCAGCAAGCACAAACAAGACGGGTGTATGCACTGGCAAGACGGGCAAAAACAAGCGGATCAGTTGCGCCAAACCGATGCCGGACAACAAACCAATCAACCCACCCAAGGCGGCCAGCGCAACGGCTTCGCTTAAAAACAGGCTCAGAATGGTGCGCCGCCTCGCGCCCAAGGCCACGAGTAGTCCAATCTCTGCGGTGCGCTCAGTGACCGTAATCGTCATCATGGTAGCGATCCCCACGCCGCCGACAAATAAGGAAATACCACCTAATGCACCCACCGCCATGGTGAGCATATCCAGAATGCTCGACAAACTGGTGAGCATTTCTTCCTGGCTGATGAGGGTGAAATCCTCTCGCCCATGGCGAGCAGCCATCAAGCGTTTAATCGACGCTTTCACACGGGCAGCACTCCCCCCTTCGGCGACGGCCACATCAATTTCATTCAAGCTGCTACGGTTGAATAATTCAATCGCGCGCGCGGCGGGGATGAAGGCCGTGTCGTCCAGATCCATGCCTAAAAACTGCCCTTTGGATTCGAGCACGCCGATCACGCGAAACTGCAAGCCGCCCAGACGCACCCGTGCACCCAGGGCAGATTGCGCACCAAATAATTCATGCTTGAGTTTTGGCCCCAACACCACCAACGCACGTGCGGCATTGGCGTCTTCCACCGGTAAAAACTGCCCGATGCGCATGCGCCCCTTGAATACCGTGAGCATATCGGGCCCCACGCCATACACAGTCACGCGCCGTACGCGCCCACCGGCGCTGGCCTCGGCATTACCAAACACACTGGGGGTGACGGCAATCACGTTCGGCAAGCGACGCAACGCTTCGGCATCCTCCAGCGACAGGGGTTTTGCGCTGCTGGGCAAACCCACACTGGCAGCCCCACCTGTTTTCACCTTCCCGGGATGCACGCCAATCACGTTGGTGCCAAACTGGGAAAATTCACCCAGCACGTAACGGTGTATGCCCTCGCCGATCGAGGTCAGTAAAATCACCGCGGCAATGCCAATAGCAATGCCCAGCAGGGTTAAGAAACTCCGTAGCCGCTGGGCGAGAACGGTGCGAAAAGCAAGCTTGATGGCATCGGTGAAGAGCATCGCGGGTGGCGAAGGTTGTTACTTTAATGACGCATTAACGCGTCCACCGGATCCAGCCGTGCGGCGCGCTGCGCAGGCAATAAGCCAAACACCAAGCCTGTCGCCAAAGCTGTCGCCAAGGCCGCAGCCACGGCCCAGGCAGGCGCATAGGCAGGGAACACAGGAAACGCCCAACGCAAACCCCACGCCCCTAGCTGGCCTAAAAGATAGCCTGCCACTGCGCCCGCTAAAGAGAGCATCGCCGCTTCCGTCAAAAAAATTTGCCGTAGGGTGTTGCCACGCGCGCCCAGCGCTTTCATGAGGCCGATCTCCGCCCGACGTTGCGTCACCGCCACCAGCATCACGTTCATCACCAATACACCGGCCACTAACAGGCTAATCGCCGCAATTCCCGCCACCGCAGCAGTTAGCGCGCCCAGCAGCTTGTCGAATGTGGCCAGCACCGCGTCTTGCGTGATCACTGTGACATCTTCTTCACCCCCATGCCGCACCTTGATGATCGCCGTAACCTGGGTTTTGGCCGCTTCAGTCTGCTCACGCCCGCGCACCTGGATCATGATGCGAAAAAGATTATTTGAATCAAATAAAGCTTGCGCCAAACCCACCGGCACAATCACCAGTTCATCGGTATTCATGCCCATGCCCTGACCAGTGGATTTCAACACGCCAATCACGCGCAAGCGGCGGTCACCCAAGCGGATCAATTTGCCGACTGCCGGTTGATTCGCAAAAATATCTTTTTGTATCGTCGTACCGATCACGGCAACCGGCGAGCTGCCACGCCAGTCTTCATCCGGCAAAAACTTGCCTTGCGCTAACTCATAATTTCGTATCGGCATAAAAGAAGCCGTGGAACCCACAGCCACGACTTCCCTTACGCGGCCGTTGGCACTGATTTCCGATGTCCCCACGATCAACGGCGCAACGCGTTGTATCGCCGGTGCGCGCAGCAAGGCGGCGGCATCATCCACCGTTAAATCGCGCGGCGTCGTGGTCATGCCGTTGGCCGGATTAAACCCGCCCGTGGCCGATCGCCCGGGCAGCACAATCACCAAATTACTGCCCAGGGAAGAAAATTGCGCCACCACATAACGCCGCGCACCATCGCCTAGCGCTGTGAGCAAAACAACCGAGGCCACGCCAATGGCCATCGCCATTATTGACAGCAAGGTGCGCAGGGGATGTGCCGTCGCGGCGGCGCGCGCGAAGCGAAGAACATCCATACGCCGCATGGTGCCAGGCTGCGTGTTATTCATCCGTTTATCCACCCTGCACCGGCATTTGCGGCGGATTATCGGCGCCCGCTTGCACGCTGTCCGCTTTCACCCGGCCATCTTCCATGGCGATTTGCCGTCGCGCACGCGCCGCGAGTTTTGCGTCATGCGTCACGATAATGAGCGTCACGCCACTGGCGTTCAAGCCTTCGAGCAAATGGATCACTTCGTCGCCCGTGGCGCGATCCAGATTGCCTGTCGGTTCATCCGCCAGCAATGCCGCAGGCTGCATGATGGTGGCACGCGCTATGGCCACGCGCTGGCGCTGGCCGCCCGAGAGCTCATCCGGCCGGTGATGCCCACGCGCGTCCAAACCAAAATTGCGCAAGGCTTGTTGCACGCGCCGCTCACGCACGCTGGCAGGCATACCGGCGAGCATCATGGGCAAAGCAATGTTTTCCGCCGCCGTCAAACGCGGCACCAGATGAAAACTCTGGAACACAAAGCCGATGCGCCGACTGCGCACCGCGGCTTGCTCGTCCGGCGAGAGCGTGGTGACATCGCGCCCTTCCAGGTGATAAGTACCGCTCGTCGGTTGATCGAGCAACCCCAATAAATTGAGCAAGGTGGATTTACCCGAACCTGATGGCCCCACCACGGCAACATATTCACCTGCCTCAATTTGCAGATCAATTCGCGCCAAGGCATGCACGCTGGATTCACCCAAATGGAAAACCCGCTCAATGCCCGCCAGAGAAATGAGTGCCATGTTAGCGCTTGTTATTTCGCGATAGCTTTAGCTGACTGGCTGGCAACTTCCGCCGTCGCGCGAGCGCCGACTTTTACGCCCGCCCGCTCTAACGACATCACCACGCGATCGCCACGCTTTAAGCCTTCCAGTATCTCGGTGTATTCCCAATTCGCCAGGCCAGTTTTGAGTTTTCGCTCCTCTAATTTACCTGTGGTTTTATCACCCGCATCAGGATTCAGTACCAATACGCGGCTGCCTTCCATAATCGCAGCAGTCGGCACACGCAAGACAGCATTCTTCTGCCGCAACACGATTTCCACGTCCGCGCTGTAGCCGACCAATAACCCCGTCGTCGGCACGTCAAAATTCACCTCGACATCCACCGTGCGCGCTTGTTTTTCAACCGCCAGCACATACGGCGCGACCCGCCGCACATGCCCGGCCAAGGGCTGCAGGGGCAATGCATCCAGCGTGACACGCACCGGCAAACCGGCCGTAATCTTGGGCGCATCCACTTCGTCCATCGGCGCCTTGACGTACAGGCAACTCGAATCCATCAAATCAATCGCCGGCGGGGTTTGCACGCCAGGCGGCGATGGTGTGGAATATTCGCCCAGCTCGCCGACAATCTTGGCCACCGTACCATCAAACGGCGCAATCAACACCGTGCGCTGCTGCTCGGTTTTGGCGAGCGCTACCCGCGCTTGCGCCTGCACCACATCGGCACGCGCGCTGGCGCAAGCCGAACGACGCGCATCCGCTTCGCTCCTGGCCGCATCTTCACGCGCAACGGACACATAACCTTGCGCGCGCAACAGTGCCTGGCGTTTGGCCTCGCGCTCGGCGTTCGCCGCGACCACACACTGCTCATTCACACGTTGAAAGGCCAGGGCAAGCTGCGTTTCTGCCACATATTGCTGCGCCTTTTGGTCATCATTCCACAGCCTCATCAGCAGCTGGCCTTTTTTAACGCGATCGCCTTCTTTGACGCCCAGATAGGCAATTCGCCCGCCAGTAATGGCCGACAAGCGCGTACGCTGGCAAGCTTCTACCGTGCCGGCACGGGTATTCACGACCGTGGCATCCACTCTACCGACATCAACGGCATGCAAAACCACCGGCACAGTTTCAGGGCGCATCAACCACCAAACACCTGCAGAAATGACGAGAAGAACCAGCAAAGCCAGCAGAATGCGTCGCAAGGCGGGAGAAGTTTCCATAGCGTGATTATGCCGCATTTGGTGCCAGGCTTTTGCTATCATTCCGCCCCACGCATTTCTTCGCTCTATTCCTCAAAAGGCGCTTAATCATGGTCAAAATCTACGGCCTCAAGAACTGCGACACGATGAAAAAAGCCTTCGCCTGGTGTGAAGGAAACAGTGTCGGTTATGAGTTCCACGACTACAAAAAACTCGGCGTGCCGCGCGAAAAACTTATTGCCTGGTGTCGCGCCCTGGGCTGGCAAACCCTGGTCAATACCAAGGGCACGACCTGGCGCAAACTGCCCCCCGCGCAACAAGCGATTACTACACAAGGGCAAGCCGTCACCCTGATGCTGGAACACCCCAGCGTCATACGTCGCCCGGTGGTTGAAAATGAGGCAGGACAAGTGCTTGTCGGCTTTGACCCCACCTTATTCGACAGTTTCGTGCGTTGAAAATCGCATCCCGTACTTCCCACAACGCTGTCACACCGCTCGCCAGCCCATTTTCCCATTCATACCCTATGGACACGATTCACCGCTTTCTGCTTGAAGACCTCGACATCCGTGGCGGCCTCGTCAGGCTTGGCCCCGCTTGGCGCGCCATGTGCCATGTGCGCCCCTACGCGCCCGCCACACGCAATTTATTGGGCGAGCTGGCAGCGGTGACCACACTCATCGGCAGCCATTTAAAAACCCCCGGCCGCGTGCGCTTTCAACTCCAGGGCACAGGACCCGTATCGCTGCTGGTGATGGATTGCGACGAACAACTGCGCCTGCGTGGCATGGCACGCAGTGCGCTGGAAGAAACCGCCCCGTTTTTGACCAAAGAAATTCATTCTGACGCCGTCTCACCAGCGCGTCCCGCAGGCAGTCCCCTTGGGGTATCGACTTTTTTTACCTCCGCTGTGACAGTCGCGCCACCAACGGCCAAAGACCTGCTGGGCGACGGCCAGCTCATGCTCACGCTACAAACGGCCAAAGGCGAACCCTACCAAAGCCTCGTGCCCAATGATGGCGACACCATGGCGCAGATTTTTGAGCATTACCTCACCCAGTCCGAGCAACTCGCCTCCCGCCTGTGGCTGGCGGCAGATGGCGAGACCGCCTGCGGCCTGTTTTTGCAAAAGCTGCCGGACGCTGACCTGCGCGACATTGATGGCTGGAACCGTATTGAACAACTCGCCAGTACCGTCACAGCCAGCGAGCTCTCCCTGCCTGCCGAAGCCCTGCTCACACGCCTGTTTAGCCAGGAAAATATCCGTCTTTATCCTGCGCGTACAGTGACCTGGCATTGTCCGCGCGACGAGGACAAAATCCGCAATCTGCTGCTCACCATGGGCCGTGACGAAGTTGCCGATATGCTGGAAGAATCACAAGAGATCACCATCGCGGATGAAATTTGCGGCCACGAATACCGCTTTGGGCCGGAGATTATCGACGAGCTGTTTCCACCTGCCGGGCGCGTCCTGCACTGACTTGACGATGACATAAAGACATGCATGGCGGTGCGCCTCCTGGCCTTTATAAGTTGAGCCATGCAAACCTGTTACGACGCGAATGCCAAGAAAGGCCGTCCTCGTTGTTGATCAATCAAAAAACCTGCTGGATCGTCTTGAACCTTGCAAACAGCAGATTAATTTCTCGGCACACGCCGCACAATTGCTTGCCCGCATGCTCGAAGAACTTGAAAACCGCACTTGGGTAGAGCACAACACCGAAGCGCTGGCTGCGCATGGCATAGCATAGACATCGCCACTACCGGGTTGGCTGGCGCTGAACTTGACCGAATCTAAGCCTTGGCGCAATTTGACATCTATCCCAATCCGGGAACAAGGAAGGTCGGCATACCGTATCCCGTTTCTGTCCAGAACGACCATATCACAAGCAAAACGGGTGCGGCTATCGTCATTCCACTACGCGCCAATGCTTAACGTATGAAACAACGCCACTTGATGCCGGGCCACGCCGCTCGCGCAGTGGGTCAGACAGCCCCTCCCCTATGCGGGGGGCGTGCCTTGATGCCGCCTTTCGCGTGTTTCATCATCAGCGGGCGGCATTTACTTACCATGAGCGTCAGCCTGTAAAAATCATGGCTCCGTTGATTGATGTTGTCGGCCAAGGGCAATTTGTTCTGCCCACCGACGAAATCTTCGCCATCGCTACCACCAGGCCCGAAGCGCCCATTGCTGCGCTGCTACGCTGGGCACAACCGGCCACGCAAAAATAAAACCCGCAGCAGACAAGATAATCGGCGAATACTGATCAACGCCCGGTTGCGTCAAAATGATGCAGGATTTTGAAAACTATCACCTTTTGGATGAATCCGCTAGGCATCCGATGGTGTTTCACATTTCACGCCAAAACAAAACCTATTGCAGCTTTACCCCCGTCTTGGCTTGAAGCTGCTCCATAGTCACGCCCGGGGCGAACTCAACCACTTTCAGCCCGATGGGGGTCACATCCATCACAGCCAGATCCGTAATGATGCGATCCACCACCCCTTTGCCGGTAAGCGGCAAGGTGCACTCTGGCAAAATTTTCAGGTCTTCGCTGCCATCCTTCTTTTTTGCCACGTGTTCCATCAGCACGATGACGCGTTTGACACCCGCGACCAAGTCCATCGCGCCGCCCATGCCCTTGACCATTTTGCCAGGAATCATCCAGTTCGCCAGATCGCCATGTTCTGTGACTTGCATGGCACCCAGGATGCTGAGATTGATTTTCCCGCCACGGATCATGGCAAAACTCTCGTCACTGCCAAAAATGGACGAACCCGGGATGGTCGTCACAGTTTGCTTGCCGGCGTTGATCAAGTCCGCATCCACTTCATCCGCCGTAGGAAATGGGCCAATGCCCAGCATGCCATTTTCACTTTGCAGCCACACCTCCATGTGGCCCGGCACATGGTTGGCCACCAGCGTTGGCAGGCCGATGCCAAGATTCACATAAAATCCGTCTTGCAGCTCCTGTGCCGCGCGTGCTGCCATTTGCTCATGATTCCAGGCCATCTCAGCTCTCCTTCTTTTCAGTTAGCGTCACGCGCTCAATCCGTTTTTCCGGGTTCGGGTTATGCACAATGCGATGCACATAAATGCCGGGGAGGTGCACCTGATCCGGGTCTATCGCGCCTGTCTCGACAATGTGCTCGACTTCCACAATGCATATTTTGCCAGCCATCGCGACGGCGGGATTAAAGTTGCGCGCGGTGCGGCGAAATTGCAGGTTGCCGGATTTATCCGCCACATGTGCTTTAACCAGCGAGACATCCGGCACCAGGCTATGTTCGAGCACATAGGTGCCATCCTCAAACTCACGCAACTCTTTGCCTTCGGCCACCAGCGTGCCCACGCCTGTCTTGGTAAAAAAGGCCGGGATACCCGCGCCGCCTGCGCGCAGCTTTTCAGCCAGAGTGCCTTGCGGCGTGAGCTCAACATCCAGCTCGCCGGAAATGAACTGACGCTCAAACTCCTTGTTTTCGCCCACATAGCTGGCGATCATTTTCTTGACCTGCCGGGATTCAAGCAGTTTGCCCAGGCCAAACCCATCAACGCCAGCATTGTTTGAGACTGCGGTGATGTTTTTAATGCCACTGGCCAGCAAGGCGTCTATCAAGGCCTCGGGAATGCCGCACAGGCCAAATCCGCCCACGGCAATCAACTGCCCGTCTTTCACCACGCCATTGAGCGCTGCGGTGGCTGAAGGAAAAATTTTATTCATATACGCCCTTTATCAAAAATCAAACTACCCGCTGAATAAATTAACGCCACCTGAATCGCATCTTGCCAGAGCGGCTGTTGCTGTCAAACTTTACGCACAAAGCCAACTATGCCGACCTAAAGGCTTGACGCAAAGATTCGGGCAACGGAATAGATTGCCCGCTCGTTTTATCAATCCACACCAATTTGGCTTCACCCGTGGCAAACAGACGCTCATCATCCGTGCGCCGCACCTCATAAAACGTTGGCAAACTGCTGCGCCCGGGCTGGCCGATAAAAACATCACAAATGATATTGCCAGGATAGGTGAGCGGCATCAAAAAGGCACAACTAGCAGTCACCAGCACAGCGCCTTGATTGCTCTCCTTGCGTTCTTCCGCACACATCGCATCCAGCCACTCCACGCGCGCCTGCTCCATGTAGCGAAAATACAGCGTGTTATTGATGTGGTTCATGACATCCTGATCGCCCCAGCGCAAGGGCATCTCGCTGCGATAAACCAAGCGGCGATTGGCATCCGTTGCCGTCGGGGTGACCTCTAAGCTCATCAGATTTATCCATCGAGTTGAACAAGCGCTTGATTATAATCAGCGGATTGAATTTTCCTCGACCAAGAAGGACTGACATGCAACGCGAAGCCATGGAATTTGATGTTTTAATTGTCGGCGGCGGCCCCGCCGGGCTCTCGGCAGCCATGCGGCTCAAGCAAATCAACCCGGAAATCAGCGTATGCCTGATCGAAAAAGGCGCAGAAATCGGCGCACATATTCTTTCTGGTGCAGTCATGGATCCACGCGCGCTCACCGAACTCACCCCCGACTGGCAGGAAAAAAACGCGCCGTTGGACACACCCGTCACGCGCGATCAATTTACTTTTCTCACCGCCACAGGCAGCATGAATTTGCCCAACTTCATGCTGCCTGCCTGTTTTCAAAACCATGGCAACTACATCATCAGCCTGGGACAAGTATGCCGCTGGCTCGCCACGGAGGCCGAAGCCTTGGGCGTGGATATTTTCCCCGGCTTTGCGGGCGCTGAAGTGCTTTACACCGAAAACGGCGCGGTGCGTGGCGTGGCCACGGGCGACATGGGTGTAAAGCGCAATGGCGAACAAGGCGCGGCCTACCAGCCGGGCATGGAGCTGCTGGCCAAATACACCTTGTTTGCCGAAGGTTGCCGTGGGCACCTGGGCAAGCAGTTGGAAAAACAATTTAACCTGCGCGAACAAGCCGACCCGCAAACTTATGCCCTGGGAATTAAAGAATTGTGGGAAGTGCCCGCGGCCCAGCACGAAAAAGGCTTAGTCATGCACACTGCCGGCTGGCCTTTGAACCGCGACACGTATGGCGGCGGCTTTATTTATCACCTCGCGGATAACCAAGTGGCCATTGGCCTGGTTGTCGGTTTGGGCTACAGCAATCCCTACCTATCGCCGTTTGAAGAAATGCAGCGCTTGAAAACGCACCCCAAAACTGCCAGCATGCTCATGGGCGGCAAGCGCATTGCCTACGGCGCCCGCGCGCTGGCCGCCGGTGGCCTGCAGTCGCTGCCGCAGCTTGAGTTTCCGGGTGGCGCGCTCATTGGCGACGATGCGGGTTTACTCGTCGCCTCGCGCATCAAGGGTAGCCATGCGGCGATCAAAAGCGGCATGCTGGCCGCTGAAGCTGCCGCCGCAGCACTCGTGGCCAATCGCGCCAATGACGCACTCACCGCCTACCCCGAGGCTTTGCGTGCTTCCTGGCTGCATGACGAACTGCACACCGCCCGCAACTTCAAACCCTGGATGGCCAAGGGACTTGTCACGGGCTCGGTGATGTTCGGCATAGATCAAATTCTGCTACGCGGCAAAGCGCCGTGGACGCTGCATAACACGAATGACCACACCAAATTGAAGCCTGCGGCAAGCTGCACGCCCATCGACTATCCCAAACCCGACGGTGTGCTGACTTTTGATCGTTTGTCCTCTGTCTTTTTGTCGAACACCAACCACGAAGAAGATCAGCCCTGCCACTTGCAACTCAAGAATGTCGATGTGCCGATCAGCACCAACTTGGCGATTTACGACGCCCCTGAACAGCGCTATTGCCCGGCGGGCGTCTATGAAATCATCAGGGACGCCGATGCGTCCAACCCGCGCTTGCAAATCAACGCGCAAAACTGCGTGCATTGCAAAACCTGCGACATCAAAGACCCCACGCAAAACATCAACTGGGTGACGCCACAAGGAGGCGAAGGGCCGATTTATCAACAGATGTAATCATCCACCCATAAAAAACCCCGCTGAAGCGGGGTTTTTTATGGGCGCGGGAGACAGGGGGAAACTATTGCCTTTCCTCGGATTTTTTAGCTTCTTTCTCCGCTTTTCTGGCCATTTTTTTAGCTTCCTGTTCAGTCTTCTTCGCCTCTTTTTCTGCTTTGGCGGCAGCTTTCTTCTCAGCCTTGGCGTCTCCTGGAGCTTCCGCCTTGACGGCCGGGACTGCGGGGGTAGCGGTAGGCGCCAATTTGGCTGGTTCAGCTTTCCTGGTGGCCGACTTCGCCTCGACCTTCACTGAACTCTCACCGCTCAGCGTAACATCGTTCTTGATTTTGCCAAGCAAACCTTTGCCTATCCCTGGCACTTGCTCAAGCTCGTCTACAGTTTTAAAGCCACCGTTCTTTTGCCGATAGTCAATAATAGCCTTGGCCTTGGCTGGGCCAATGCCGTTCAGCGATTCGAGCTGTTCCTGTGTTGCCGTATTCACATTCACCGCAGCAAATACATTAAACGTCGCCATCACCAAAGCGGCCAACAGGATTAAAAATCTATTCATCTGCTTGTCTCCAAGTAAGTTAAGACGAAAAAAACGACTCGCGCGATATGCGCGCCCCTATTACACCCAACTCACAACCAATAGGCAAGTTGACGATACACGGAGGTGTCGCGCGCAATCGAGCGACACCAAGAAAAAACGCCCGTCATGGCTGCCTATGGCGGGCGTTTTTGCATCGCGGCGTGCCCCCGCAGGCTTGGGGTCACTCTCTGGAAAGCACCCGAAAGCACCCTTTGGGTGCCGATTTTTATTGCCCTGTCAAAAATGCACATCATCCAAGGCCAGCGCGCTTTCACCACCATGCACCACCTCTTTAGCCAAGCCGCTGGCTGCCGTCATCACATGATCCGCATAAAAATGCGCAGTGTTGATTTTCGCCGCGTAAAAAGAATCGGTATCGCCCGCATCCATTTTCGCTTGTGCCGCCAAGGCTGCGCCCGCCATCATCCAGCCGCCGGAGACGATGCCCAGCAAACGCAAAAAGGGCACCGCACTCACGGCTACGCTGCGCACATTTTGTGCGTAGTGGGTCACAATGTAAGTGCCTGCCGTGGTCACTGCGGCAATGCCTTCTTGCAAGGCTACCGCGAGGGCTTTAAAGCTCTCGCCAGGCTGCAACGCCACAAGCTTTTGCGTTTCCATCATTTGCGCGACCAAGTGCTTTAACGCCGTGCCGCCATCACGCGCCACTTTGCGGCCGATCAAATCCAGCGCCTGAATGCCTGTCGTGCCTTCGTAAATAGTGGTAATGCGCGCATCGCGAAAATGCTGCGCCGCCCCTGTCTCTTCAATAAAGCCCATGCCGCCATGAATCTGCACGCCAAGCGAGGTGACTTCGTTGCCCGTCTCGGTAAGCCACGCCTTGACCACAGGAATCATCAAATCCACAAATGCCTGCTGACGGAGACGCTCATTGCTGTCCGGGTGGCGCGTTGCCGTATCCAAAGCGGCGGCCACGACATAAGCTAACGCGCGCATGGCTTCGTTTTGCGAGCGCATGAGCAACAGCATACGCCGCACATCGGGATGACGAATAATTGCCACGCTGCCTTGGGAGCCTTCAATCGCCCGGCTTTGCACGCGCTCACGCGCGAACGACAAGGCCTGCTGATACGCCCGCTCGCCCAGAGCCAAGCCCTCCAGGCCCACCGCGAAGCGCGCCGCGTTCATCATCACGAACATGTATTTCAGGCCTTCATTTTCCTGGCCGACCAGCGTGCCAACCGCACCGCCGTTATCGCCATACGCCATTACGCAAGTCGGGCTGGCATGAATGCCGAGCTTATGTTCAATAGACACGCTATAGACGTCATTGCGCGCGCCCAATGAACCATCGGCATTGACCAGGAACTTGGGCACGACAAACAGGGAAATCCCTTTCACGCCCGGTGGCGCGTCCGGCGTCCTGGCGAGCACCAAGTGAATCGTGTTCTCCGCCATGTCGTGGTCGCCATAGGTGATGAAAATCTTCTGCCCGAATAATTTATACGTATTATCATTCTGCGGCACGGCACGCGTGCGCACGGCGGCCAAATCCGATCCAGCTTGCGGCTCGGTCAGGTTCATCGTGCCTGTCCAGTGGCCGGATACCATGTGATGCAGATAAGTCGCCTTTTGCGCTTCGCTGCCGTACAACTCCAAGGCTTCAATACCGCCCATGGTGAGCATGGGGCAGAGCGAGAAAGCCATATTGGCGGATTGCCACATTTCCTGCACCACGGCTGAAACCAGCTTGGGCAAGCCCTGGCCGCCGAACTCAGGATTGCCCGAGAGCGCATTCCAGCCGTTGTCAACAAACTGCTGATAAGCCTCTTTAAAGCCAGCTGGCATGGTGACTGCTTTATCCGCCCACTGCGCACCCATTTGGTCGCCCGTGAAATTGAGCGGCGCCAGCACGTCGCGCGAGAACTTGCCCGACTCTGTCAAAATGGCTTGCACCAGATCCGGCGTTGCCTCTTCATAACCTGGCAAAGCGCTGATTTTTGGCAAGTGGGCCAGCTCGTGCAACACGAACTGCATGTCTTTTAACGGGGCGTTATAGGCATTCATGTGGGCAAAACCTTAGTGTGAAATACTTGGGCAAGCGCGCTGTGTAATAACCGAGCGAAGCGAGCCATAGAGAAGCCTTTCCACGAAGGAAGGGTGGGATGGTGCGGGAATGCGCGACACCCGTGTCACGCCGCGGCAGCCGACTGGCTGTGCACAGCCAGTCGTGGGCGGCAGCAGGGCGAATGGGAGGGGCGGGCTAAATTTGCCTGCCCTGAGTGCGCCGAGGTTGAAGGTTTTCATGATTCGGGGCGACTCATCGGCGCTTTAGGCGTTGGATGCGTCCGGAAACTACAGCGCAGCCACCAGCTCAGGCACGGCCTGGAAAAGGTCCGCCACCAAGCCATAATCAGCCACCTGAAAAATCGGCGCATCCGGATCCTTGTTAATGGCCACGATGACTTTGGATTCCTTCATGCCGGCCAGATGCTGAATGGCGCCGGAGATACCAACGGCGACATACAGTTGGGGCGCCACAATCTTGCCGGTTTGCCCGACCTGATAATCGTTCGGTACAAAGCCTGCATCCACCGCTGCGCGCGATGCGCCCATCGCCGCGCCGAGCTTGTCGGCCAAGGGCTCCAGCACCGCGTGATAATTTTCCCCATTGCCCAGGCCGCGGCCACCGGAGACAATGATTTTTGCGGCAGCAAGCTCCGGGCGTGCCGATTTGCTGAGTTCCCGTCCCAGCAGCTTGCTCTGGCCAAGATCAGGGCCTGCACTCATCGCTTCAATCGCCGCTTGACCACCCGTTGCCGCCACCGCATCAAAGCCCGTGGTACGCACGGTAATCACTTTGACCGAATCCGCACTTTTCACGGTGGCCAGCGCATTGCCCGCGTAAATAGGGCGCACGAAAGTATCGGCATCCAGCACGGAAATAATGTCGGAAATTTGTGCCACATCCAGCAGCGCGGCCACACGCGGCAAGGTGTTTTTGCCGTTGCTGGTAGCTGGTGCCAGAACATGCGTGTAACCCGGGGCATGCGCATGAATCAAGGCGGCTAAATTCTCAGCGGTTTGGTCTGCATAATGCGCTGCGTCGGCTACCAAGACTTTAGTTACACCTGCTACAGCAGCGGCTTGGCTGGCCACGGCACCGCATGTCGCACCTGCAACAAGCACATGAATTTCACTTGTCAGGCTGGCATTAATCTTTGCCGCTGCAGCAACAGTATTCAGCGTTGCTGCTTTCAAACTGAAATTGTCGTGTTCTGCAATAACGAGGATGCTCATGAAATCACCTTGGCTTCGTTCTTTAGTTTATGGATCAGCTCGGCCACATCAGCCACTTTTACGCCCGCCGCGCGCGGCGCTGGCTCATTCACTTTGAGTGTTGTCAAGCGCGGCGTGACATCCACACCCAAGGTTTCAGGTTTCACCACATCCAGCGGTTTTTTCTTGGCCTTCATGATATTAGGCAACGTCGCATAACGTGGCTCGTTTAGGCGCAAGTCTGTAGTCACAATCGCGGGCAGCGTGAGTTCCAGGGTTTCCAGCCCGCCATCCACTTCGCGCGTGACAGCCACTTTGCCAGCGGCCGCATCCACCACCACTTTGGAAGCGAAGGTTGCCTGCGGCCAGCCCAGCAATGCGGCCAGCATCTGGCCGGTTTGATTGGCATCATCGTCAATCGCTTGCTTGCCCAGAATGATCAGCTGCGGCGCTTCATTCGTCGCAATCGCCTTGAGCAGTTTAGCCACCGCCAGCGGCTGCAACTCAACATTGGTTTCCACCAGGATGCCACGGTCCGCGCCCAGCGCCATGGCCGTGCGCAGGGTTTCCTGGCAAGCCGTCACCCCGCAAGAGACAGCGACCACTTCTGTTGCGATACCGGCTTCTTTGATACGCAGGGCTTCTTCAACAGCGATTTCATCAAACGGATTCATTGCCATTTTGACGTTGGCCAGATCAACACCCGTGTTGTCTGCCTTAACGCGTACTTTAATGTTGTAGTCAATCACACGCTTGACCGGTACCAGAATCTTCAACGTCATCTCCTTGTGGGTAAATCCCTTATAAGTAAATAATTACAGCTCACGCATTGAGCGAGTAAGCTTTTGATTTTAACGCATAGTCTTACATAAGACTTAATTTGCCATACCAAACCTAAAAAACAAAAGAACCGAGTGAAACAGACATGCATCCCGTTCCCTCGGCAAAATTTGGTTTTTCAATGCTGTATGTCAGGTCGTATTACACATCACAAACCCAAACTCACTGTAACTGCTGATACTTATCGATACTTTAAGCGAGGGCTTTGAGTACCGCATCGTAATTCGGCTCATCACCAATTTCAGCGACTAGTTCGCTATGAATCACCTGGTCGCTGGCATCCAGCACCACTACAGCGCGGGCAGTTAAGCCAGCCAACGGGCCTTCAGCAATGCCTACGCCCCAAGCTGCCAAAAATTCGGGATGACGGAAAGTGGACAAATGCGCCACATGCTCAATACCCTCGGTTGTGCAAAAACGCTTGGCGGCAAAGGGCAAGTCCGCTGACACCGCGAGAATGGTGGTATTCGGCAACTTCGAGGCCATCTCATTGAACTTGCGCGTGGACGTTGCACAAGTTGGTGTATCCAGGCTTGGCACGATGTTCAGCACTTTGCGCTTACCGGCAAAATCCTTCAAGGAAACCTCAGCTAGCGCGCCGCTGGTGAGTTGAAAATCAGGTGACTTAGCACCTGCTTTGGGTAAGGTGCCATTCAAATTGATGGGATTGCCATGAAAATTAACTGTACTCATTGTGATCTCCAGGTTAAAGATAAAACATCAAACAAACCGGGCAAGCCCGGGCAGAACTTGAATGGCATTGGCGGTCGTTGTCTGTGCAATCACTTCAAGGTGAACACCACGCAACCCGGCCAGACATTCGGCAATGCGGGGCAGTTGATCCGCCGTGTTGCGAGCGCCGACTTTCCATTCAGGCGGCATATCCGGCGCATCGGTCTCCAGCACGATGGCGTCCAACGGCAAATGTGCGGCCAGATGACGAATGCGCCGCGCACGTGGGTAGGTCATTGCGCCACCAAAGCCTAATTTAAAGCCCAGCTTGATGAATTCTTCCGCCTGCTGCTGGCTGCCATTAAAGGCATGGGCAATCCCGCCGGCTAACTTCATCCGTCGCAGCTGTTGCAACACCGGATCTATCGCCTGCCGCACATGCAACAGCACAGGCAACTGCGCGGCTTTAGCAATTTTTAATTGTTCGGTGAAGTAGTGCATCTGGATTGCGTCGCGCACGGCGTGATCGCCTTCTGCGACAAACCGGTCAAGACCAATCTCGCCCACGGCCACGGGATTTTCGCGCGCGATTGTGGCACTGAGCGCTGCTAAATCCTCTTCCCGCGCACGCGCAACGTACATGGGATGAATGCCATAAGCCGCCATGCAGCCTGGCTGATCGCGGCACACCGAGGCCACCGCGCCAAAATTGGCCCGCTCGACTGCTGGAACGATGATCATGGAAACACCTGCTTTCCTTGCTGCATCAACGACCGCATCGCGATCCCCATCAAATTCAGCCGCATCCAGATGGCAATGGGTGTCGATCAATGTCATTGAACTTATCGGCAGGCAAGTGCTCGCTTGGGGGCGGCTTTGAGAGGCTACTTATTCCGCCTCATCCATCCACGCCTGCTGAATGGCTTCGAGCTTTTTCTCGCCGCAATGGCTCTCGTTTTCCTCAAAGCCTGGCAAGCCGACCACCCAGCGCATCAGATCAACAAAATTGATGCGCTTGGGATCGACCTCCGGATGATGTTCCATCAAAGCCAAAGCCACATCCAGACTATCGGTCCATTTCATCGCTTGCCCTCCTTGACCATATTGATCGTGTATTTGGGGATATCTATTACCAAAGGTGTCGTGCCTACAATCGCCTGACATGAAAGACGCGAATTCGGCTCCAGGCCCCAGGCCTTATCGAGCAAATCTTCTTCTAGTTCCTCAGCTGGCGTAAGCGAAGCAAACCCCTCGCGCACCACCACATGGCAAGTCGTGCAAGCGCAGGATTTCTCGCAGGCATGTTCAATTTCTATGCCATTATCCAGCAAGGCATCGCATACGGATGTGCCAGCAGCAGCCTCAATCACGCTACCTTCGGGGCATAGCTCGGGATGGGGTAAAACAATCAGTTGTGTCATCGTTTGTCTTGTCTTCTTGGTTCCGGTTGGTTCCGGTTGTTTTCGGTTATTTAACGAAACAACGCCATTGGATACCGGCTCACGCCGCTCGCGCAGCGGGCCAGACAGCCTCCCCTTCCCCGGGCGGGGGGCGGGCCTTGATGCGGCCTTTTGCGGGCTTCATCATCAGCGGGTGGCATTTACTTACCATGAGCGTTATTTAATGCTTGGCGTCAAAGCGCCACCTGGTCAATATTTTTCCCGGCCAGTGCGCTGTGCACACTTTGGTTCATGCGTCGTGCGGCAAATTCTTCCGTTGCCGCGCTAAGCTTTGCCAGAGCGGCATCAAGAGCTGATCTATCTTCGCTGTCCACAACAGCAGTGAGCTCGGCAACTGCCACATCAATCTGGCCGCGCTCATGCGCCGACAGGATTTCCGCATCGCTCGCCAATGCCGACTGAATCGCCTCCAGCAAACGCCTGGCCTCCACCTGCAGCTCACGCAAGGCACGCAATGACGCATCATCCCTGGCGTGGGAAAAGCTCTCTTTGAGCATGGTGGCAATTTCTTCATCCGTCAGGCCGTAAGATGGCTTCACCTCAATGCGCGCCTCATGTCCCGTCATCTGCTCACGCGCGGACACCGACAACAAGCCATCCGCATCCACCTGGAAAGTCACACGAATGCGTGCAGCGCCCGCCACCATGGACGGAATGCCGCGCAACTCAAAGCGCGCGAGGCTGCGACAGACTGAGACCAGATCGCGCTCGCCCTGCACCACATGCACGGACATCGCAGTTTGGCCATCTTTAAACGTGGTGAATTCCTGCGCGCGCGCAACGGGAATGGTTGAGTTCCGTGGAATGACTTTCTCCACCAAGCCGCCCATGGTCTCCAGCCCTAACGAGAGTGGAACCACATCCAGCAGCAACCAATCATCGCTAGCCGCACGATTACCCGCCAATAAATTCGCCTGCATCGCCGCACCCAACGCAACCACTTTATCCGGGTCAAGATTATTCAAAGGCTCTTGCCGGAACAACTCGCCCACCGCGCGCTGGATTTGCGGCATGCGGGTAGAACCGCCGACCATCACCACGCCGCGCACTTCTTCCGCAGCAAGACCCGCGTCACGAAGTGCTTTTTTAGTTACGGACAAAGTCTTTTGCACCAAAGTGCGCGTTATCTCCGTGAAAACATCTGTGGTAAGCGCAAGATCGACGTATTCGCCACTGCTGAGTTTCATGGTAATGGGCGCTTCGGCGTGCTGGGATAAATACTCTTTGGCTTCGCGCGCAGCGCCTTGCAAGAGGCGCGTGTCATGCAAGTTCACTGTTCAATAATCCAGCAAAATACCCGGTGATCAAAATCATCCCCGCCTAAAGCAGAGTCCCCCCCCGTGGACAACACCTCAAAAATGCCTTTGGCCAGGCGCAGGATAGAGATGTCAAACGTGCCGCCACCCAGATCGTAAATCGCGTAAATGCCTTCTGCCGCATTGTCCAGGCCATAGGCAATCGCTGCGGCTGTTGGCTCATTCAGCAAGCGCAAAACATTCAAACCCGCGAGCTGTGCCGCGTCTTTGGTCGCCTGTCGTTGCGCATCGTCAAAATACGCGGGGACAGTAATCACTGTGCCCGTGAGCTCGCCACCGAGCGATGCTTCGGCGCGCACACGCAGGGTTTTCAGGATGTCTGCTGAAACTTCCACCGGACTTTTAACCCCCGCCACCGTTTTGATCCTGACCATGCCATCGGCATCGACAAAATCGTAAGGCAAGGTTTCGATATGGGCAATATCCGCGCGGCCGCGCCCCATAAAGCGCTTAACCGACATGATGGTGTTCTTAGGGTCGGTGGCTTTGGCCGATTCTGCCGTAAAGCCAACTTCGGCATGCCCATCCGCAGCGTAACGCACGACGGAAGGCAAGAGTGGCCTGCCGCGTTCATCGTTAAGCACCACACTCATGCCACTGCGCACAGTGGCCACCAAAGAATTCGTTGTACCTAAATCAATGCCAATCGCCAGCCGATGCTGGTGCGGCGCAACCGATTCACCCGGTTCAGCAATTTGCAGAAGAGCCATAATTTTTTTTACGCTGTGACGGATTTTTACAATGTGACGGCTTCGAGCGCGTCGTTAATTTCGCGCAACAGCTTTTCCTGGAACATGAGTTTACGTACCAAATCAGCGGCCGCGGCAAAGTCATGCCGTTGATCGATCAACACGGTTAATTCCTGCTGTGCTTCCGCAACCTCGCGGCGCATGGCTTGGTACGCGGCATCCAGCGCATTCCCGTCACCGGCCGCACGCGCTGCCATGACCTCTTCGCGCAATTCCATTTGCTGCATCAGAAATGCAGTCGGCATGGCAGTATTGCTTTCAATTTTCGGATCAAAACCCAGCAGGTTCAGTAAATACAGTGCCCGCTGCCCGGCAGGCTTTAAGGTTTGATAGGCCTCATTCACCCGCGTCGCCCACTGCATGGCCAAACGCTTCTCCGTCTCTCCCGCCTGCACGTACCGATCAGGATGGACCAAGGCCTGCAAACGACGGAAGCGTTGATCCAGTTCGCCCATATCGAGCGCTTGCTGGCGCGGCAACTCGAACAACGCAAAGTGGTCGTCTGAAAACTGGATGCCAGGCAAATCGTCTTGGATGCTCATGGGGGCAGGCGCTATGCGCAATGAATAAATGGATGAAGCCAGAAAATCAAGCCGACGTGGTGAATGACTCACCGCAACCGCATTCGCCTTTGACATTGGGATTATTGAACTTGAAGCCCTCGTTCAATCCCTCTTTGGTGTAGTCCAATTCCGTGCCTTCCAGATAAGCCAGGCTCTTGGGATCAACCAGCACTTTAACGCCATGGCTTTCAAACACCAAGTCCTCGGGCAAGGCCGCATCGGCAAATTCGAGCTTGTAGGCCAAGCCTGAGCAGCCGGAAGTTTTAACACCCAGCCGTATCCCCACGCCCTTGCCGCGCTTGGCAAGGAAGTTGGCCACGTGTTGCGCCGCTGGCTCAGACAATGTCACGGCCATGATTAACCTCCCCGCTTTTGCTTGTAATCAGCCACCGCCGCTTTGATCGCATCCTCCGCCAAAATCGAGCAGTGAATTTTCACCGGTGGCAAAGCCAGCTCTTCGGCGATCTGGGTATTTTTGATTTCCAGCGCTTGATCCAGCGTCTTGCCCTTGACCCATTCGGTCACGAGGGAAGAAGACGCAATCGCCGAGCCACAGCCGTAGGTCTTGAACTTGGCATCTTCAATAATGCCATCCTTGCCTACCTTGATCTGCAGCCTCATTACGTCGCCACAGGCGGGCGCGCCGACCATGCCGGTCGCCACATCTTCGTCATCCTTGTTGAACGAACCCACATTGCGGGGGTTTTCGTAGTGATCGAGTACTTTTTCGCTGTATGCCATTTTGTTACTCCCTCAATTTAATAATCGCCCAATGTTTCTCTCTGGCCAACCACCCCGCGCCCGGGACGGGAGCCGGGGGCGCCATGAACCCACCGGGCTGCATCAATGCGCAGCCCATTGCACGGTGTTAAGGTCTATCCCTTCTTTGAACATATCCCACAAGGGGGACAACTCGCGCAGCTTGCCGATCTTCTCATGTAACAGTTTGATGGTGAAATCCACATCCTGTGCCGTGGTGAAGCGCCCCAGGGTAAAGCGAATCGAACTGTGCGCCAGCTCGTCCGAACGGCCCAGCGCACGCAGCACATAGGAAGGCTCAAGACTGGCGGACGTACAGGCCGAACCACTCGATACGGCAATATCCTTGATCGCCATGATGAGCGACTCGCCTTCGACATAGTTAAAGCTCACGTTCAAATTATGTGGCACGCGGGCAGTGATATCGCCATTCACGTAAATCTCCTCAATATCCTGCAAGCCTTTGAGCAAGCGGTCGCGCAAGCTACGGATGCGTTCATTTTCCGCGGCCATTTCAAGCCTCGCCAGGCGGAAGGCTTCACCCATGCCGACGATCTGGTGCGTCGCCAAGGTGCCGGAACGCAAACCGCGTTCATGCCCGCCACCGTGCATTTGCGCTTCCAGGCGGACGCGTGGCTTGCGGCGCACATACAGCGCGCCCACGCCTTTGGGTCCGTAGGTTTTATGCGCGCTGAATGACATCAAATCCACCTTCAGCGTGTTCAGGTCAATCGGCATTTTACCTGTGGCCTGCGCTGCATCAACATGGAATATCACGCCCTTCTCGCGGCAAATCCCGCCCAATTCGGCAATCGGCTGAATCACGCCGATTTCGTTATTTACCGCCATGACCGAGGCCACCACGGTATCCGGCCGCAAAGCTGCGGCAAATTGCTCAGGTGTAATCAAGCCGTTTTCCTGCGGCACGATGTAGGTTGCCTCAAACCCCTGGCGTTCGAGCTCCTTTACCGTATCGAGCACCGCTTTATGTTCGGTGGTTACCGTCACAATATGTTTACCCTTGGTCGCCGCATAAAAATGCGCCGCGCCCTTGATCGCCAGATTGTTCGATTCTGTCGCACCCGACGTCCAGATAATATCCTTGGCATCGGCGCCCACGAGCTTGGCGACTTCTTCGCGTGCATCTTCCACCGCTTTTTCCGCTTCCCAGCCGTAGGCATGCGAGCGTGAAGCCGGGTTGCCGAAATGCTCGGTCAGCCAAGGAATCATTTTTGCCGCCACACGCGGATCAACCGGTGTGGTGGCAGAGTAATCGAGGTAAATAGGTAACTTCATTTTTTCAGCTTCTCCGTTTCAATTCAAAGTCGCCACATGCCCATCACGCTGCAAGCCGCCTTGCAGGCAATGTTGATTTGTGCCGCTAAATCCTGCCTGCCCGGGCAGCAGTTGTTTCCCGGTTTGCCTCATCCAGCCAAGCCCATCCAGAGCCGTTGCCAGTACGGCAAGAAAATCCCGCACCTGTTGCTGCGTATTTTGCATGCCCAAACTCACCCGTATCGCCCCGCGGGCCAGTTCAGGCACAACGCCCATGGCCAACAATACGTGGGATGGCGCCGGATTGGCGCTGGAACACGCAGCACCTGCCGCCACTGCAAAGCCTGCACGATCCAATCGGCCGACCAGGGTTTCACCGTCAATGCCGGCGAAGGCAAAATAACTGGTGTTGGTCAGGCGATCTGCCTTGGCCGCAAAAACATGCGCCCCCATTGCCGATACACCGGCTTCCAATCCAGCGCGCAAAACCTCTAATGCAGCGCGCTTGGTTTGCAGATCAATCACCGCCAATTCCGCCGCCAAGCCAAAGCCGACAATCGCGGCGACATTTTCCGTACCGGAACGCAAGCCCCGCTCGTGCCCACCGCCGGCAATCAGCGGCTGCAATTCCACGCGCTTATCTAAAATTAAAGCCCCCGCGCCTTTGGGCCCGCCAATTTTGTGCGCCGATAAGGTCATGGCATGCACACCCAAGATGTTGAGCGCACGAAAATCCACCGGCACGCGGCCAAAGGCCTGCACGGCATCGGTATGAAACCAGGCGCCAGCAGGTTTCGCCAGCGTCGCTTTGGCCTGCGCTGCGAATCGCGCCACATCTTGAACCGCACCGGTTTCGTTATTGGCCAGCATGATGGAAATCAAGGCGGGCCGCTCTGCTAAAGCCGCAGAAAAGTCGGCGCTGGCGATACGGCAATCCGCGTCAACCGCGATCTCGCGCACGCGCCAAGCGGATCGAATCAGCTGCCGCGCAGGCTCCCGCACACAGGGGTGCTCTATCGCCGAGACAGCCACTATGCTTTTAGGCAAAAGTGCTGCCGCCCCCTTGATGAAAAAATTATTCGCTTCCGACCCGCCGCTGGTAAACACCACTTCCGTCGGATGCGCACCGACAGCGGCGGCCACTTGCTGCCGGGCCTCATCCATCGCCCGCCGCGCAGCACGGCCATACTCATGACGGCTGGAGGCATTACCATACTGCTGCGTCAAATACGGCAACATCGCCTCCAACACCCGCGGATCCAGCGGCGCGGTTGCGTTATGATCAAAATAGATGGGCGAAAACATGATGGACCGTAAATTCTTATGCACCAACGGCCATGTTGCCCCGCGACACAGCATGCTTTTTCACCACGGGACGCCCATCACGCACCACCGCTGAGGCAGCAGAAACAGCAGAAACAGCCTGCTGCTTTGAAATTTGCTGCGCAACCAGCTCAGCCAGATCCACCGCCTCGAGATACTCAAACATTTTCTTGTTCAGGTTTGTCCACAAGTCATGCGTCATGCACTCACGCTGCTCCCCGCCGCAGTTACCCAAGCCACCACATTGGGTCGCATCCAGTGACTCATCAACCGCATGAATAATGCTCGCCACGGAAATAGCCTCAGGTGACTTGGTCAGGCGATAACCACCACCCGGCCCGCGCACGCTGGACACCAAACCCGCACGACGCAGCTTGCCAAACAACTGCTCAAGATACGACAAAGAAATTTTTTGCCGCTCACTAATGCCCGCGAGCGTCACCGGCCCTTCATGCTGGCGCAAGGTGAGATCAATCATCGCGGTAACGGCAAAGCGGCCTTTGGTTGTCAATCTCATGTGCTCATTCCTCTCGCTCTCTGGATAAAGGTACTGGCATGAGCCTGGTCAAACCATACCAACCAAGCCTTCAGTACCCGACTAATTATGTCGACTATAAATATCCCGATAGATTTAGTCAACTATTTTAGAGAGGTAGTTAGGATCAAATTTATCTGCCGTCGCCATATCGTCTTCCAGCAAGACCCCTGAGCGCTCCACTGCTTCAAGCAGGCACGCCAGCCTGCGATCTGTCTCTACCGCATGATCCAGCAAGCCGTGGATTGCTTTAGCCAGCGGGTCATCCTCATTTTTGCTGATGGCATAGGCCGAAAAACCCATTTTCTCTGCCTGCTCCTCACGCACGGCATCCCGCCCCGCATCCACAATCCGCGCAGGAATTCCCACCGCCGTCGCCCCGGCGGGCACGTCACGCACCACCACGGCATTCGAGCCCACCTTCACGCCCTCGCCCAGCGTAATCGGCCCCAGCACTTTAGCCCCCGCACCAATCACCACGCCACGCAGTAAAGTCGGGTGACGCTTACCCTTGCTCCACGACGTGCCGCCGAGCGTAACACCGTGGTACAGGGTGCAATCATCACTAATGACCGCCGTCTCGCCGATCACCACCCCCATGCCGTGATCGATAAACACGCGTCGGCCGATGGTTGCGCCCGGATGGATTTCTATCCCCGTGCCCCAGCGCACCAGATGCGCTAAAAAGCGCGCCAGCCAGCGAAGTTTTGCGTGCCATAACCAATGGGACACCCGATGCAACGTGAGCGCATGCAAGCCTGGATAGCAGGTCAGCACCTCCCAGATTGACCGGGCAGCCGGATCGCGCTCAAAAACGCAAGTAATGTCTTCACGTAAACGGGTCAGCATGCATCGCTCCTTAGGTATTTCTGTTTCTTCATGATTTGACACCTACCTCTTCTTTTCAAATGCGGTAAGCAAACCACGCAATATATTGACTTCTTCCTTCTCCAATCCGGCCCGGGAAAACAACCGGCGCAAACGCAAGATCAAGCGCTTGGGGCTGGCCGGATCCAAAAACTCGCTGGCAATGGCCGCGCGCTCAAGATGCGCAACCAGATGCTCAACCTCTTCATGGCTGGCGGGCAAGCCTGCGCCAGCAACCATCGGCGGCTGGCCTGGGTTTTGTGCGGCCAGCCTTAATTCGTAACACATCAACTGCACGGCGGCAGCCACATTGAGCGAACTAAACCCGGGATTTACCGGAATCATCGCCCAGCGGCGACATTGAAATAATTCCTCGTTCGACAAGCCCGCGGTCTCATTGCCAAACACCAAAGCCACATCGCCCTGCGTTGTCGCAGTGACCAGTTCCGCCGCCGCCTCCCGCGCCCACATCGGGGTTACCGCCAACTCACGCCGCCGCGCGCTCATGGCCACCGCAAAAACAGTCCCTTCCAGGCCCTGGGCAAGCGTTGAGACCACCTGCGCATTAGCCAGGACATCTGTTGCGCCGGCTGACATCGCATGCGCTTGCGGATCGGGAAAGTGTTTCGGATTGACCAGCACCAAGCGCGACAAACCCATGTTTTTCATCGCCCGCGCAGTTGCCCCGATATTGCCGGGGTGGCTGGTGTGCGAGAGCACCACCCGGATGTGATCTAAAGGCTGCATATTGACTTTGCTGTCACGCCCCGATAGCACGGCAATTCAGGATGGGCGACAGCACAAAAACAGCGATCCTGCCGTGACACAGGTATGGGCAATGTGACTCATGTGTAGGTTCATATTAGAATGGTGGCCTTCGCGCGCTTAGCGCCTGCTCTCTTTTAAAAAATTCATGCACCCCACGCTCAACATCGCCATCAAGGCCGCCCGTCGTGCCGGCCAAATCATCAACCGCGCCAGCCTGGACATTGATTCGCTCAATGTGGGCGTGAAACAACAAAGTGATTACGTCACAGAAGTCGATCGCGCCGCTGAAGCCGCCATCATTGATGTCTTGCGTGATGCCTATCCGGACTATGGAATTCTAGCAGAGGAGTCCGGCTTGGCTGGCACGGATGCCAATGCTGAATTCCAATGGATTATCGACCCGCTCGATGGCACGACGAATTTCATTCACGGCGTGCCGCAATATGCCATTTCCATTGGCCTGGCCAAACAAGGCGTGATGCAACATGCGATAGTCTATGACGTCAACCGCAATGAAATTTTTACCGCCAGCAAAGGCGGCGGCGCGTTTCTTAACAACAAGCGCATCCGCGTCGCCAAGCGTACGCGCCTGGATGAAACCCTCATCGGCACAGGCTTTCCTTACCGCATGTTTGACCACATCGACACCTATCTCGCCATTTTTCGCGAGCTCGCGCAAAAAACTGCCGGCATGCGCCGCCCGGGTGCCGCCTCGATTGACCTGGCCTGGGTCGCCTGCGGCCGCATGGATGGCTTTTGGGAGCTGGGCCTATCCCCTTGGGACATGGCGGCAGGCAGCCTGTTAATTAGCGAAGCGGGCGGCCTGGTGGGCGACTTGTCGGGTGAGTCCAACTACATGCAAACGGGCAATATCATCGGCGGCAACCCGAAGATTTTCGGCCAGCTATTGCAAGTGATTGCACCCCACCTGAGCCCTCGCTTACCTGCCTGAGGCCTTTCCCTTTGCCCCCCGGCAGCGCCCCTGCAAAAAGTCGGCGCTGGCAGGACGGCATCCGGTTTGGGATTCACCCGGACAAACACCTTTGATGCGTAGCGAAAGCAGCGAAAGACATAACGCCTGGCCTGCCGGCTAAGCGCTTGCCGCTGAAGTTGCCTTACTGGGTTGTCTTACTGATCCGGCCTGATTTATCCGTGAATCAGGCTGCATACTTGACTCGTGCATCCTGAAAGAAGTTTTTCACGCGCTCAGATGATTTTTCCAGCGCCTGCATGTGCTCGGCTGCAGCGGTTTTCAACTTGGCCTTGGTCCGTACCGGAACCTTGGTATAAAGCGCCTGCTTCAAATCAGCATTGAGCCGTTCTTCCGGGTTGAACTCCGGGCTGTAGCTGGGCAGATAGAACAGCTCGATCTTGTCTTTACGTCCTCCAACCCAAGCCTTGACCGGCTTGCTGTGATGGACGCGCAGGTTATCGAGGACCAGAAACACTTTCTTGCCCGCATCCCGGATCAAAGCTTGCAGGAACTCAATCAGCTTGTCCGAATTGAACGATTCGTCAATGATCATCCAGCGTGTCTTGCCCTGATTGGTGACGGTGGCGATCATCGACAGTTTCTGGCGTGTGCCGCCTACCGCAAAGGTCACCAGTGTTTTGCCGGTCGGTGCGTAGCAGCGACCACGCATGTCGGTATTCACGACCACCGTTTCGTCGCCCAATGAATCTCGGCATCTTCGGACTTGGCGCGCTTCTCAATCTCGGGGTATTGCTCATCCAGCCATGCCTGCACAGCCTTCGGGCGTTGCTCATACGCCTTCTTGATCGGCTTTTGCGGGGTGAATCCCCAACGCTTGAGGTAGTTGCCAACGCCGCGTACAGACAACTTGATTCCGCATTCGCGTTCAACCAACTGCATGACGGCGGCGCAATTCCATAGGGCAAACGCCATCTTCAGTTGTTTGAGGCGCTTGTCGCAGATGATTTGCCAAACAGCGCTCTCTTGCGATTCGCTCAACAGGCGTCCACTGCCCTGTTTCTTGCCGCGTGCAGCAGGCTTGAGTGCCGCCGCCCCTGCAGTCGAATAAGCGGTGATCGCAGCGTTCACGGCATACCAACGGAGACCGCTGTACTCAACAATCGGCATTACCGTCATCCCCTTGCAGTGCATGCGGATGACTTGTTTTCGTCTCTCGTGCAGGACTTCTCGCGACTGCTTGCGGGCGTCTTCTTTTTCCATCCACAGTGAGATACTGCTCCACACCTTAAAGGTCACGGATAATTCGTGCTGAGTCTATAGGTGCTGTACTGAAACCTCATGTTCGGACCCGACTTCGTGCCCGCAATAGTTGGCAGCCATCGCCCAAGATGCCTGGAGGTGCAAAAGAAGCATCAACAATAAAGTCAGAAAGCGTTGGCATGGCGCTTAGTCTCCCATGCGCAATCCTCTGCCCTGAAGTTCATGGCGGCGAGAATGTGCCAAGAACCTGCTACGCCTGCCCATATCGGCGATAATCACCGCCATTAAGCTCCCTGCTCAGCGCCCCACCCCGTTTATACAGCGCGGCGCTTTATCACCCTTTGCCACCCGTTGTTCAAGCGGCCTATCCATTACCAACCGACATCACCGTCCCTTGGGCAACAGATTGCACTACGTCTTCCCTTCATGACCGCTAAAGAAAAATCGCCGCTTAAAACTGAATCTTCTATCCCCCAGACACCCGCCCCTGCGCACACCCCCATGATGCAGCAGTGGTTTGCGCATAAAGCGGCGCATCCCGACAAGCTGCTGTTTTTCCGCATGGGCGACTTTTACGAACTGTTTTATGAGGATGCCGAACGCGCCGCGCGGGTGCTGGATTTAACGCTCACCACCCGCGGCCAATCGGCGGGCAAACCCATCCCGATGGCCGGACTGCCTTATCACGCGGTGGATGGTTATCTGGCGCGTTTAGTTAAGCAAGGCATTTCCGTTGCCATTTGCGAGCAAATGGGTGACCCGAATGACACCAAAGGCAAGGGGCCCATGGAGCGCGCGGTCAACCGCGTGGTGACGCCGGGCACACTGACCGATGCCGGGTTGCTGGACGATAAACGCGACAGCCTGCTGGTTGCCTTGGTCATCGACAGGCAACGCGCTGGCCTGGCCTGGCTTAACCTGGCGAATGGCGATTTTCGCCTGATGGAAATCTCCCGCGAGGCCTTACCCGCCCACTTGGAGCGCCTGCGCCCCGCTGAACTATTGTTAGCCGATCAACTGCGTGACAACGAGCAAGCCTGGCCGTTTTTGGCAAGCGAGACCGCCACCATCACCCAACATCTTCCCGACTGGCATTTTGACGCGCAAGCCGCAACGCATGCCCTCATTGAACACTTTGGCACGCGCGATTTAGCCGGCTTCGGTATCGCGGACGAAACGCTGGCATTGGCTGCGGCCGGCGCCTTGTATCGCTACGCGCAAACCACGCAGATGCAGGCCCTGGCGCATATCACGGCACTCACCATTGAACGCGAAAGCGAATATCTGCGGCTGGATGCGGCCACACGGCGCAATCTTGAAATCTCTGAAACCCTGCGTGGCGAAGCCGCACCCACCTTACTCTCGCTGCTGGACACTTGCGCGACCAGCATGGGTTCGCGCTGGCTGCGGCATTGCCTGCATCACCCGCTGACTGATCGCACCCTGCCCAGCGCGCGACATCGTGCGATTGCGACGCTCATTGGCAATATTGACAATGAAAATAACCGCGCAGCCAGTGCCAAGGACGCACCCTATGTGCGCATCAATAAAGCCTTGGCAGGCTTTGCCGATATTGAACGCATCACCGCACGCATCGCGCTCAAAAGCGCGCGCCCGCGCGACTTGTCAGCCTTGCGCAACAGCTTGGCGCGGCTGTCAACAATACGTGGATTGCTGGATATAAAAATAGTCGGCGCTGGTGATACGGCATCAAACTTCGAAAACAACACTTTTAGTGACATGGGCAGCGCTGCTGGCGCCACATCGCGCCTCAATGAGCTTGCCGCCGCGCTCGCCACACCAGAAGCCTGCCTGGCACTGCTCACCCATGCGATTGCTGAAGAACCTGCGGCCATGGTAAGGGATGGCGGCGTCATCGCGCCGGGATATGACGCCTCACTGGATGAGCTGCGCGCCCTGCAGGACAACTGCGGCGAGTTTTTGCTGGCGCTCGAAGCGCGTGAGCGCGAGCGCACCGGGATTGCTACCTTGAAGGTGGAATTTAACCGCGTGCATGGCTTTTACATTGAAGTCACGCATGCCAATACCACGCTCATTCCGGCGGATTACCGCCGCCGCCAAACGCTCAAAAATGCCGAGCGTTACATCACGCCCGAGCTCAAAGCCTTTGAAGACAAGGCCTTGTCGGCACAAGACAGAGCCCTGAGCCTGGAACGCCATTTGTGGGACGAGCTCATCTTGGCGCTATTCATCCACATCCCCACGCTGCAACGCATATCCCGCGCCATTGCCGAGCTCGACGGCCTCACCGCCTTTGCCACCGCCGCCGTGCGCTTTGATTACCGGCAGCCTGAGTTTTGTGAAACGGCGCTGATAGACATCGAAGGCGGCCGCCATCCCGTACTAGCAACGGCGGAAACTTCATTGCCAACGACCTGAACTTTTCAACAGCACGACGCCTGCTTTTGATTACCGGCCCCAACATGGGCGGCAAATCCACCTACATGCGGCAAATCGCGTTGATTGTGCTGCTCGCCCATTGCGGCAGTTTTGTCCCCGCTGCCCGCTGCCGCATCGGGCCCATGGATGCGATCTACACGCGCATCGGTGCCTCTGACGATCTGGCCTCAGGCCGCTCCACCTTCATGGTTGAAATGACCGAAGCCGCCGCAATTTTGCATGAAGCAACCGATAAATCGCTAGTGCTGATGGACGAAATCGGGCGCGGCACATCGACCTTCGACGGCGTCGCGCTGGCCTTTGCCATCGCCCGCCACTTGATCGAAAAAAACCGTTCCTGCACCCTGTTTGCCACGCACTATTTCGAGCTGACCCATCTGGCGCAGGATTATCCCGTCTGCTGCAATGTGCATCTCGACGCCGTGGAACATGGCCACAAAATTATCTTTTTGCACACCGTAAAAGAGGGCCCTGCCTCACAAAGCTATGGCGTGCAAGTGGCCGCATTAGCTGGCATGCCGCCATCCGTTGTGCGCGAAGCACGGCGACGTTTGACGCTGATGGAAAACCGCGAAGTCGGCACGCTAAACCAGCCCGACCTTTTCGCCAGCGCACCACCACCGCCCGAACCGCCGCACCCCGTACTGGACGCGCTACGCGATTTAAAACCGGACGAACTCACCCCGCG
>LNAP01005982.1_pt1 | contig 49058 bp, 49 predicted proteins | sample 602601 | NCBI WGS metagenome assembly LNAP01 (sample SAMN02440304, study PRJNA202911) | soil metagenome | biome: Subtropical and temperate rainforests or woodlands; isolation source: soil samples (1 kg each in a 20% v/v slurry with milli Q water) were... ...
TGACCCAGGTGCAAATCCGGCGCGGTCGGATCGAAGCCTGCCTTAATACGCAGCGGCTGGCCACGCTTGAGCTTTTCGATCAGCTCGGACTCGACCAACAGTTCTTCCGCACCACGTTTGATCAGCGCTAGCTGCTCTTCAACCGACTTCATAACAGACCCGCAAGGCTCGAATTCAAAGGGAACCAACCATACAAGATCGCGCGTCAAATACAAAGTTTGGCCGGCGCAATGACGCCAATCCGCTGGCAGAGTGACCACGGACTTGCTTCAGAGATGATTTGGTTATATTTTATACAGTTATTTCATCTTCATCATGTCATTCATCTTTTCCAATTCATCTTTTTCAAAGTCAAAATTACCTATGACCAAAGAATCGTCTAAAGCGCCACCGCTTTACCCGAAGACCCACCTGCTCGCAGCAAGTGGCATCGCCGCCCTTCTGAGCCTGGCGCTTCTGGTATTTCCTTCCAGTGATGTAGAAGCCAAAAAGACGACTCTGAGTCTTGAACTGGAAAGCCCTGCTGAACAACTGACACAAGATCAAGACGCCGCCGAAGCGGCCCAAGCCACAAATGAGTCCGCAACGTCCCCTTTCGCGCAAATCGAAAACAGCGCCGAAGACACCCCGGAAACCGCTCAGGCCGCACCTGTGCCAGTGGTCGAGGAAAAGAAGGCACCCAACCACAGGGAAGTGATCGTCGCCAAAGGCGATACGCTTTCTACGCTGTTCGAAAAAGTCGGACTTCCAGCTGCGTCGGTGCATGAAGTACTGGCCAGCGACAAGCAAGCCAAGCAGTTCAGCCAGCTGAAACATGGCCAGAAACTCGAATTCGAATTGAGCCCTGAAGGCCAGCTGACCAACCTGCACAGCAAGGTCAGTGACCTCGAAAGCATCACGCTGACCAAGAATGACAAGGGTTACGTATTCAACAGAATCACCGCCAAGCCTACCGTGCGCTCAGCCTACGTTCATGGTGTGATCAACAGCTCGCTGTCACAATCTGCCGCTCGCGCCGGCCTGTCGCACAGCCTGACCATGGACATGGCCAGCGTGTTTGGCTATGACGTCGACTTCGCCCAGGATATTCGCCAGGGTGACGAGTTCGACGTGATCTACGAACAAAAGGTTGTCAACGGCAAGGCCGTCGGTAACGGGCCGATCCTCTCAGCGCGCTTCACCAACCGCGGCAAGACCTACACCGCCGTGCGCTACACCAACAAACAAGGCAACAGCAGCTACTACACTGCTGACGGCAACAGCATGCGCAAGGCGTTTATTCGTACACCGGTAGATTTCGCTCGCATCAGTTCCAAGTTTTCCATGGGTCGCAAGCACCCGATCCTGAACAAGATCCGCGCCCACAAAGGTGTCGACTACGCAGCTCCTCGCGGTACGCCAATCAAGGCTGCCGGCGACGGCAAAGTGTTGTTGGCCGGTCGCCGCGGCGGCTACGGCAACACCGTGATCATTCAGCACGGCAACACCTATCGCACACTATATGGTCACATGCAGGGATTTGCCAAAGGCGTCCGGACTGGTAGTTCTGTAAAGCAGGGCCAAGTGATTGGATACATCGGTACCACCGGCCTGTCTACTGGCCCTCATTTGCACTACGAGTTCCAGGTCAATGGTGTGCACGTTGATCCGCTGGGTCAAAAGGTGGCGATGGCCGATCCGATTTCCAAAGCGGAACGCGCTCGCTTCCTCGCGCAGAGTCAGCCGCTGATGGCGCGCATGGACCAAGAGAAGTCCACCCAACTGGCTTCGAGCAAGCGCTAAGCCATGACGCTCTATATAGGTGTGATGTCCGGGACCAGCCTCGATGGCCTGGATATCGCGCTGGTCGAGATAGCGCCAGCGATCAAGCTGATCGCCACGCACTACATTCCCATGCCTGACTCCCTGCGCAGCGAGCTGCTTGGCTTGTGCGCCAGTGGCCCGGACGAAATTGCCCGCTCAGCCATTGCCCAGCAGAATTGGGTAAAGCTGGCGGCGCAGGGCATTCATACCCTTCTTGATGAACAGAACCTGAAACCCGAAGACATTCGCGCGATTGGCAGCCACGGCCAGACCATTCGCCACGAACCGTCGCGCGGCTTCACGGTGCAAATCGGCAACCCCGCCCTGCTGACAGAATTGACCGGTATCACGGTAGTCAGCGACTTCCGCAGCCGCGATGTGGCGGCCGGCGGTCAAGGCGCCCCGCTGGTTCCGGCCTTCCACGAAGCCTTGTTTGAAGAACAGGCCGGCAACCGCGCGGTATTGAATGTTGGCGGTTTCAGCAACCTCAGCCTGATCGAGCCCGGCAAACCTGTGGCGGGCTTCGACTGCGGCCCGGGGAATGTGTTGCTGGACGCCTGGATTCATCAGCAACGTGGCGAAAACTTTGATCGCGACGGCCAATGGGCCGCCAGCGGCGAGATCGAACCTGTTCTGCTGAAAGCGCTGCTTGACGATCCGTTCTTCCTGACCAAAGGCCCGAAAAGCACGGGTCGTGAAGTGTTCAACCTGCCTTGGCTGACACAGCATTTATCAAAGCTGCCGCCCTTCGCCGCCGAAGACGTGCAAGCAACGCTGCTTGAACTGACCGCACTGACCATTACCGAATCGCTGCAAAGCGCTCAATCGGATACCCGGGAGTTGCTGGTTTGTGGCGGCGGCGCACACAACACCACATTGATGAAGCGGCTGGCCAGCCTGCTGCCTGACGCGACAGTCAGCAGCACAGCCACTCACGGCGTTGACCCCGACTGGGTAGAGGCCATGGCCTTCGCCTGGCTGGCCCACTGCTGCCTCGAAGGCATCGCCGCCAACCGCCCAAGCGTCACCGGTGCCCGCGGCCTGCGCATACTCGGCGCCATCTACCCCGCCTGAAGCAGAACCCCGGACAGCAAAACGCCGCATGACCCTGAGGTCATGCGGCGTTTGTTCATGCGGTGAAGCGCGATCAGATCGAGAACGAAGAGCCGCAGCCACACGTGGTGGTGGCGTTCGGGTTCTTGATGACGAAGCGCGAACCTTCCAGACCTTCCTGGTAATCCACCTCGGCGCCTGCCAGGTACTGGAAGCTCATCGGATCGACGACCAGACTCACACCCTCGCGCTCGACGATGGTGTCGTCATCGGCCACTTCTTCATCGAAGGTAAAGCCGTACTGAAAACCTGAACAACCGCCGCCCGTAACAAATACGCGCAGCTTCAAGCGATCATTCCCCTCTTCATCGACCAGGCTCTTCACCTTGTGCGCGGCACCGTGGGTGAATTGCAAAGCCGTGGGGGTGAAGGATTCGACGCTCATGCTGACTATCTCCCGGCGTTAAGCCGTCATATTGCGTGATGACGCGCATTATCCGCTTCTCCTAGAAAAGCGGTCAACTATTGTTATGGTATATCAAGCAACCCAGTCGCTCGGCCGGAAATGCAAAAAGGCCCGTTCAACGGGCCTTTTGCTGAGTGCAATATAGCCTTACGGCAACATGCCCGCGTGGGACAAGCCCAGACGTTCGTCCAGCCCGAACAGGATGTTCATGTTCTGCACGGCCTGACCCGACGCGCCTTTGACCAGGTTGTCGATCACCGACAGCACGACCACCAGATCGCCGTCCTGAGGGCGGTGCACGGCAATACGGCACACGTTGGCGCCTCGCACGCTGCGGGTTTCCGGATGGCTGCCGGCAGGCATGACATCGACGAACGGCTCGTTCGCATAACGTTTTTCAAACAGCGCCTGCAGGTCCACCGAGCGATCCACGACGGTCGCGTAGAGCGTGGAGTGGATGCCACGGATCATCGGGGTCAGGTGCGGCACGAAGGTCAGGCCAACGTCCTTGCCCGCCGCACGACGCAAACCCTGGCGAATTTCCGGCAGGTGGCGATGCCCTTTGACGGCGTAAGCCTTCATGCTTTCCGATGTCTCGGAGTACAGCGAACCCACCGCAGCACCACGACCGGCACCGCTGACGCCGGACTTGCAGTCGGCGATCAGGCGCGAAGCATCGGCCAGGCCCGCTTCGAGCAATGGCAGGAAACCCAACTGCGTAGCGGTCGGGTAGCAACCCGGCACAGCGATCAGGCGCGCCTTCTTGATCTGCTCGCGATTGACTTCCGGCAGGCCATAGACCGCTTCATCCAACAGTTCAGGAGCACCGTGTGGCTGGCCGTACCATTTCGCCCACTCATCAGCGTCTTGCAGGCGGAAGTCCGCAGACAGGTCGATGACCTTGGTGCCGGCTGCCAGCAATTCACCCGCCAGGGCATGCGCTACGCCGTGAGGGGTGGCGAAGAACACTACGTCGCAAGCGCCCAGGGTCTTGATGTCCGGGACACTGAACGCCAGGCCGTCGTAGTGGCCTCGCAGGTTCGGGTACATGTCGGCCACGGCCAGGCCGGCCTCGGATCGGGAAGTGATCACCACCACTTCAGCTTGCGGATGTTGTGCCAACAGACGCAACAGTTCGACACCGGTGTAACCCGTGCCGCCGACGATACCGACCTTGACCATAAACCTGCCCTCAACGAACCCACTGGAAAGCCGTCGATAATAGGGCCCGTATCGTCCTGCGACAACCGGCAAGGTGACGTGCGGAATCCGGTTACCGTGAACCTGGGAATAACCAAAAATGCTTTATCTGTGGCTCAAAGCTTTCCACATCATCAGCGTCGTGTGCTGGTTTGCCGGCCTGTTCTACCTGCCGCGCCTGTTCGTCTACCACGCCCAAAGCGAAGACACCATCAGCAAGGAGCGCTTCAGCATCATGGAGCGCAAGTTGTACCGGGGCATCATGGGACCGGCGATGATCGCCACGCTGATCTTCGGTGGCTGGCTCATCTACCTCAATCCAGGCATCTTCAGCCAGGGTGGCTGGATACACGCCAAACTGACCTTGGTCGTGTTGCTGATCGGCTACCACCATATGTGCGGCGCGCAGGTAAAGCGCTTTGCCCGTGGCGAAAATACCCGCAGCCATGTCTTTTATCGCTGGTTCAATGAAGTGCCGGTTCTGATATTGCTGGCGATCGTAATTCTGGTCGTCGTTCGGCCGTTCTAAATCCAATAGTTATCACTCACCGGGGTACTTCAAATGTCGCTGCCCGCTCTGCTTGAACAACGCTTGCGCTTGCCCGTAGTGGCCGCGCCGATGTTCCTGATTTCCAACCCGCAACTGGTGCTTGCCTGCTGTCGCAACGGCGTAGTGGGCAGTTTTCCAGCGCTGAATCAACGCGAGAGCAGTGGTTTCAAGGCTTGGCTGGAGGAAATCGAGGCGCAGCTGGCGACTCTGGAAAACCCTGCGCCCTACGCGGTGAACCTGATTGTGCACAACAGCAATCCGCGCTTGCAGGCGGACCTGGATATCTGCATCGAACACGAAGTGCCGATCGTGATCACCAGCCTGGGCGCCGTTAAGGAAGTAGTCGATGCGGTCCACGGCTATGGCGGCCTGGTTTTCCATGATGTGACGACCCGTCGCCATGCCGAGAAAGCCGCCGAGGCGGGTGTGGACGGGCTGATTGCCGTCGCGGCGGGTGCCGGCGGACATGCTGGCACCTGGAGCCCGTTCTCGCTGATCGCCGAAATCCGCCAGTTTTTCGACAAGACGCTACTGCTGGCCGGGTGCCTGAACCACGGCCACGAAATTCTCGCAGCACAATTGCTCGGTGCGGACCTGGCCTACTTCGGCACACGATTTATCGGCACCACTGAAAGTCACGCGCCTGACGCCTACAAAGAGATGCTGCTGACGTCCAGAGCCGCCGATATCATCCATACTCCAGCAGTGTCGGGGGTACCGGCAAGCTTCATGCGCCAAAGCCTGGAGGCCGCCGGATTCGACACGGCAGCGCTGCAAAACAAGGGAGAGGTCAATTTCGGCTCCAAACTCAAACCCATCAGCGATGAAGCCAAAGCCTGGAAAACTGTGTGGTCCGCGGGCCAGGGCGTCGGTGAAATCGATGACTTGCCAAGCGTCGAACAATTGATCGCACGTCTCGACGCCGAGTACCGCAAGGCACAGGAGCAAGCAGAGCAACTGCGCCAACACTGGCCGCGCTGAGCAACCACTCAAGCAGCGGCTGGCCATTCGTATCGATGACTTGCGACAAGGACGCCTGGGCAATGAGCGAAAACCATTACAAGATCGTGTTTGACGGCACTTTGTTGCCGGGGGTTGATATCAACACGGCTAAACTCAATCTCGCTGCGCTGTTCAAGAGCGACGTCAGCGCCATCGAGCGCCTGTTCAATGGTCGACCGATAGCATTAAAGAACGACCTGTCACAAGCTGATGCGCAGGCCTATCTTCAAGCCCTGAGGAATACGGGTGTCGATGCCCGGATCGAGGCGCAACCTACGATCGAGCCAGACCTGGCCGATGTTCACGATCCTGTCTCTGCAGCGCAGCCGCAGTCCCCGTATTCGCCACCACAGGCAAGCCTTGGCGAAAGACAGCCGGAATTCGCCGTACTCAAACCCTTCGGCGTCGAAGGTCGCATCGGGCGCCTGCGTTTTCTGGCGTGGACGATGGTGCTGAGCCTGGTGACCCTTCCCGTTGTCGGCGTGTTTGCGCTCATCGGCCTGGGCCTGGTCAGTGGCGACTCCACCACCGGACTGATCATCGGCGGCATCTTCGCCTTCTTCCTGTTCTTGGCGTTCGTGGTGATCAGTGTTCTGTTCACCATTCAGCGTTTGCACGATATAGGCTGGTCGGGCTGGCTCTGGCTCCTGAACCTGGTTCCGTTCGTAGGCAGTTTCTTCCCGCTGGTGATCATGGTCATGCCAGGCAACATCGGCGCGAACCGCTATGGCCCGCCTCCCCCGCCCAACAGCACGGCGGTCAAGGTTTTGTGCGCGTTGTGGATTGTGTTTATCGGGTTATTTACCGTCGGTGCAATGGTGGGTGGAATCTCGGCAATCCAGCAAGAGTATGAAGACACCCTCGAAAGCAGCTACCAAAGCGGCTCGATGACCACTGACGAAATCGATGTCGAAGTCGAACCGCAAGCAAATTCGCCAGCCGAGGCAGCCGAAGAAGCCCCGCCCCCTGTAGACTCTGCGAAAGAATGAACAGCGCTCCCCGCCCGTGACACCTGCGTCGCGGCGCGGAGCTGTTGCGATGGAGAATGGCATGACCCGTTACGCTCTGATCACTGGCGCTTCCAGCGGCATCGGCCTGGCGATGGCTGAAGCGCTGGCCCGGCGCGGCCGCAGCCTGATTCTGGTGGCTCGACAGCGTGATCAGCTGGAAAGCATTGCGATTGAACTGACCCAACGTTTTGGCGTGGAAGTGTTGTTCCGTGCCTGCGATCTGGGCGAGCCACTGCGCCTGTCGGGCTTCCTGCTGGAACTGGAGGAAGGTGACCGGCAAATCGACCTGCTGGTCAACTGCGCCGGCATTGGCACTTGCGGCCCGTTCCTGGCTCAAGACTGGATGACCGAACAGGATTTGATTGAAGTGAACATTCTGGCACTCACTCGCCTGTGCCATGCCATCGGTAACAGCATGGCGTTACAGGGTGGCGGTCAAATTCTGAACGTCGCTTCGGTCGCGGCGTTCCAGCCCGGGCCGTGGATGAGCACTTACTACGCGAGCAAGGCCTATGTACTGCACTTTTCCGAAGCCCTGCGCGTCGAGCTGAAAAAATGCGCGGTCAAGGTCTCGGTGCTCTGCCCCGGCCCGACTCGCACGGCGTTTTTCCGCACCGCGCAACTGAACGACGACAAACTGTCCAACAGTAAAATGCTGATGAGTCCGGAGGAAGTCGCGCTCTATACCGTGCGAGCCCTGGAGAAAAATCGCGCAATCATTATTCCGGGGCGACGCAACCGCTGGTTCGCCACCCTGCCCCGGTTCGGCTCGCGCTGGCTGATCAGGACGATCACCGGCATGGTCATCAAGGCTCACTGCCCGCGCTGAAGGTAAAACACTGGGCGGGTACACCCGGCATGGGTACACTCGGGCCAGCCCAAACAACGGAGAAAACAGCTGTGGATACTCTGTTCACCAAGATCATCAACCGGGAAATCCCGGCGAAGATCATTTACGAGGACGACCAGGATATCGCCCCGCAGGCACCGGTGCACTTCCTGGTGGTCCCGAAGAAGCCGGTACGTACCCTGAACGACCTGACCGAGGACGACAAGGCCCTGGCTGGACACATCCTGTTCACCGCCCAGCGCCTGGCCCTGGAACTGGGTTGCGAAAAAGGTTTCCGAGTTGTCATGAACTGCAATGAAGAAGGTGGGCAGACTGTCTATCACATTCATATGCATGTACTGGGACAGCGTCAGATGCACTGGCCGCCGGGCTGATTCAATACACACTCCCGTAGGAGCCAGGCTTGCCGGCGATGACGTCATTGAGATCGCCATCGCCGGCAAGCCTGGGTCCTACAAGGCGAGCCTGCGTCGAAATGACCCAACGCAAACCTTCCCCGGCCGATTGGGTTAAACTGGCCGCCGAGATTCCTCCGGAGGTCAGCATGACTACCCAACGTCACTACTCGCCAATTGATCGCCTTCTGCTGCAAGCCGATGCCGCGATGCGGACCCTGCTGCCCTTCAGCGGCCAGCCCTACCGTCCGTCGCCGGCCATTGTACAGCCCGATGCGAAATTGAGCGATGAAGACACTCGCCACGTTGCCGGGCTGATGCGCATCAACCATACCGGTGAAGTCTGCGCCCAGGCGCTGTACCAAGGGCAGGCCCTGACTGCCAAGCTGCCGCAAGTGCGCATCGCGATGGAGCACGCCGCCGAAGAAGAAGTCGACCATCTGGCGTGGTGTGAGCAACGCATCCATCAATTGGGTAGCCACACCAGCATTCTCAATCCGCTGTTTTATGGCATGTCGTTCGGGATAGGCGCTGTTGCAGGCCTGATCAGCGACAAAGTCAGCCTGGGTTTTGTCGCAGCGACAGAAGATCAGGTGTGCAAGCACTTGAATGAACACCTGGAGCAACTGCCGGCCGAGGATGAAAAATCCCGGGCGATTCTCGAGCAGATGCGCATCGATGAAGAACAGCATGCCGAAAGCGCACTGGAGGCTGGCGGCTTTCGCTTTCCGGCACCGGTAAAGTTCGGGATGAGCTTGATGGCCAAGGTCATGACCAAGAGTACTTATCGGATCTGACCGGCTGCACCGGAAACAAAAAAGGCGACGGCCCTGAGGCAGTCGCCTTTTTTTGATCTCGATTCAACCCAGCTCGATGATCTCGTAGTCGTGGGTGATCTCTACACCTGCCGCACCGAGCATGATCGAAGCCGAGCAATATTTTTCAGCGGACAGTTCGATAGCGCGCTTGACCTGCGCTTCCTTCAGGCCACGCCCCTTGACCACAAAATGCATGTGGATCTTGGTGAAAACCTTCGGATCTTCAGTCGCACGCTCAGCTTCAAGGAACGCCTCGCAGCTCTCGACCGCCTGACGGGACTTCTTGAGGATGCTGACCACATCGAAATTGCTGCAACCGCCGACACCCAGCAGGAGCATTTCCATCGGCCGGACACCCAGGTTACGGCCGCCGGCATCGGGCGGACCGTCCATGACCACGACATGACCGCTGCCGGATTCGCCGAGGAACATGGCTTCGCCAGCCCATTGGATGCGTGCCTTCATCGCCAAGACTCCACTGTCTAGCTTAGCACAGGCCCCTTGGTTGACAGTGATTGGCGTCCTAGGACATAACCATCAGCGCTGTAGGTAAAATCTCGAATATTGCAAGAAGTGTCTGGTAAGCTGGCGCCAATTCGCTGGCGCTTGGCCAGCTGAGCCGCAATGTCCGCAATTCATAAAAACCCAACACACCGTGCAGTCTTTTCGGGATACAACCATGGTTGCTATTGCCCCCACCCTCAAGATGAAAAACCTCGACAAGCTGTTGATGCATTGCCAGCGCCGTCGCTATCAGGCCAAGAGCAACATCATTTGCGCCGGTGACCGCTCGGAGACGCTGTTCTTCATCATCAAGGGTTCGGTCACCATCCTGATCGAAGACGACGACGGTCGGGAAATGATCATCGCCTACCTGAACGCCGGGGATTTTTTCGGTGAGTTGGGTCTGTTTGAGCAGGCCGGCCACGAACAGGAACGCAGTGCCTGGGTGCGGGCCAAGGTCGAATGCGAAGTGGCAGAAATCAGCTACGCGAAATTCCGCGAATTGTCTCAGCAGGATCCGGACATTCTTTACGTACTAAGCGGACAGATCGCACAACGCCTGCGCAACACCACCCGCAAGGTCGGTGACCTGGCGTTTTTCGACGTCACCGGTCGCGTCGCCCGCTGCCTGCTTGAACTGTGCAAGCAGCCAGATGCCATGACCCATCCCGATGGCATGCAGATCAAGGTGACCCGTCAGGAAATCGGACGGATCGTTGGCTGCTCCCGGGAGATGGTCGGACGTGTGCTCAAGGATCTGGAGGAGCGCAACCTGGTGGATGTCAAAGGCAAGACCATGGTGGTCTTCGGTACGCGCTGAGCACGTAAATCTAGCCGTTGAACATGTGCCCAAGCATTCGACGGTAGAGTTCATCAAGACGTTCCAGCGCATCCGGCGCGGTGAACTTCTCATGCAAGGCGATGTGGCTTTCTGCCCGCACCCGTTGCTCCAGACCGCAGGCCTCATTAAAGCGATTGACCGCCGCGACCATCGATTCGCGCTCGTTATCCAGCAACATCGCACCATGAACCAGCCCTACTGGACGCTGACCACCTTGGCTCTGGCGCCAGCGCTGGGCAGTACCAACCATCTTGCGCCCATCCAGATTGACGTTGAAGCGGCCATCACAGAAGGCACCGTCGATTTCGCCCAGGGACGAAGTGCCCCCCAGCTCATCCAGCAACTGGCAGATCGGATCACATAGACGCCGGTAGCCGGTCTCGATACGGTTCAGATCCCCTTCGCTACGCGGTGGCGCGTAAACCAGAGCGATGTTGAGGGTTGTCGCTGATTGCGGAACGGGTTCACCACCGGTATCGCGCAACAGCACCGGCCAGCCTGCAGCGGCGGAGACTTCGCAGGCGTGTTCGAAACCTGGCAAGCGATTCAAGCGGCGCGGCATTACCAATGCCTGGTCGCTGGGCTGCCAGAACAGCAGCCCAAATTCCGCGTCGCCAGCACAGACCGAGGCCAGCAGATCCTGCTCGGCCTGAAGGCCGCCTTCGATGGTCAGAGAAACAGGTGAGGTCACAAGGTACTCCGTAAGACAAAAAGTCTGTGGTGTTTCTTATGCCGCTATCGCGAGCAGGCTCGCTCCCACAGTTGATTGTGGTTACCCTCAAACCCTGTAGGAGCAAGCTTGCTCGCGATGCTTTTCAGTCGAGAGTCGAACCGCTGACAGGAATGCCGCGCTCAGGGAAGAACAGTCGTTGCAGTTCAGTGCCCGGATTTTCGGCGCGCATGAACGCCTCGCCAACCAGGAACGCGTAGACATCGCTGATTTCCATCAACTCGACATCGGCGCGATTGAGGATGCCGCTTTCAGTGATCACCAGACGATCTCGCGGGATACGCGGCAACAGGTCGAGGGTAGTTTCCAGGCTAACCTCGAAGGTGTGCAGGTTGCGGTTGTTGATGCCGACCAGCGGCGTGTCGAGGGTTTTCAAGGCCCGCTCCAGCTCATCGCCATCGTGGACTTCCACCAGCACATCAAGGTTGACGCTTTTGGCCACGGCCGCCAGCTCGGCCATTTTCACGTCGTCCAGCGCGGAGACGATCAACAGCACGCAGTCGGCGCCAAGGGCACGGGCTTCGACGATCTGGTACGGATCGATCATGAAGTCCTTGCGAATGACCGGCAGTGTGCACGCCGCGCGGGCCTGCTGCAGGTACAGGTCAGCGCCCTGGAAATAATCAATATCGGTAAGCACCGACAGACAGGTCGCGCCGCCCTTCTCGTAGCTCTTGGCAATATCGGCAGGAACGAAGTTCTCGCGGATCACGCCTTTGCTCGGCGAAGCCTTCTTGATTTCAGCAATGACTGCAGGCTCTTTCAGCTTGGCCTGAGCCAGCAAAGCCTTGGCAAAACCACGGGGTGCATCGGCCGCCTTGGCCAGACTTTCCAGCTCGGCGAGGCTGACGCGAGCGCTACGCTCGACAACTTCCTCGGCTTTGCGCGCCAGAATGTTTTCCAAAACCGTCGGTACACTCATCCCTCATTCTCCACTTTGAATACCGCGGTAAACGCACCCAGTTCCTCGAGTTTTTCCCGAGCAAGGCCGGTGTGCAGCGCATCGTGCGCCAAGGCAACGCCTTCTTTCAGGCTGCTGGCATGGTCAGCCGCGTACAGCGCGGCACCAGCATTGAGCATGATCATCTCGGCAGCTTTCTGACCGTTTTCGGTCTTTCGCTTGCCCAGGGCGTCGCGAATCAGCTCCAGGGAGGCCGCCGGGCTTTCCACCGCCAGGCCATGCAGGCTCTGGCTTTTCATGCCCAGGTCTTCCGGTTCGACCCAATATTCAGTGATCTGATCGTTTTTCAGTTCCGCGACAAAGGTCGGTGCTGCCAGGCTGAATTCGTCCAGACCATCCTTCGAATGCACCACCAGCACATGTTTGCTGCCCAAACGCTGCAACACTTCAGCAAGCGGCCGGCACAACGCCTGGGTGAATACACCCACTACCTGATGTTTCACACCGGCCGGATTCGTAAGCGGGCCAAGCATGTTGAACAGAGCTCCTTGCGCGGGCCGGCGGCATATTTCATGGCACTGTGATGAGTCTGGGCAAACATGAAGCCGATGCCGACGTTATCGATGCAGCGCGCCACCTGGACCGGGGTCAGGTTCAGGTAGATGCCGGCTGCCTCCAGCAAATCGGCACTGCCGCTTTTACCCGAGACCGCGCGGTTGCCGTGCTTGGCCACCGTGCAACCGGCCGCCGCGACCACAAAGGATGACGCAGTCGACACGTTGAAGATGTTGGCACCGTCACCGCCAGTACCGACCACATCGACCACGCCGTCGAGGGTCTTGAGTTCGACCGTGTCTGCCAGTTCACGCATGACCGACACCGCGCCGACGATTTCGTCGATGCTTTCGCTCTTCATGCGCATGGCCATCATGAACGCGCCGATCTGCGCGTCCGTGCATTGCCCGGTCATGATTTCGCGCATCACGTCGCGCATTTCATCGGTGCTGAGGTCGAGCTGTTCGACGATACGGCCCAGGGCTGTCTTGATGTTCATGAAAGGTCCTTAGCGCGTGCCGCCGGTTTGTTTGAGGAAGTTAGCGAACAACTCGTGTCCCTGTTCGGTAAGAATCGACTCAGGGTGGAACTGCACGCCTTCGATGTTCAGGGTCTTGTGGCGCAGGCCCATGATCTCGTCGACCGAACCATCTTCCAGTTGGGTCCAGGCGGTCAGCTCGAGGCAATCAGGCAGGGTTTCGCGCTTGACGATCAATGAATGATAGCGGGTAACCGTCAGCGGCATGTTCAGGCCTTCGAAGACACCTTTGTCTTCATGGAACACCGGGCTGGTCTTGCCGTGCATGACCTGGCGCGCGCGAACCACATCGCCACCAAAGGCCTGGCCGATGGACTGATGGCCCAGGCAGACACCGAGGATCGGCAGTTTGCCGGCGAAATGCTTGATCACATCAATCGAGACGCCGGCTTCAGTTGGAGTGCAAGGACCGGGAGAAACGACGATGCGCTCAGGATTGAGGGCTTCGATTTCGGCGACGGTAAGTTCATCGTTGCGCACGACTTTGACCTGGGAGCCCAGCTCACCAAGGTATTGCACAACGTTGTAGGTAAAAGAGTCGTAGTTATCGATCATCAGCAACATTGAATTCACTGACTTGATTCAGCCTTCGAATGATTTACCCGCAGCGTCCTGCACTTTGGCGGACGCTGGATTCGCGCAGCAAAGCGGTGTGTCTGACGGGTAAAGAAGGCAAAGCGGTAAAGATCCGGCCGGGCCGGCAGAAGGATTCAGGCGCGCCAACGCCAGCGGGCGTGTGCCTTGATGACTTGATCCAGGAGTTTGCTGACGATCAACACGGGGAAGGTCTCATTTATACGTCTTGGCACAGTAACTTAGCTGGGCAGAGCGTGCAATATGGGGCGATCGAAGCAAGTGAAACATTCGGCAAGTTCGCGCCGAATGGCATGAGGCTCTATAGTTTTTTGGCACTGTCGTTTACCCCACTAAAACAAGAAACAAACGGACTTGCTCATGATCAGACAGACGCTGTTTGCACCGCTTGCCGGTTGCTTGCTCGCCTTGGCTTACGCTCAGGCGATTGCGGCGCCCAATCCTTACTCCAACTTCATCGTCTTCGGTGACAGCCTCAACGATGCGGGGCAGTTTACCGACGCGGGCGGCCCTCCCGGTTCGACTCTGCGCTTCACCAACCGGGTAGGGCCGACTTATCAGGACGGCAGTGGCGAAGTCTATTCCGCCAACTCAACCCAGTTGCTCGGGGGCAGGCTTGGCTTCTCAGCGGACCAGACTGCCGCTTCGACTTCAGCCGCACGCGCCGTCCAGGGCCTGCCAGACGGTAACAACTGGGCCGTCGGCGGCTACCGCACCGACCAGATCCTCGATTCAATCACCACGTTATCCGCCACCGGCGAACGTGCACGAGCGGGCTATTTGCCGACCAACAACTTGCGCGCCGATCCGAACGCGCTGTATTACCTCTCCGGCGGCGGTAACGACTTTCTTCAGGGACGTGTGCAAAGTGGCGCCCAGGCGAATGCCGCGGCGGACCGACTGGCCAACAGCGTTCAGGTTCTGCAAACAGCCGGCGCCCGCTACATCATGGTCTGGCTGTTGCCTGACCTGGGCTTGACCCCTGCCATCAATGGCAGCCCTCTGCAGGGACCGACCTCGCAACTGAGCGCGGCCTTCAACCGGCAACTGGTCACTCGACTGGCGGGCATCGATGCCGAAATCATCCCGCTGAACATTCCACTGTTGCTGCAGGAAACCTTCGCCGATCCCGCGCGATTCGGTTTTGCCACCGGGCAGAACCTGACCGCGACTTGCTTCAGCGGCGACGGCTGCACCGAAAACGCCGCCTTTGGCATCAACAGCGCCACCCCCGACCCCAGCAAGCTGGTTTATAACGACGGGGTTCATCCGACCGAAGCCGGGCAAAAGCTGGTGTCCGACTACGCCTATTCCTTACTCGCTGCACCCTGGGAACTGACGCTGCTGCCGGAAATGGCCCACGCCACGCTACGCGCGCATCAGGATGAACTGCGTAGCCAATGGCAATCCGACTGGGAAAGCTGGCAGGCGGTCGGCCAATGGCGGGCCATTGTGGCCGGGGGCGGCCAGCACCTCGATGTGGACCATCAAAGCAGCGGCGCCGATGCCGATGGCAACGGCTACAGCTTGAACATCGGCGGCAGCTATCGCCTCAATGAAGCCTGGCGAGTAGGTGTGGCGGCAGGCTTCTATCGCCAGAACCTGGAGGCAGGCAACAACGATTCGGACTACAAGCTCAACAGCTACCTGGCCACGGTATTCGCCCAGTTCCAGCAGAACCGTTGGTGGGCCGATGCCGCATTGACCGGCGGCAAGCTGGATTACGACAATCTCAAACGCAAATTTGATCTAGGCGCGGGTGAGGGTGCGGAGAAAGGCGACACCGATGGCTATCTCTGGGCCTTCAGCACACGCCTGGGCTATGACATAGCGCAGCCGGGCAGTGAGTGGCACCTGTCGCCGTTCATCAGTGCCGATTACGCCAAAGTGGAAGTCGACGGTTATTCGGAAAATACCAGTCGCTCCACGGCGCTGACCTTTGATGATCAGAAACGCGATTCGAAACGTCTCGGCGCCGGGCTTCAGGGTAAGTATCAGATCACCTCGCAGACCCAGGTGTTTGGCGAATATGCCTACGAGCGTGAGTATGAAGATGACGTACAGAAGGTGAACATCGCCCTCAATAGCTTGCCGTCACTCGATTTCACGCTTGCTGGCTATACACCGCAGAGCCACTTGAACCGCGTGAGCCTGGGCGTCAGCCACAAGTTGACGGCCGATCTGGCGCTGCGTGGCGGGTATACGTTGCGCAAGGATGATGACTTTACCCAGCAAGGCATTAACGTGGGCGTTGCGCTGGACTTCTGATCAAGCAAACAGCCAACATAAAAAACGCGGCGCCTTTACGGGCGCCGCGTTTTTTTTATGCTGGTGAAGCCATTGTGGGAGCGAGCCTGCTCGCGATAGCGGTGGATCAGGCTAAATCAAAGTTGGCTGTGCCGGCTCCTTCGCGAGCAGGCTCGCTCCCACATTGTTAGTGGCGAACTCAGGCGTCCGGGGTTTGTTCCGCCAGGGCCACTGCACGGAACATCGCGCGTCGTTTGTTCAGGGTTTCTTCCCATTCCAACGCTGGCACCGAGTCGGCAACGATGCCGCCACCGGCCTGCACATGCAGCTCGCCGTTCTTGATCACCGCCGTACGGATCGCAATGGCGGTGTCCATGTTGCCGTTCCAGGCGAAGTAGCCGACGGCGCCGCCGTAGACACCGCGCTTGACCGGTTCCAATTCGTCGATGATTTCCATCGCACGAATCTTCGGTGCGCCAGACAAGGTGCCCGCCGGCAGAATCGCCCTCAGTGCGTCCATGGCCGTCAGGCCGGCCTTCAATTGGCCGGTGACGTTGGACACGATGTGCATCACGTTGGAGTAACGCTCGATGACCATTTTCTCGGTGAGTTTCACCGAACCGATTTCAGATACGCGACCCGTGTCGTTACGACCGAGGTCGATCAGCATCAGGTGCTCGGCAATTTCCTTGTCGTCCGACAGCAGGTCCTTTTCCAGTGCCACATCGGCCTCTTCGTTGGCCCCGCGTGGACGGGTGCCGGCGATCGGGCGCACGGTGATCAGATTGTCTTCGACCCGCACCAGCACTTCTGGCGAACTGCCGACAACGTGGAAGTCGCCGAAGTTGAAGAAGTACATGTAAGGCGTCGGGTTGAAGCAGCGCAGCGCTCGGTAAAGATCGATGGGGGCTGCCTTGAAGTCGATCGACATGCGCTGGGACGGCACGACCTGCATGCAGTCACCGGCCAGGATGTATTCCTTGATGGTGTCGACGGCTTTTTCGTAATCGACTGGAACGGAACACCGGATCGGCTGACTGCTGCTTGCTGAAGTCCAGGCCACGGCGCGGGGTAATTGGCTGGCGGAGTTTTTCCAGCAACTCTTCCAGGCGCGTGCGGCCTTGCTCGAAGGCGTCTTCCTGGGCCGGATCGGCCAGGACGATTGCATGCATCTTGCCGGCGAGGTTATCGAACACCACCACCGCGTCGGACACCATCAGCAGAATGTCCGGCACGCCCAACGGGTCCGGGTTCGGGCATTTGCCCAGACGCTTTTCCACATAACGCACGCAGTCATAACCGAAGTAGCCCACCAGGCCGCCGTTGAAGCGCGGCAAACCGGCAATCGTCGGCACGTTGTAACGGGCCTTGAAGGTTTCGACGAAGGCCAGTGGGTCTTCTACATCGTGGCTTTCAGTCTCGACACCGTCGATGGTCACGCTGACGTGATGGTCGTGCACCCGCAGCACAGTGCGGCACGGCAGGCCGATGATCGAGTAACGACCCCACTTCTCGCCACCCTGTACGGACTCCAGCAAATAGGAGTTGGGCTCGTCGGCCAGTTTCAGGTAGATCGATAGCGGCGTATCGAAGTCGGCCAGGGTTTCGCAAGCAAGCGGGATGCGGTTATAGCCGACAGCGGCCAAACGCAGGAATTCTTCGCGGATCATGAGGTGCCTCGTGGCTTGAGGATCAAACAGTCAGGTATGCAAACGCGCCGGACAACCGGCAAGGATCAGTCAGGCGCGCCAACGCCAGCGGGCCAGGGCCTTGATGACTTTCATCCAGAGTTTGCGAGTGACCACCACGATGGCGTTTCCAGAAGGGGGTTGGACAGCGTCGGCCAACGTTATCTCAGCGGCCGGGTCCAGGCAACCGCGAATTAGCTTGCGCAGGTCGTCGATCACCAGTGCCGGTGACTCTTCGGCAATCGGCCGGCCGTGGTTGTAGCCGTAGCTCAAGGCCACGCACTTGACCCCCGCCGCTTTCGCCGCCTGTACATCACTGCGCGAGTCGCCGACGAACAAGGATTGCGAGGCCGGGATATTGGCCATCTTCATTACGAAAAACAGCGCAGCCGGGTCGGGTTTTTTCTGTGGCAGGGTGTCGCCGCCAATGATCCACTTGAAATATCGGCCGATTTTCATCTGATCCAGCAGCGGCGCGACGAAGCGCTCCGGCTTGTTGGTAATCAGCGCCATCTCGACGCCCTGCTTTTGCAGCCATTTAAGCGTATCGCGCACACCGGGGTAGACCACGGTCAACCCATGGCTATCGGCATACGCCTGCATGAAAATCTCCAGCGCGCTGTCGGCCTCGGCGTCATCGACCTTCGAGTGGTCGATACCGCCGGCCAGGGCACGGCGCACCAGCACCGGCGCGCCATTACCCACCCATTCACGCACCGCTTCGATACCGGCCGGTGCTCGACCGAGCTTGAGCAGCATCTTGTCCACCGCCACCGCCAGGTCCGGGACCGAGTCGACCAAGGTGCCATCCAGGTCGAACATCACCAGTCGAGGCAGGGTTCCGGGAAACAGCTGCTCAAAGCCACTCATGGGCGGGCCAGCGCCAGTTCGGAACGCATTTTTTCAATCACTTCCTGGTAGTTCGGTGCATTGAAGATCGCCGAACCAGCAACGAAGGTATCAGCACCTGCCGCAGCGATTTCACGAATGTTGTTCACGTTGACGCCACCGTCGATTTCCAGGCGAATGTCACGACCCGACGCGTCGATCAGCGCCCGCGCCTCACGCAGCTTGTCGAGGGTGCCAGGGATGAACTTTTGCCCGCCAAAGCCCGGGTTGACGCTCATCAGCAGGATCATGTCGACCTTGTCCATCACGTACTTGAGCACGTCCAGCGGCGTTGCCGGGTTGAACACCAGGCCCGACTTGCAACCGCCCTCACGGATCAGTTGCAGGGAGCGGTCGATGTGCTGGGTAGCCTCCGGGTGGAAGGTGATGTAGGTCGCGCCGGCTTCGATGAAGTCACCGACGATGCGGTCCACCGGGCTGACCATCAGGTGCGCGTCGATCGGCGCGTGCGCAGCGCCGAGCAGACCATCGGGCCGATGGTCAGGTTCGGCACGTAGTGGTTGTCCATGACATCGAAGTGCACGAAGTCGGCGCCGGCGGCCAGGACGTTGTCCACTTCTTCGCCCAGGCGGGCGAAGTCGGCGGAAAGAATCGACGGAGCAATTACGAAGGGCTGCATGACGCACCTTTTCTGAGCAGAATCACGATGGCGCGCATTGTATACCTCATGCTTTGGCCCGCGCACCGAAAGCGCGATGATCAGTAGGCCGCCCGGTAGATTTTCTCGATATCGACAGCACTCAACCGGCGCGGATTGTTGCGCATCAGGCGCTCGATCCCTGCTGCCTCCACGGCCATCGCCGCAATCGCATCCTCGGGAACCCCGACACTGCGCAGGCCTTGGGGGATTTCCACCGCCGCGCACAACGCGGTCATGGCCTCTACAGCTTTGTCGGCCGCTTCATTGGCGCTCAGATGAGCCGTCCTCACCCCCATGGCTTCGGCGATATCCTGCATGCGTTCAATGCAGGCCATCTTGTTCCAGGTCATGACATGGGACAGCAGCAAGGCATTGCTCACGCCATGGGCGATATTGAAGCGCCCTCCCAAGGGATACGCCAGCGCATGCACCGCACCCACCCCGGCATTACCGAATGCCATGCCCGCCATCAGGCTCGCGGTGGCCATGTCTTCACGGGCCTGCAGGTTGGACGGGTTGGCGTAGGCCTTGGGCAGCGCCTTGGCGATCAGTTTTATGGCGCCGATGGCCAGGGCGTCGGTAATCGGCGAGGCATTGACCGACAGATAGGATTCGATGGCATGCACCAGCGCATCGACGCCGCTGGCCGCCGTGACCCCGCGCGGACAAGTCAGCGTCATCTGCGGGCTTACCAATGCCACGTCCGGCAACAAGTAATCGCTGACGATGCCTTTCTTCAACTGCGCGACCTTGTCGGAAAGGATCGCCACGTTGGTGACTTCCGAACCGGTGCCGGCCGTGGTGGGGATGGCGATCAGTGGCGGGCCTTTGCGTGGCACCTGGTCAACCCCGAACAAATCTTCGAGGGCGCCGTGGTAACCGGCGTAGGCCGCCACGCTTTTAGCGATGTCGATGGCACTCCCACCGCCCAGGCCAATCAAGCCGTCATGCCCCCCATCGCGATAAACGCGCATGCAGTCTTCGACGATGGCGATTTCCGGGTCCGGCAACACCCGGTCAAAAATCTCATAAGTGCGCCCCCCAAGCTGGGCCAGCGCCAGCTCTACCGTGCCGGACTTGACCAAGGCAGCGTCGGTGACGATCAGCGGGTGGTCGATGTCCAGGCGCATCAGCTCGACGGACAACTGCTCGATGGCCGCTGCGCCGGTGATCAGTTTGTGGGCGATCTTGAAGGAGGAAAGACTCATGTGCGCAGCCTCTTATGGATGTGGGAGCTGGGCACAAGAGTAGCTGGGGTTTGGGGGTTGGCTGATATTCAGGTAGTGAATGAACCATGCTCGCGAATCAGCACAAAAACAACGGTGGGAGCGAGCCTGCTCGCGAAGACGGCTGAGTGCTCGACATTTGAGTCGACTGACACTCCGCTTTCGCGAGCAGGCTCGCTCCCACAGTGGATCGGTGTGAAGTTTTAGACCTGCGCAGTACGCAGTTTCTCGCTGCGCCCACGCAGCCACTCCAGGGTCAGGAGCAGGATCACCGAGAAGGCGATCAGCAGCGTCGCGGCGGCGGCGATGGTCGGGCTGAGGTTTTCGCGGATACCGCTGAACATCTGCCGTGGCAAAGTCGCTTGCTCGGGGCCGGCGAGGAACAGCGTCACCACCACCTCATCGAAGGAAGTGGCGAAGGCAAACAAAGCACCGGAAATCACCCCGGGCGCAATCAACGGCAAAGTCACCCGACGGAACGCCGTCAGCGGCGAAGCGCCGAGGCTGGCCGCCGCGCGCACCAGGTTCTGGTTAAACCCTTGCAAAGTCGCCGACACGGTGATGATCACGAACGGCACGCCCAACACCGCATGCACCACAATCAGCGAAAAGAAGCTGTTGCCCAGGCCCAACGGCGCAAAGAACAGATAGCTGGCCACACCAATGATCACCACGGGCACCACCATCGGCGAAATGACCAGCGCCATCACCAGCGGTTTACCGGGGAAGTCGCCACGGGTCAGGCCGATGGCCGCCAGCGTACCGAACACCATGGCCAGCACCGTAGCGGCCGGCGCGACGATGATGCTGTTCTTCAGGGCGCGCATCCATTCCGCCGAGGCGAAAAAGTCGTGATACCACTGCAGCGAGAAGCCTTGCAGCGGGTACACCAGGAAACTGCCGGAGTTGAACGACAGCGGGATGATCACCAGCACCGGCAGGATCAGGAACAACAGAATCAAGCCGCAGAGAATCCGCAAGCTGTAGAACCACACCCGCTCGATGGGCGACATATAAGGACTCAGCATTTCATTCTCCCCTTAGCTCAGGCGCAGGCGACTGGCGCCCACCAGCCAGCTGTAAATCAGATAAAGCACCGGAGCAACAGGCCACCGAGTGCGGTCGCCATGCCCCAGTTGATGCTGGTGTTGGTGTAGAAGGCGACGAAGTAGCTGACCATCTGATCGTTCGGGCTGCCCAGCAACGCCGGGGTGATGTAGTAGCCGATGGCGAGGATGAACACCAACAGGCAACCGGCGCCGACACCGGCATAGGTTTGCGGGAAGTACACCCGCCAGAAGCTGGCGAATGGATGGCACCCCAGGGAAATCGCCGCACGCATGTAGGTCGGCGAGATGCCTTTCATCACGCTGTAGATCGGCAGGATCATGAACGGCAGCAGGATGTGCACCATCGAGATGTAGACACCGACGCGGTTGAACACCAGCTCCAGCGGCTTATCAATGATGCCCATGGCCATCAGGCCGCTGTTGATCAAGCCACCCGATTGCAGCAATACGATCCACGCGGCAACCCGAACCAGGATCGAGGTCCAGAACGGTAGCAGCACCAGAATCATCAGCAGGTTGCTCTGGCGCGATGGCAGGTTCGCCAACAGGTAAGCCAGGGGATACGCGAGTACCAGGCAGATCACGGTGATGATCAGGCCCATCCAGAAAGTTCGGGCAAAGATGTCGAGGTAGATCGCCTGGTCCGGGGTGGCCGGGGCGATTTCGCCGAGGTCGTCGATGCGGTGATCGACCGCGGCCAGCAGATAGTACGGCGTAATGTTGCTGGTATTGCGGCGTACGGCTTGCCAGTAGGCCGGGTCACCCCAGCGCTCGTCGAGACCTTCCAGCGCTTCTTTATAAGAGGCCGGTTCAGCGGCGAACGGCAAGGCGCGGGCGGTTTTGGTCAGCAGGCTACGATAGCCGGCCAACTCCATGTTCAAGCGCTTGGACAAATCGCCCAGGGTCTGATTCTTGCGCGCTTCGGCGAGGTCTTCGCTGGCCGCCTTGTAGACCGGTTCGGCAGGCAGGCCTCGGCCGTCCCAACTGGCGATGGCCGCCACGGTGCGCGGCATGCCACCGACCACTTCCGGGTTACCCACGCTTTTGTAGAGCAGCGCCACGATTGGCACCAGGAACACCAGCAACAGGAACAGCACCAGCGGCGCGATCAACGCCTGGGCCTTCCAGCGGTTGACCCGCTCGGCGTGCTTGAGCCGCTGCTTCAAGGTGGGGTCAGTGCCCGCGTTCACGGGAACGGCGATAGCCATGGCGTACTCCGGAAATCTTTGGATGGGCGGCATCAAACAGCGCGATGCCGCATTACATCAATGTTCTTGAACCATTCACTGGCCCCTGTAGGAGCTGGCGCAGCCTGCGATCTTTTGGCGGCTTAGAGACCGCTGAAGATCAAAAGATCGCAGCCTTCGGCAGCTCCTACAGCATAAGCCCGCGCTGCGGTCTTACTTCGCAGCCCAGGAATTGAAGCGCTGTTCCAGTTGCTCGCCGTTGTCAGCCCAGAAGCTGACGTCGATCTGTACCTGGTTGGCGATGTTTTCCGGGGTGGTCGGCATGTCCTTCAGGACATCCTTGGCCAGCAACGGTACGGCCTGGGTATTGGCCGGGCCGTAGGCGATGTTTTCCGAGTAGGTCTTCTGCTGCTGTGGTTGTACCGAGAAGGCGATGAATTTCTTCGCCGCTTCCGCACGCTTGGCATCCAGACCTTTTGGGATGGCCCATGCGTCGAAGTCGTAGATACCGCCGTTCCACACCACTTTCAGGTTGCTTTCTTTCTGCACGGCGGCGATGCGGCCGTTGTAGGCCGAGCTCATGACCACGTCACCGGAAGCGAGGTATTGCGGCGGTTGTGCGCCAGCTTCCCACCACTGGATGTTGGGCTTGAGTTCGTCGAGTTTCTTGAACGCGCGATCCTGTCCATCTTTACCGGCCAGCACTTTGTAGACGTCTTTTGGCGCAACGCCGTCAGCCATCAGTGCGAACTCCAGGGTGTACTTGGCGCCTTTACGCAGGCCTCGCTTGCCTGGGAATTGCTTGGTGTCCCAGAAATCCGCCCAGCTGGTCGGCGCGGTTTTCAGCTTGTCGGCGTTGTAGGCCAACACGGTCGACCACACGAAGAAGCCTACGCCGCATGGCTGGATAGCGCCTTTGACGTAGTCCTCGGTCTTGCCGAACAGGGCCGGGTCGAGTTGCTCGAACATGTCTTCGTCGCAACCACGGGACAGTTCTGGTGATTCGACTTCTACCAGATCCCAGGACACGCTCTTGGTGTCGACCATGGCCTTGACCTTGGCCATCTCACCGTTGTATTCGCCCGCCACGATCTTGCCGTTGCCTGCCGCTTCCCACGGTGCGTAGAAGGCTTTGACCTGCGCCGCCTTGTTCGCCCCGCCAAAGGACACCACGGTCAGGTCCGGGCCAGCTGCCATTGCGCTTGCTGCCCCCATCATGCCCAGTGCCAGAGCGGTGAATTTCAGGGATCTCAACATTTATTGTTCTCTCCACGTGCAGGGTTTGTGTTGTTGAAGCCGGGGCGATCAGTTCGCCTCTAGAATGGGATCGAGCGCGCGAACGTGTTCGACCTGCCAGCCAAGCGGAACCACGTCACCGACCGCGAGCGCAGGATCGAGCTCGGCAATCGGTTGTTTCACGAAGAAGTCGGTCTTGCCACAGACCTCCAGGCGAACCCGGACGTGGTCGCCCAGATAGATGAATTCCGCTACCCGTCCCGAGAAGCGGTTGATGCAAGACTCGCTGGAGCCATTGAGACTCACGCGTTCCGGGCGAATGGACAAGGTCACCGGTTCACCGGTCTTGCCGACGTTCACCGCCAGGGCTTCAACTTTTTCACCACGGCCCAGTTCGACCACGCAACGGTCGCCGGTCTGGCTGTGCAGACGGCCGTTAAGACGGTTGTTTTCGCCAATGAAGTTGGCGACGAAGGTGTTTTTCGGCTCTTCATACAACGTACGTGGAGGCGCGATCTGCTGGATCTCGCCCTGATGGAAAACGGCCACACGGTCGGACATGGTCAGGGCTTCGCCCTGGTCGTGGGTCACGTAGACCACGGTCACACCCAGACGCTGGTGCAGGTGCTTGATTTCCATCTGCATGTGTTCGCGCAACTGTTTATCCAGTGCGCCGAGGGGTTCGTCCATCAGCACCAGTTGCGGCTCGAACACCAGTGCGCGGGCCAGCGCCACGCGCTGCTGCTGGCCACCGGACAGTTGTGCCGGATAACGCTGGGCAAAGGCATCGAGCTGCACCATGCTCAGGACTTTCTTGACCTTATCGCTGACGTCGCTTTTGTTCAGCCCGCGCACAGTCAGAGGGAACGCCAGGTTCTCGGCAACCGTCATGTGCGGGAACAACGCATAGTTCTGGAAGACCATGCCGATGTCACGCTTGTGCGGCGGCACGTTGTTGATGGCGCGTCCGGCCAGCAGGATCTCACCTGCTGTCGGAGTTTCGAAACCGGCGAGCATCATCAGGCTGGTGGTTTTGCCGGAGCCTGAGGGGCCGAGCAAGGTGAGGAATTCGCCTTTGCGAATGTCCAGGTTGAGGTCCTTGACGATCAGGTTCTCGCCATCGTAGCTCTTCTGCACTCCACGAAAGCTGACCAGAACATCATTGGCCCCTGCGCTTGAATCGACCTGGCTCATACCCACACCTTTGTTGTTGATGACTGCTGTGGACTAAGCCTAGTGGACGCTGGGACCTGCGCAAATCGGGGGGCAAGAGAGAATCGCCTCAGCCATATGGAAGGCTGGGGGTAGGGATTGCCCTACAAGGATGGCGCGCTTTGGCAAGCGCAGCGGCGAGCGGTGAGCTGCACGCCGCAAGAACGAGCAATAGCGGTTGATCAGGCATGTCGCAAATGGACATGGCGACGCGCGCAGGGGGTGGGGGTGTTTTTCAGAGGAGCTTGTGTTCCATCGCGTACTTCACCAGCTCCGCCAGCGAGGTGATATTGAGTTTCTGCATCAACCGCGCCTTGTGGGTACTGATGGTTTTGCTACTCAACGCCAGTTGCTGGGCAATGTCGTTGACGTTGGCGCCCTGGGCCAGGCGTTCGAACACCGAAAACTCACGCTCCGAGAGCAGTGAGTGCAGCGGCCGCGAATCGGTCAGGCCGACTTCGAAGACCATTCGGTCGGCCAGGTCCGGATCGATATAGCGCCCTCCCGCTGCCACCCGGCGGATGGCCGTCAGCAACAGCGCCGGATCACTGTCCTTGGTGGCATAGCCTGCCGCACCGACTTTCAAGGCCCGTGCCGCCATTTGTGCCTCGTCATGCATCGACAACACCAGGATCACCGGCGGATTGTTCAAGGCACGGATCCGCGGGATCGCCTCAAGGCCGTTGACACCCGGCATGGAGATATCCAGCAGCACCACTTCGCAGGGCACATGCCGCAAGGTTTCGAGCAGCTGTTCGCCATTGCTCGCCTCCCCCACCACCAGCAGGTCCTTGGCCAGGCCGATCAATTGCTTGATGCCTTCGCGGACAATGGTGTGGTCTTCGGCAACCAGTACACGGATCACTTACGTCTCCTTATCCAAGGGTACTCGCACAGTCAGGGTCGTGCCCTCACCCGGCTCACTCTCAAGGGACAGTTGCCCGCCCATGATCAACACCCGCTCGCGCATGCCGACCAACCCAAAGGATGTTGGCCTGCCGCTTTCGGCGACAAATCCTACGCCATCATCGCTGACGGTCAGGCACAACTCGTCGCCTTCAAGAGTAAGTGTCAGTTCGACAGTATGCGCCTGGGCGTGGCGCATGACATTGGTCAGCGCTTCCTGAAGTATACGAAACAGGCCGATGGCCTTGGCATCACTGAGCACGGGCAAGTTTTCCGGCACCTGTACCAGGCACGGAATCTGCGTACGCGCCTCAAACCGGCGTGCCTGCCATTCGATGGCCGAGGCTATCCCGGCATCGAGGATCGGTGGCCGCAACGCCGTCGCCACATCGCGTACCAGCTGGAACAGCTGTGCGATCAAACGCTTCATGCTGTTCAGGCGCTCGTTCAATCCGGGGTCGAGTTGCGCATAAGCCAGCTCGCACATGGACGTTTCCAGCTTGAGCACCGTCAACATCTGGCCCAATTCGTCGTGAACTTCCCGGGCAATGCGCGCCTTCTCCTCTTCGCGCACGCTTTCAAGGTGCGCCGACAATTCGCGCAGTTGCTCACGCGAGCTCGCCAGTTCCAGTTCGATGCGCTTGCTCTCGCTGATGTCCCAGACAATGCCATCCCAAACGTAGGCGCCGCCCTCGAGTCGACGGGTTATCGCCTTGATTTCCGCCCAGCGTTGTTCCCCCTGACGCGTAAGGATCCGCCCTTGCCAGGACCAGTCGCTGTCAGTGTCCAGCGCACGATCCTGGGTCTGGTGATAGCTGGCCTTGTCGTCCGGATGCACCAGGCTGCGCAGGCCTTTGTCACGATGGGCCAGGGTCGCTGGCGAGTAACCCACCAGGCTCTCGCTGCCCTCACTGATGTAGGCAAAGTCGATCTGGCCGGTCACCGGCGCCCGTTCCAGGCGAAAGACCAGGCCCGGCACATTCGCCGCGATCCCTTGCAAGCGTGCTTCACTTTCCTGCAACGCCGCCAGGGCGCGACGACGTTCAGTGACATCGGTCAGGTAGACCACCAGGTACTCGCCATCGCGAAAGCGCAAAAAACTCAGGGAGACATCGGCCGGCAGGATGCTGCCATCGGCCCGCAGGCAATTGGATTCAAAACTTTGCGGCGCGTCGTCGCTGGCCCTGGCGCGCTTCCACAGGTTCAACCAGCGATCCATGTGCAGTTCGGGTTCGAACTCGATCAATGGCCGGTCGATAATCCCTCCGGGCGGATAGCCCAGCATGGTTTCGGCAGCGCGGTTGGCGTAGCGCACGTGGCTGTCCCAATTCACCCAGAGAATGCCGACGGTACTCTGGTCGATGGAAAACTGCGTGAGCCGCAGGGCCTCTTCACTGGCGGCACGCAGGGCAATGTCTGCCTGCGCCGCCGCCAGTCGTTGCTCCAGACTGTGCTGCTGGCGTCGTTGCCAGAACACGATGGCCATGGCGCTGAGCGCCAGTACCAACAGCAGCAGGCAGAGGTTTTGCCAGAATCCCGGGGATTCGGTGAGCCGCGGGTACTTGGGTTGCAGCCACTGGTTGTGCAGCGCCTCCAGGTCCTTCGCCGGGATCGCCCGCAGCGCGCTTTCGACAATGCCGGCCAGCTCCGGCAGGTCGCGACGCGTGGCCACCCGCAGCAGCTGTGGCAAGCCGATATCACCGACCACCACCAGCCCGGAGAACTCAGGTTCAACGGACAGGCGCCCCAATTGTGCCTCGTCGACCACCGCGTAGGCGGCTTGCTGGCTTAGCAACAGTTGCAAGGCCTGGCGTTCGGCCGGTACACCCTGCAGGTTCAAATGCGGATAGTTTCCACGCAGGTAGTCGGCGGTGGCACTGGGCATGCGCACGGCGACGCGGGTTTGGCTGTCGAGTTTTTCCAGCTCAACCGCCCCAGTGCTTTTCTGGTCGCTGACCACCAGCTGTGGCACCCGCATGTACGGATCGGAAAACTGCCAGAGGCGCAGGCCGCCAGGAGTCTGGGTCAGCCCCGGGGCGAGATCGATTTCGCCGGCGCGAGCGGCCGCCTCCAATTGCTCGAGATCGGGAAAGTTGCGCCAGCTCAGTTCGACCTTGAGCGACTTGGCCAGCCACTTCATCAGCTCGACATTGACCCCGGACAGGCGCTGCAAGCGGCGGTCGTACTGGGCGTAGGGCGCTTGCAACACCAGTCCCACCCGCAAATCGCCCTGCTGCGCCAACCACTGTTGCTGGCCTGCCGACAATGGCGCGACATGCGCCGGTGGCGCGGCCGCCGCCCAGCCCATCAAGGGCAACCACAAACAGCCGATAACCCACAGGCAGCGAAAACGCATCATCGAACTCTCACACACTGACAAAAACTGACCAACCCATTAGGCTGCCGGAATAACTTCTGGCCTGGAATATCCAATGCTCCCTGTCTACCGCCTGGCACTGCCAGCATTGTGCCTGTCGCTGGTCCTGCCATGGGCTTTTTCCGTTGAAGCAGCCGACCCGACGCCTGCCGCGGCAGAACCCCCCTCCGAAACAAAACCACTCGAACGCCAGCCGTTGCCTGAGCGTAGTCAGGAAGAAGCCATTGCACTGGAGCGAAAAATTCCGCGCCAGGAACAACAGCAATTGCAAGCAGGCTCCGATACGTTCCTGGCCCTGTGGAAGGCGGCCAATACCGCCGACCCCAAAGGTGCGGTCATTATCATTCCTGGCGCTGGCGAAACCGTTGACTGGCCGCAAGCAATCGGCCCGCTGCGCCGCCAATTACCGGATGCCCAATGGAGCAGCCTGAGTATCACCCTGCCTGATTTGCAAAGCGAAGCCATGACGCCGCGCGGGGTGCAAGCCACTCCAGCAGCCAAAGCGCCAGACGTCGGCAGCAAAGACTCGACCACCGCAGCGCCCATCGAACAGGCCGCGGGCGGCGAAGCCGAGGTGGCGGACAAGGCCGTCGCCGAAACGCCTGACGAGCAGAGCAAGGCTGACGCCGAGCGAATCTTCGCCCGCATCGACGCAGCCATCGCTTTTGCTGAACAGCAAAGTGCTCGCAGCATGGTGCTGCTGGGACATGGTACGGGCGCCTATTGGGCTGCGCGGTATTTGAGCGAGAGGCAGACGGCGCAGGTCGAGCGCTTCGTCATGGTCGCCGCGCAGACACCGAACAAAGCGCTCCCTGAACTGGACGAACTCGCGCCAACCCTCAAGCTGCCCACCGTCGACTTCTTCTATATGGACAAGCCGCTGGACCGCAACGCGGCGCTGGCCCGCCTGCAGGCCAGCAAACGCCTGAAGACTTCGGCCTTCAGCCAGGTCTCGCTCAAGGCCTTGCCAGGCAATAACAAGGCACAACAGGAACAATTGGTGCGCCGGGTGCGGGGCTGGTTGAATCCACAGAATGCGTCGAACTGATGGACTGAGTCGCCCCATTCTCGGGGCGACGCAACGCTTCGCTGCTAACGAAAGTCCCGCCGTTGACGAATCAGCGTATAGGCGTTGTGCAGCTCGCGCGTCTTATCGGTGGCCTCTCGAACCTGCGACGCCGTTGCACCACTGCCGGCAATCTTGTCCGGGTGATGACGACTGAGCAGGCGTCGATAGGCGCGCTTGATCTGGGCGGGCTCACTGGTGGCAGTTACACCCAACAGCCGCAAAGCGTCCTGATAGGTTGTCACGCTGCTGACCAACGGACGATGCTGTGGCTCGTAATCGGCCGCCAACGCCCTGACCTGCCGTTCGGACCACCCCAGCCAATTACCCCACTGAAAGAGCAGCTCACGCTCGCGATTGCCCGCATGCCCATCAGCCCAAACCATCCGCCAACAAGCGCGCAAGACCCCTTCTGCCGCATAGGGTTGAGACCTTAGCCTGCGCAAATGGCCACGCAACCGGTCACTGCCCGACTTGCCACGATTGAACGCGGCAATCGCCCGGCGCTGTGCCGATTCGGACATTTCCAGGGCACGCATCTCCGCGCGAGCCTGCTGGATATGCCCCTCCACGACCCGTCCATCACACTTGGCCAGGCGTCCCAGCAACACAAACAACAACTCGTCGTTGCGCAGGACAGGTCGCCCCCCGAGCTTTTCGCGCAAATGCGCCAGGCTTTGCAGGTGCAGGTGCCGATCCAGCACCTGCCCCAACAAGGCGCCAAGCATGGCTCCCGGAATGCTGGCGATGGCAAAGCCCACTCCGGTTCCGATCAGCGTCCCTGGCCACAGCATGTCAGCGGCTCGCTTCGATCAGGGTTTCAGCTTCGGCCAGGCGCTCGTGAGTGCCGACATCGACCCAATGCCCCCTCAGGTGTTCGCCGCTCACTAGCCCGTCTGCCATAGCCTTGCGCAATAGCGGCGCGAGCTTGAACGCTCCTGCCGAGCAGCCATCGAACAACTGTGGATGCAGCACGGCGATACCGCTGTAGGTCAGGGTTGCGGTGTCCGGCTGACCGTCCCGGACCTGGCCGTCGCTCAGGCTGAAGTCTCCGGCGAGATGATGGGGCGGGTTGTCGGCCAGCACCAGATGCGCCAGCCCGGTAATGGGTTGATGCAGCACGCTGAAGTCGTAGTCGGTCCAGATGTCACCGTTGACCACCAGGAAAGCTTCGTCACCCAACAAAGGCAAGGCGCGGAAGATTCCGCCACCGGTCTCCAGGGGTTCACCTTCGGCCGAGTAGCGAATGCTCACGCCGTAGCGCGAGCCATCGCCCAGATAGTCTTCGATCTGCTGGCCCAGCCAGGCATGATTGATCACGATCTCGGTAAAACCTGCCGCCGCCAGGGCTCGCAGGTGATACTCGATCAGCGGCACGCCACCGGCGCGCACCAGCGGCTTGGGCGTGGTCAGGGTCAAGGGACGCATGCGCTCGCCCTTGCCTGCCGCCAGAATCATCGCCTTCATGCGGTCACTCCGGCACGCAGGCTGGCCAGCAATACATCCAGCCCAGCCAGTTCAGGACGACGCGCAATCACTGCATCTATATAGGCAAAGAAGCGTGGTACATCGCCCAGGTAGCGCGGTTTGCCGTCGCGGTGGCAAATGCGGGCGAAGATACCGATCACTTTCAAGTGACGCTGCACGCCCATCAGGTCGCTGGCGCGCAGGAAGTCTTCGAAGTCTGGCTGCACCGGAATGTCCAGCGCAGCCGCTTGCTGCCAGTAATTTTCCAGCCAGCCGCGCACGCGCTCCTCGGGCCAACTGAGGAAGGCATCCTTGAACAGGCAGGTTACGTCATAGGTGACAGGACCATAGACGGCGTCCTGGAAATCCAACACGCCCGGGTTGGGTTCGCTGAGCATCAGGTTGCGTGGCATGTAGTCGCGATGAACCAGGACCTTCGGCTGGGCCAGGGCACTGTCGATCAACAGATCGCTGACCTGCTGCCAGAGCACTTGCTGCGCCGCATCAAACTCGACGCCCAACTCATGCTTGACGTACCACTCGGGAAACAATTGCAGCTCGCGTCGCAACAGCGCCACGTCGTAACTCGGCAATGGCGCAACCATCGGCAATTGCTGGAACGCCAGTAGCGCTTGCAGGGCATCGTTGAACAAATCGTCGGCGTTTTCGCTGTCGATCACGTCCAGGTAGGTCTGGTTGCCCAGGTCATTGAGCAAAAGAAATCCGCGCTCAAGGTCTTCGGCGTAGATTTTCGGCACATTTATCCCGGATTTCGCCAGCAGAAAAGCGATATCCACGAAAGGCTTGCAGTTTTCCTGGGGCGGAGGTGCGTCCATCACGATCAAGCTTTGACCTGCACCCTCCCACCGAAAATAGCGCCGAAAACTCGCGTCGCTGCTTGCCGCAGTCAACGTGGCCGGGGGTACGGCACCCCATCCATGTTGTGCAAAAAGAATTGCCAATTGCTCATCGAGCCAAACTTTCAGGTGTTGCAAACGTATATCTTGGTCAGGCATTGCAAGGGTCTCCGACGGCGCTAGCCGTCAAGCGGGTCATGCTTTATTATCCAGCATCTTTTTCAGACCATCGAGAGGCGTGCGGCAGATGGCACGCAGGAAGCCCGGACTAATAAGATGGCATTGAAATCCCCCGCGTTTCGTAAAAAATTTCCGTTGTTGATGACCGGCAGTTTGCTGGCTCTGCAACCCTTGGCCAGCCCTTTCGTGGTCGCCGCGGAACAGTATGACTGCTCGGTCTCCGCTTCGGGTGCCTGGAATTGTGCGCCAAAATCGCCGGCGGCTGCATTGCCACCGCGTCCAGTCCACGAGGGCAGCGCAGTCTCCGCCACCGGCGAGTCACCCGCCGAAACGGGCGCCAGCGAAGACACGGGGGCCAAACCTGCACTGGTCACCGAATCCAAAGGCCGTGGCCTGAAGTCGCGTAGCGCAGACTACAGCCACCTCGACTGGGTTCCGCGCGAGCAGCTCACTGCAGCACAATTGGCCGAAACCGGTCCTTACTGCTCTGGTTCCTATATCGAACCGATTCGTCCTGGCATGAATGACAAGACGAATAAAAGTGACGCCCCGACCTTTGTCGGCGCCAAAGCCTCCCGCTACAAGCAGGATGAGCAGGTCGCCAGCCTGGCCGGTGACGTGGTCATGCGCCAGGGCAGCATGCAGGTCGAAGCCGATGAAGCCAACCTTTACCAGGCCGAGAGCCGTGGCGAGCTGAGCGGCAACGTGCGCATTCGCGACAACGGTGCACTGATCGTAGGTGACCACGCCGACGTGCAACTCGATACCGGTGAAGCCAAGATCGACAACGCCGAATACGTGATGCACAAATCGCGTATCCGCGGTAACGCGCTGTACGCCAAGCGTGCCGAGAACGCGATCATCCGCCTCAAGGATGGCACGTACACCACGTGCGAACCGAACAGCAACGCCTGGCAACTCAAGGGTAACAACATCACCTTGAACCCGGCGACCGGCTTCGGCACCGCGACCAACGTGACACTGCGGGTCAAGGACATTCCGGTCCTGTACACGCCGTATATCTACTTCCCGATCGACGACCGCCGTCAATCCGGCTTCCTGCCGCCGACCATCGGCACCGGCACCGATACCGGTTTCCTGCTGGTTACGCCGTACTACTTCAACCTGGCACCAAACTACGATGCCACGTTGTACCCACGCTACATGAGCGATCGCGGCCTGTTGATGGAAGGCGAATTCCGCTACCTGACCAAGTCCAGCGAAGGTCAGTTCGGCGCGGCGTACCTCAATGATGAGAACGACGATCGTAAGCTGCAGACCGATTACGATAAAACCCGCTACATGTACAACTGGCAGCACAAGGGTGGTCTTGATTCGCGTGTCCTGACCCAGGTCGATTACACCAAGATCAGCGACCCTTATTACTTCCAGGATCTGCAGACCGACCAGATTGGCGTGAAGAGCGCCGACTACGTCAACCAGCAGGGTGTTGTTACCTACCGTGGCGACAGTTACACCGCCCGCGTGAATGCCCAGGCCTATCAACTGGCGACTGTGTCGAACATCACTCCGTACGACCGTTTGCCGCAGATCACCTTCAACGGTGCGCTACCGGATCGTCCAGGTGGTCTGAATTTCACCTATGACACTGAGCTTGTGCGGTTCGATCGGGATTTGAAGAACGGCGACTACACCGATGAAGACGGCAATGTTGAGCCGCGCCTCGACCAAAACGTTCAAGGCCTGGCCCGTGCCAATGGCGATCGCCTCAACCTTGCGCCAGCGGTCAGCTTCCCGATGGAGGCGAGCTACGGCTTCCTGACGCCTAAACTCAAGTACCAGTACACGCAGTACCAACTGGACCTGGACAGCATCGGCAAAAGCCAGATTGCCGCGCAGAGTGCAGAACAGGACCGGCTCAATGGCACGTTCGACAGCAACCAGAACCGTGGTGTGCCAATCGCCAGCATCGACAGCGGCCTGTATTTCGATCGCAAGACCAACTGGTTTGGCAAGAACTATAACCAGACCCTCGAACCACGCCTGTTCTACCTCTACGTACCCGAGAAGGACCAGGAAGACATTCCGGTATTCGACACCAGCGAATACACCTTCAGCTATGCATCGCTGTTCCGTGACAACCGTTTCTCTGGCTCCGATCGTGTCGGCGACGAGAACAAACTGTCCCTGGGCGTGACCAGTCGCTGGATCGAAGAAAACGGCTTCGAACGCCAACGCATCAGCGTCGGCCAGGCCCTCTACTTCAAGGACCGCGAAGTCCAGCTGCCGGGCATCGATGCAAAAACCCGCGAAGATGCGCACTCTGACGTCTCTCCTTATGCGCTGGAGTACGAATACCGCTGGAACCGCGACTGGCGGACCACGGCCGACTACAACTGGGACCCGGACAGCCGCAGCCCTCGTTCGGGCAGCGCGATGTTCCACTACCAGCCTGAGGACAACCCGAACAAGGTCATCAACGCCGGCTATCGCTATCGCAATGACCAGGTTCGTTACGACCAGAACTCCGGTACATGGCAGGTCGGCGGCGGTGACTATGGCACCCCGGGCCAACCTGGCTACGTGAAGGACTACTACAAGATCGAACAGCACGACTTCTCGGTGATCTGGCCTGTCGTGCCGCAATGGAACGTCATCAGCCGCTGGCAGTACGACTACAACCGCAACCGTACCCTGGAAGCCTTCGGTGGCTTCGAGTACGACAACTGCTGCTGGAAACTGCGCCTGATCAACCGTTACTGGGTCGATTATGACGAAACCAGTCAAGACGCCCCGGAAAACGAAAAAGGCGACCATGGCGTCTTCCTCCAAATTGTTCTGAAGGGACTCGGCGGCCTCACTGGCTCCAAAGTAGAGAGTTTCCTCGACAAAGGCATCCAAGGTTATCGTGAACGTGAAGACCAAGCTTTCTGATTGTCTGCGCCCGCTGTTGCTGGGCGCGCTGTTCCTGGGTACCGCGGCCAACGCCGCGGTACAGTCCATCGATAAAGTGGTGGCCATTGTCGACAACGACGTGGTCATGCAGAGCCAACTGGACCAACGGGTCCATGAAGTCCAGCAAACCATCGCCAAGCGCGGCACCGCCGTGCCACCGGCCAGCGTATTGGAGCAACAGGTGCTTGAGCGCCTGATCGTCGAGAACCTGCAACTGCAGATCGGCGAGCGCTCCGGCATCCGCATTACCGATGAAGAACTGAACCAGGCCGTCGGCACGATTGCCCAGCGCAACAACATGTCGGTCGAGCAGTTCCGCGCCGCCCTGACGCGTGACGGCCTGTCCTACGACGACGCACGTGACCAGATTCGCCGCGAAATGGTCATCAGCCGTGTGCGTCAGCGCCGCGTTGCCGAACGCATCCAGGTCTCCGAACAGGAAGTGAAGAACTTCCTGGCCTCGGATCTTGGCAAAATGCAGCTGTCCGAAGAATTCCGCCTGGCCAACATCCTGATTCCTACGCCGGAAAGCGCCAACTCCGACGCCATCCAGAATGCCGCCAAGCAGGCCGACGCGGTTTACCAGCAGCTCAAGCAAGGCGCTGACTTCGGTCAGCTGGCAATCGCCAAGTCCGCCAGCGAAACCGCACTGGAAGGTGGCGACATGGGCTGGCGTAAAGCCGCTCAACTGCCGCCACCCTTCGATCGCCTGCTGAGCACCATGGCTGTGGGCGACATCACCCAACCGATGCGCACGCCGGGGGGCTTCATCATCCTGAAGATCACCGACAAGCGTGGCGGTGAGGCGCAAGTGCGTGACGAAGTGCACGTACGCCACATCCTGGTCAAACCAAGCCCAATCCGTGACGAAGCAAAGACCAAGGCCCTGGCCGAGTCGCTCTACGCCCGCATCGAAGCAGGCGAAGATTTCGGCGAACTGGCGAAAAGCTTCTCGGAAGATCCGGGTTCCGCCCTCAATGGCGGCGACCTGAACTGGATCGACCCGAATGTACTGGTTCCGGAGTTCCGCGAAGTGATGGCCAAGACCCCGCAAGGTCAGCTGTCCAAGCCATTCCAGACCCAATACGGCTGGCACGTGCTGGAAGTCCTTGGTCGTCGCGCCACCGACAGCACGACCCAGGCTCGCGAACAGCAAGCAATGACCGTGCTGCGTAATCGCAAGTACGACGAAGAGCTGCAAACCTGGCTGCGTCAGATCCGTGACGAAGCGTATGTGGAAATCAAACTCCCTGGCGCCGACCAGGCAGCACAGTGAAACCCAAGCGTTTCGCGCTGACACCCGGCGAACCGGCCGGCATAGGTCCCGACCTGTGCCTGCTGCTCGCCGCGCACGCCCAGCCACACCCCCTGATAGCCATTACCAGCCGCGACCTGCTCCTTGAGCGGGCCGCGCAGTTGGGCGTGGCTGTCGATGTGCTGCCCGTCACGCCGGACAACTGGCCGGATGCTCCCGCTCCCGCCAACAGCCTGTATGTGTGGGATACACCGCTCAATGCCAAGGTGGTCGCCGGGCAACTGGACAAGGCCAACGCCGCTTTCGTCCTGGAAACCCTCACCCGCGCTGGCCAGGGCTGCCTGGACGGGCATTTTGCCGGCATGATCACCGCTCCGGTGCACAAAGGCGTAATCAATGAATCCGGTATCGCTTTTTCCGGGCACACGGAATTCCTCGCCGACCTGACCCATACCGCGCAAGTGGTCATGATGCTCGCCACCCGTGGTCTGCGCGTGGCGCTGGTCACCACCCACCTGCCGCTGCGCGAGATTGCCGATGCGATCACGCCGGAGCGTCTGGAGCGGGTGACGCGAATCCTGCACACCGACCTGAAAGAAAAATTCGGCATCGCCCAGCCACGCATCCTGGTCTGTGGGCTCAACCCCCATGCCGGTGAAGGCGGACACCTGGGCCATGAAGAAATCGATATCATCGAACCCACACTAGAGCGCCTTCGCGGCGAAGGCATGGACCTACGCGGCCCGCTGCCCGCCGACACTCTGTTTACCCCCAAATATCTGGAGCACTGCGATGCAGTGCTGGCGATGTACCACGACCAGGGCCTGCCTGTGCTGAAATACAAAGGCTTTGGCGCAGCAGTCAATGTGACTCTCGGCTTGCCGATCATCCGCACCTCGGTCGACCACGGCACCGCCCTGGACCTGGCCGGTAGCGGCAAGATCGACACCGGCAGCCTGCAAGTCGCCCTGGAAACCGCCTACCAGATGGCCGAGACCCGTTTATGACCGAGCAATACCAACACAAGGCGCGCAAGCGCTTTGGCCAGAACTTTCTGCACGATGCCGGCGTTATCGACCGCATCCTGCGCTCCATCCATGCCAAGACCGAAGACCGCCTACTGGAAATCGGCCCTGGCCAGGGCGCGCTGACCCAGGGCCTGCTCAGCAGCGGCGCCCAGCTCGACGTTGTGGAACTGGACAAGGACCTGATCCCGATCCTCAACCAGCAGTTCGCTGGCAAGAGCAACTTCAACCTGCATCAGGGTGATGCGCTGAAGTTCGATTTCACCAGTTTGAATGCGGCACCTGGCAGCCTGCGCGTAGTCGGCAACCTGCCATATAACATCTCTACACCGCTGATTTTCCACCTGCTGCACAACGCCCACCTGATTCGCGACATGCACTTCATGCTGCAAAAAGAAGTGGTCGAGCGTCTGGCGGCAGGGCCTGGCGGCGGTGATTGGGGCCGGCTGTCGATCATGGTCCAGTACCACTGCCGGGTCGAGCACCTGTTCAACGTAGGTCCTGGCGCGTTCAACCCGCCACCAAAAGTCGACTCGGCCATCGTGCGCCTGGTGCCCCATGCAGTACTGCCGCACCCGGCCAAGGATCACCGCCTGCTTGAGCGCGTAGTGCGCGAGGCTTTCAACCAGCGCCGCAAGACCCTGCGCAACACCCTCAAGCTACTGCTGAGCAACGCCGAAATCGAAGCCGCTGGCGTCGATGGCAGCTTGCGTCCCGAGCAGCTCGATCTGGCGGCGTTCGTACGCCTTGCTGACAAGCTCAGCGAACAAGTCCTACAGAAAGCCGCGGACGCCTGACAGAACTGAAGCGTTATCGGGTAGGACACCAGCGCCCATGTCTGGTTTACTATCCGATACCTGGCCTAGACTGACTTATCAGCTACGTCCCGCGTTCCGCTTCGTTTTTAAGGCCCTTTTGCATGTCCGATCCTCGTTATCAGGTCGACGTCAGCGTCGTCACCCGCTATCTGGCAGAACAATCGCAACCCGAGCAAGAGCGTTTTGCCTTCGCGTACACCATCACCGTGCGAAATAACGGCCTGCTACCGGCCCAACTGTTGTCACGGCATTGGGTCATCACCGATGGCGATGGGCATGTCGAGGAAGTTCGCGGCGCGGGCGTAGTTGGCCAGCAACCGCTGATTGAACCGGGTAAGAGCCATACCTACAGCAGCGGCACCGTCATGACATCCAAAGTCGGCACCATGCAAGGCACCTACGAGATGCGCGCCGACGACGGCAAGCATTTCGAGGCCATCATCGCCCCATTCCGCCTGGCGGTCCCCGGAGCCTTGCACTGATGGCAACCTATGCCGTCGGCGACCTGCAAGGCTGCCTCGATGCCTTGCAATGCCTGCTCAAGAAGGTTGCCTTCGACCCGGCAACAGATCGTCTGTGGCTGGTAGGCGACCTGGTCAACCGCGGCCCGCAGTCGCTGGAAACCTTGCGCTTCCTCTATAGCATCCGTCACTCACTGGTGTGCGTGCTCGGCAACCACGACCTGCACCTGCTGGCGGCCGGCAAGAATATCGAGCGCCTGAAGAAGGCCGATACCCTGCGCGAGATTATCGAAGCCCCGGATAGCGCCGAGCTGCTGGAATGGCTGCGCCAGCAAAAACTCATGCACTACGACGAGCAGCGCAACGTGGCGATGGTACATGCTGGCATTCCGCCACAATGGTCGCTGCGCAAAGCATTGAAATACGCCGCCGAAGTCGAGACGGCCCTGCGCGATGACAACCTGCTGCCGCCTTACCTCGATGGCATGTACGGTAACGATCCGGCGAAATGGGACAGCGACCTCAAGGGCGTCACGCGCCTGCGGGTGATTACCAACTATTTCACGCGCATGCGCTTCTGTACGGCCGAGGGCAAACTCGACCTCAAGAGCAAGGAAGGTCTGGGCACGGCACCTGCAGGCTTCAAGCCGTGGTTCCAGCACAAGGAACGCAAGACCAGGGACGTGAAGATCATCTTCGGGCACTGGGCAGCACTGGAAGGCAAGATCCAGGAGCCGGGCATCTCGGCCCTCGACACTGGCTGTGTCTGGGGCGGTGCCCTGACCCTGATGAATGTCGACACGGGTGAACGCCTGGCCTGCAAATGCGACGAACACGGCCATACCGCAGAGCCGCCAGTCGCCCCACAGATTTCCGAACCATCGCCAGCCAGCGCCCCGCGCTAGACTGCACTTTCTGCCGAGCCACAGGAGCCCGCCATGAGCGAATTCAAACGTATCCCCCCGGAACAGGCCCAGGCCCTGCGCGAACAGGGCGCAGTGGTGGTCGACGTCCGTGACCCTGCAACCTTCGCCGCCCTGCACATCAGCGGCTCGAAGCATCTGGACAACCACTCCCTGCACGCCTTCATCCAGGGTGCTGATCTGGACGCACCTACCGTGGTGGTTTGTTATCACGGCAACTCCAGCCAGGGTGCCGCCGCCTACCTGATCAGCCAGGGTTTTTCCGACGTCTACAGCATGGACGGCGGATTCGAGCTATGGCGTACGACTTTTCCTTCAGAAACAGCGCAAGGCACCACCGAATAATTTTTTTGTCATGCGCAAGGCCCCGCCCCCTGCGGGCTAGCGCGGTGGCAGACGAACGGTCTGCCACAACTAATTACGTATCTCGCCTTTACCTCCCAAATTCCCAACTATCCTTAAGCGCAGGCCATCCAAAACAGGGGAGAGCCGGTACACCGGCGCACGGGTCATCGGGAGTAGCTTTCGGGGTAGTCAGCTCCGAAAGAGTTCTGGGGGGTAAACAGCGACCGCCTGTTCGGTTGCTGCCAGCATCGACTGAGTGATCCGGCGTCGGCTCCACGTATCGAGCGAGGTGACGTCATGAGTATCTTTAGCCACTTCCAACAAACGCCAGGAAGAACTCTCTCTGCAAGAGTATCTGGAGTTGTGCAAAAAGGACCGTAGCGCCTACGTTTCCGCAGCCGAGCGTCTGTTGCTGGCCATCGGTGAACCGGAGCTGCTCGACACCTCGACCAACTCGAGGCTGTCGCGAATCTTCTCCAACAAGGTAATCCGTCGCTACCCGGCCTTTGAGGACTTCCACGGGATGGAAGAATGCATCGACCAGATCGTGTCGTATTTCCGCCATGCCGCCCAAGGCCTGGAAGAGAAGAAACAGATCCTTTACCTGCTCGGCCCCGTCGGCGGCGGTAAGTCGTCCCTGGCCGAAAAACTCAAACAACTGATGGAAAAAGTGCCCTTCTACGCGATCAAGGGCTCGCCAGTATTCGAATCGCCCCTGGGTCTGTTCAACGCCACTGAAGATGGTGCGATCCTCGAGGAAGACTTCGGCATCCCACGGCGCTACCTCAACACCATCATGTCGCCATGGGCCACCAAGCGCCTGGCCGAATTCGGCGGCGACATCAGCCAGTTCCGCGTGGTCAAGCTCTATCCGTCGATCCTGAATCAGATCGCCGTGGCCAAGACCGAGCCGGGAGATGAAAACAACCAGGACATCTCGGCACTGGTGGGCAAGGTCGATATCCGCAAACTGGAAGAATTCCCGCAGAACGACGCCGACGCCTACAGCTATTCGGGCGCACTGTGCCGGGCCAACCAGGGCCTGATGGAGTTCGTCGAAATGTTCAAGGCCCCGATCAAGGTACTGCACCCCTTGCTGACGGCCACCCAGGAAGGCAACTACAACAGCACCGAAGGCCTCGGGGCGATTCCGTTTACCGGGATCCTGCTGGCCCACTCCAACGAATCGGAATGGCATACCTTCCGTAACAACAAGAACAACGAAGCGTTCATCGACCGGATCTACATCGTCAAGGTGCCGTACTGCCTGCGGGTCAGCGACGAAGTGAAGATCTACGACAAGTTGCTGTTCAACAGCTCGCTGGCCAAGGCCCATTGCGCGCCCGACACCTTGAAAATGCTCGCCCAGTTCACCGTGTTGTCACGCCTGAAGGAGCCGGAAAACTCCAACATCTACTCCAAGATGCGTGTGTATGACGGCGAAAACCTCAAGGACACCGATCCGAAGGCCAAGTCGATCCAGGAATATCGTGACAACGCCGGCGTCGATGAAGGCATGAACGGCCTGTCCACCCGCTTCGCGTTCAAGATCCTTTCCAAGGTCTTCAACTTCGATCCCCACGAAATCGCTGCCAACCCGGTGCACCTGCTCTACGTGCTGGAGCAACAGATCGAACAGGAACAGTTCCAGGCCGAAACCCGCGAACGCTACCTGCGCTTCCTCAAGGAGTACCTGGCACCGCGGTACATCGAATTTATCGGCAAGGAGATCCAGACCGCCTACCTCGAGTCCTACAGCGAGTACGGCCAGAACATCTTCGATCGTTATGTGCTGTACGCGGATTTCTGGATTCAGGACCAGGAGTACCGAGACCCGGAAACCGGCGAGATCCTCAACCGCGTAGCATTGAACGAAGAGTTGGAGAAAATCGAAAAACCGGCCGGCATCAGCAATCCGAAGGATTTCCGCAACGAAATCGTCAACTTCGTGCTGCGTGCCCGTGCCAACAACAACGGCAAGAACCCGACCTGGCTCAGCTACGAAAAACTGCGGGTGGTCATCGAGAAGAAAATGTTCTCCAACACCGAAGACCTGCTGCCAGTTATCAGCTTCAACGCCAAGGCCAGCAAAGAGGACCAGCAGAAACACAACGACTTCGTCACACGGATGGTCGAGCGGGGTTACACCGACAAACAGGTACGGCTGCTGTCCGAGTGGTACCTGCGGGTCAGAAAATCACAATAACCCGCTGCCGGTCAGACCGGTTGTCGTCAGCCAGAGACCTGTGCGTGCTTTTTCTGATACACAGGCCTCTGGAAGGTGTTCGAAAGTCGGTAGCGAGTTCAGGCAGCATCCAAAGCGCTTGGGGGAGCGTTGAATATCCCCTGGCTCTCGGTCCGATGCTGCATCACCGCTCGCCCCTTTCAGGACAGCTTCTAAGGAGCAGTCATGAGCTATGTGATCGACCGACGTCTCAATGGCAAGAACAAGAGCACGGTAAACCGCCAGCGGCGTTACCGTGATCACATCAAAAAGGCTGTCGAAGAGGCGGTCAGCCGGCGCTCCATTACCGATATGGAACACGGCGAGCAAATCAGTATCCCGGGGCGCGACATCGACGAACCGGTGCTTCACCATGGTCGCGGTGGCAAACAGACCATCGTGCACCCGGGCAACAAGGAATTCACCAGCGGCGAACACATTGCCCGCCCACCAGGGGGTGGAGGCGGCAGAGGCCCTGGCAAGGCTGGTAACTCGGGCGAAGGGATGGACGAATTCGTCTTCCAGATCACCCAGGAAGAATTCCTCGAATTCATGTTCGAAGACTTGGAGCTGCCGAACCTGGTCAAGCGCAACCTGACCGGCACCGACACCTTCAAGACAGTGCGCGCGGGGATCAGCAACGAGGGCAACCCGTCGCGGATCAACATCATCCGCACATTGCGCTCAGCCCATGCACGGCGAATCGCCCTCTCGGGCAGCAGCCGGGCGAAACTGCGCGAAGCCAAGGAAGAACTCCTGCGACTCAAGCAGGAAGAGCCTGACAATTTCGGCGATATACAGGAACTTGAGGCAGAAATCGAAAAACTCAGCGCCCGCATTCACCGCGTGCCGTTTCTCGACACCTTCGACCTCAAGTACAACTTGCTGATCAAACAACCCAACCCCAGCTCGAAGGCGGTGATGTTTTGCCTCATGGACGTTTCCGGCTCCATGACCCAGGCGACCAAGGACATCGCCAAGCGCTTCTTCATCCTGCTGTACCTGTTTCTCAAGCGTAACTACGACAAGATTGACGTGGTATTCATTCGCCACCACACCAGCGCTCGCGAAGTGGACGAGGAAGAGTTTTTCTACTCCCGCGAAACCGGCGGGACCATTGTGTCCAGCGCCTTGAAGCTGATGCAGGAGATCATGGCCGAGCGCTATCCGGCCAACGAATGGAACATCTACGCCGCCCAGGCTTCCGACGGCGACAACTGGAACGACGACTCGCCGATTTGCCGCGACATTCTCATCAACCAGATCATGCCATTCGTGCAGTACTACACTTACGTTGAGATCACTCCACGGGAACACCAGGCCCTGTGGTTCGAGTACGAGCGTATCGCCGAAGCCTTTTCCGACACTTTCGCCCAGCAACAACTGGTCTCGGCCGGGGATATCTATCCGGTCTTCCGTGAACTCTTCCAGCGCAGGTTAGTGACATGACCGCCAAAGAGCTGAAGCGCCAACCCATATCCACCGGATCGGAGTGGACGTTCGAGCTGATCCAGGCGTACGACCGTGAAATCAGTCGTATTGCAGCTCGCTACGCGCTCGATACGTACCCTAACCAGATCGAAGTGATCACCGCCGAACAGATGATGGACGCCTACGCCTCCGTCGGCATGCCGCTGGGCTATCACCACTGGTCCTATGGCAAACACTTCCTCAGTACGGAAAAGTCCTATACCCGCGGCCAGATGGGGCTGGCCTATGAAATCGTGATCAACTCCGACCCCTGCATTGCCTACCTCATGGAGGAAAACACCATCTGCATGCAGGCGCTGGTGGTGGCGCATGCGTGCTACGGGCATAACAGCTTTTTCAAGGGCAATTACCTGTTCCGCACCTGGACCGATGCCAGCTCGATCATCGACTACCTGGTGTTCGCCAAGCAGTACATCATGCAGTGTGAAGAGCGCCATGGCATCGATGCGGTTGAAGACTTGCTCGACTCCTGCCACGCGCTGATGAACTACGGGGTGGACCGCTACAAACGCCCCTATCCTATTTCCGCGGAGGAAGAACGGCGTCGGCAAAAGGACCGGGAAGAACATCTGCAGAAGCAGATCAACGATCTGTGGCGCACCATACCCAAGGGCGCGGACAAGTACAGCGACAAGGACAACGCGCGCTTCCCCGCCGAACCGCAGGAAAACATCCTGTACTTCATCGAAAAACATGCACCGCTGCTGGAGCCGTGGCAGCGGGAAATTGTGCGGATCGTACGCAAGATCGCCCAGTATTTTTATCCACAGCGCCAGACCCAGGTCATGAACGAAGGCTGGGCGACATTCTGGCACTACACCCTGATGAACGACCTGTACGACGAAGGCCTGGTGACCGACGGTTTCATGATGGAGTTCCTGACATCACACACCAGCGTGGTCTTCCAGCCTGGCTTCGACAGCCCCTACTACAGTGGCATCAACCCTTACGCCTTGGGCTTTGCCATGTACCGCGATATCCGTCGCATGTGTGAAGAACCTACTGAAGAGGATTACCGCTGGTTCCCTGACATTGCCGGCACCGACTGGCTCGCGGCCATCAAGTTCGCCATGAGCAGCTTCAAGGATGAGAGCTTCATCCTGCAGTACCTTTCACCCAAAGTGATTCGCGACTTGAAATTGTTCAGCATTCTCGATGACGACCAGAAGGACGACCTGCTGGTGCCAGCCATTCACGACGAAGGCGGTTATCGCATCATCCGTGAAACCCTGGCGGCACAGTACAACCTTGGCAATCGCGAACCCAACGTGCAGATCTACAGCATCGACAGGCGCGGCGATCGCTCCCTGACCCTGCGCCACCAACAACACGACCGTAAACCCCTGGGAGAGTCCACCGAGGAAGTGCTCAAGCATCTGCACCGTCTCTGGGGTTTCGATATTCATCTGGAAACCCTGCAAGGTGACCAGGTCATGAAAACCCACCATGTGCCACCTAAGGGGGAACACAGCGAAGGCGATTACGGACGGCTGGACCTGGCCGTCATCCATTTGTGATCCTGGTTGTGCCTCCGAACGCTCGACGTAAAGGTTATCCTGTCGAGCTAACGGAGGTTTTTCATGCGGATTTATAAAGTTGGCGGTGCCGTACGTGATCGCTTGCTCGGCATAGCAGTCACCGACATCGACCGCGTCGTGGTCGGTGCGACCACTGAAGAAATGCTCGCCAAGGGTTTTCGCCCGGTAGGCGCTGATTTTCCGGTGTTTCTTCACCCGAAAACCGGCGAGGAATATGCCCTTGCCCGGACCGAACGCAAAAGCGGGCGTGGTTACGGCGGGTTCACGTTCCACGCCAGCCCTGACGTGACACTGGAAGAAGACCTGATTCGCCGCGACCTGACGATCAATGCGATGGCCGAAGACGATGAACAGAACCTGACCGACCCCTATCACGGCCAGCGCGATCTCGAGGCTAGAATACTTCGCCACGTTTCCCCCGCGTTCGCCGAAGATCCCCTCAGGGTTTTGCGCGTTGCCCGTTTCGCGGCACGCTACGCGGAGCTTGGGTTCACTGTCGCCACCGAAACCCTCGAACTGATGCGCCAACTCAGTGAGTCTGGCGAACTCCAGGCGCTGACGGCGGAGCGCAGCTGGAAAGAAATCTCCCGCGCCCTCATGGAAAATCAGCCACAGGTGTTTATCGAGGTGTTGCGCGCCTGCGGTGCGCTCAAAGTGCTGATGCCGGAAGTCGACGCGCTGTTCGGTGTACCGCAGCCCGCGATACACCATCCGGAAATCGACACCGGCGCCCACACCCTGAGCGTGCTTCAGCAAGCGGCACACCATAAACAACCGCTGACCGTACGCTGGGCCTGCCTGCTGCATGACCTGGGTAAAGGGCTGACGCCAGAGGAGCAATGGCCTCGCCATATCGCCCATGAGTCCAAGGGGCTGAAGCTGATCAAGGCGGTCAACGAACGCTTCAAGGCGCCAAGGGATTGCCAGGAGTTGGCGCTACTGGTGGGCGAATATCACACCCACGGGCATCGCGCGCTGGAGCTGAAGGCATCTACTTTACTCGAGCTACTGCAGAGCTTTGACGTTTACCGTCGACCGCAGCGGTTCGAGGAATTTATTGCCGCGTGCGAAATGGATGCACGCGGACGCAAGGGACTGGAGGAGAGAAGTTATCCACAGGCGGACTATTTGCGCGGGGCGGCGACGACAGCGCGCAGCGTTGCGGTTCAGCCTTTGCTGGAGCAGGGATTTAAAGGGCCTGAATTGGGTGAGGCGATCAAGCGAGAGCGGCTCAAGGCATTGAAAGCTTACAAAGAGGCGTCGTCCTGAAAGACTTCGCGAGCAGGCTCGCCCCCACAAGTGTTGCGCTGAACCCTGTGGGAGCGAGCCTGCTCGCGAAGGCGTCAGTTAAATCACAACAAATTCAAAGGTGTCAGTTGCTCACCGCGCCATTCGAAAGCCACGGGTGCCAACACCTGATCAATCTGCGATTCAGCCCACAACTCGGCGAAACTTTTACCTACGCCCGGGTGCACGCGATCCGGAGCAATCAGCGACAGCGGCCACAACACAAAGGCATTTTTAAGAATTTCCGCCCTCGGCAGCACCAGGCCATCGAAGTTGCCCACCAAATCACCGAACAGTAAAACGTCGATATCCAGGGGCAAACCTCGGCGATCTGGTGCGTAACGCCCATTATCCGCTTCGATGAACTTCAGCCGGCGATCCAATTCCATCAGCGGCAAGTCGGTATAAGCCGACACCACGAAATTGAAAAACGGCCCGCTCTTGATCCCCACCGGCTGGCTTTCGAAGACCGCCGAGCAACGCATATCCACGAGAAAGCTCGCCAGGGCATCCAGGCCGGCCTGCAAATGGGTTTCGCGCTCGATGTTGCTGCCGAGCCCGAGATACACCTGAGTCAGCGACATCCGCGCTCGATCTCCACACCCACGCCACCTGTAGCAGCAGGAACCGCACCTGGCTTGGTCAGTTTGAGACGCATCCAGGTAATCTTGAATTCGCTCATCAGTGCTTCAACCAGGCGCTCGGCAAAGGTCTCGACCAGTTGAAACTGTGCCTGTTCGGCAAAGGCCTGGATACGCGACGAAACGCTCGCATAATCAAGCGCCAGGGTCAGGTCATCGCCAGCGGCGGCTGGACGATTGTCCCAAGCGAAACTCAGGTCAAGCCGCAAGCACTGTCGGATGCCTCGCTCCCAGTCATAGGCACCGATCACGGTGTCGACTTCCAGGCCCTCGATAAACACTCTGTCCAAGCACTTTTCTCCGCTACACGACAAGGGCGCAATGCGCCGTTAGAATCAGGGCGTCCTCGCCCGGAATAGTTAGCATGTTTTGGTTACTGGCGATCCTCGCCTACCTGCTCGGCTCGCTGTCCTTCGCCATCTTGCTCAGCCGCCTGACCGGTAACCCCGATCCGCGAATGAGTGGTTCGGGCAATGCTGGCGCCACCAACATGTTGCGCCTGGCCGGCAAGAAACTCGCCATCCTGACCCTGCTCGGCGACTTCTGCAAAGGCCTGCTGCCTGTACTGGTCGCCAGTGCCGCCGGCCTGTCACTGCAGGATCAGGCCTGGGTCGGCGTTTGCGCCGTCATCGGTCACCTGTTCCCGCTGTACTTCCGCTTTCGCGGTGGCAAGGGTGTCGCCACCGCTGCCGGCATGTTGCTGGGGTTATACCCGCCTGCAGCCTTGATGGCGGTCTGTGCCTGGCTGCTGACGTTCTACCTGACCCGCACCAGCTCGCTGGCCGCCTTGATCGCCACGCCCTTGACCCTGCCACTGCTGGCCTGGCAAGAACCGGCAGCACTGCTGCCCATGTGCGCCCTGACCGGCATGATCGTCTGGCGCCACCGGGGCAATCTACGCGACCTGTTTGCGGGGCGCGAACGGCATTTTTAGCAGCCCGGCATGAGTACGCTTCATCACAGGGGCGACAACTGCTCCATCGGCCACCGCGCCTGCACACTGATCGCCAGGCTTTCCTGCTGACCAGCCTTCAGGCGTTGGCAGCCCGCAAACGCAATCATGGCGCCATTATCGGTACAGAACTGCGCACGGGCGTAAAAAACATCGCCCTTCATGTCGCCTAGCATCTTTTCCAGGGAAGAGCGCAACGCCTTGTTGGCACTGACGCCCCCAGCGATCACCAGGCGCTTCATGCCAGCCGCTTTCAGGGCACGCTTGCACTTGATGGTCAAAGTCTCCACCACGGCCTGCTGGAACGCCAGCGAGATGTCGCAACGGGCTTGCTCACCGTCGTCCCCGGCACTCACACACTGCTGCCAGGTGTTCAGGGCGAAGGTTTTCAAGCCGCTGAAACTGAAGTCCAGGCCAGGGCGGTCGCACATCGGACGCGGAAAGACGAAACGCCCTGCAACGCCTTGCTCTGCCAGCCGAGCGATTTCCGGCCCACCCGGATAATGGAGCCCCATCATCTTCGCGGTTTTGTCGAACGCTTCGCCCGCGGCATCGTCCAGGGTCTCACCCAGAAGCGTGTATTGGCCGATCCCGTCGACCTGAACCAACTGCGTATGGCCGCCCGACACCAACAAAGCGACGAACGGGAATTCCGGCGGTTGCGACTCCAACATCGGTGCCAGCAAGTGACCTTCCATGTGATGCACGCCGAGCGCCGGAATGCCCCAGGCAAAGGCCAGTGCCTGAGCGCAGGAAGCACCCACCAGCAAGGCACCGACAAGGCCAGGGCCCGCGGTATAAGCGATGGCGTCGATCTCGGTTGGCACACAGTCGGCTTCGGCCAGGACCTGACGAATCAAGGGCAGCATGCGCTTGACGTGATCACGCGAGGCCAGTTCCGGCACTACGCCACCATACGCACGGTGCAGGTCGATCTGGCTGAACAGCGCGTCGGCCAGCAGGCCTCGTTCACTGTCGTAGAGTGCGACACCAGTTTCGTCGCAAGAGGTTTCTAATCCCAGTACTAGCATGGGTTTGCGCCTTGTTTAGGCTGAATTCGAAGGCGCGCATAATAGTCGTCGCGTGATGCCCCGACCAGCGGTT
>LNAP01000402.1_pt1 | contig 48942 bp, 43 predicted proteins | sample 602601 | NCBI WGS metagenome assembly LNAP01 (sample SAMN02440304, study PRJNA202911) | soil metagenome | biome: Subtropical and temperate rainforests or woodlands; isolation source: soil samples (1 kg each in a 20% v/v slurry with milli Q water) were... ...
GTGCACGCACGCGGCCGCACTTGGGGCCAGCTCATCTTCCAGGATTTGTTCAAGAAGGAGCAGTAATCGATCTACGACCGTGTGATCGACGCCGAGAACTGGTCGCGCGCGCTAACATCTTCGAGCAGCACGCGACCGAATATTTGAAGGCCACAAAGTCGCGAAGGTTGGGGTGGGCCTGACAGCTTATGGGCGCCGTTCGAAGAGCTGGGAGACGCCCGATAGAGCGGCAGATCTGCGGGTCTCCTAGAATCTATCGACTGCTATCGATGGCCTAGGATTCGCTCGAGTGTCCTCTGCTATCCGATACTACTCCCCTTACTCCCACTCGATGATTCCGGGCGGCTTCGAAGTGTCGTCGTAGACCACGCGGTTGATGCCGCGCACTTCGTTGATGATGCCGGTGGCAACGAGGCCATGGAAGGCAGATTCGACGGGGCAGCACGCCAATGCCGAGCCCTTTTTCGATCGCCGCCTGCAAGGCCGTGACGCTCTGGCTCGTCAGCGTGACGCGATGCTCGCGGCCGGCGCCTATGTGCCGCCCACCCTGCCCTTCACGCGCGGCAATGAGGGCACCGGCGAGGTCGGCGACGGCGTCGCCCCGGGCGACCGCGTGGCCTATGTCGAGACGCTTGACGCCTATGCCGAGGAGCGCATCGTGCCGTTCGACATCACACTCCTGATGCAGAAGGGCTCGCTCTTCGCCACCTGACAGTTGCTGTTCGCGCATCTCGCCAGGCGCGAGGACGTTCTCGCCATGAGCGCGGAGCTCTTCCAGGTCGTGGCGAGCGGCGCTGTGAAGATCCCGGTCCATGCCCGCCTGCCGCTCGCCGAGGTGGCAGAGGCGCATCGCCGGCTCGAAGCGCGGCAGACAACCGGCGCGACGATCCTGCTGCCGCAGCATTCATCTGCGCCGAGCTAAAGACAGAACGCTCTAATTCTTGTAACTGACCCGCCAGACCGCATTGCCGACATCATCGGCGATCAGCAGGCTGCCATCCGCGGCGACCGTGACGCCGGCTGGCCGGCCCCAGACCGAGGCGGTATCCGCACCTTGGAGCCAGAAGCCGGTGAGGAAGTTCTCGTAATAGCCCTGCGGCTTGCCGTCCTTGAACGGCACGAAGACGACCTTGTAACCGGTCGGCTTGCTGCGGTTCCACGACCCATGCAAGGCAACAAAGGCGCCGTTGCGATAGCTTTCGGGGAATTGCTTGCCCTCATAGAAGGCCAGACCGAGCGGTGCCGAATGCGCCTGGAACAGAAAATCGGGCACGATCGCTTTGGCCACGCGGTCCGCACGGACGGCGAAATCCGGCTGCTTATGCTGGCCGATATACGAATCCGGCCAGCCATAGAAACCGCCGGCTTTCAATTTGGTCAGGTAATCGGGCACCAGATCATCGCCCAAACCGTCGCGTTCATTGACCACGACATAGACATCGTCGGTGCCGGGATAGAGCTCGATCCCCACCGGGTTGCGCAGGCCCGAGGCATAGGTCTTCTGATCGGATCCATCCGCGGCGAAGGACTGCACCGTGGCACGCGGCAGCGGATCGTCCTGGATATTGCTGGCCGAGCCGATCGCCACATAGAAGCGCGAGCCGTCGCGATTGAAGATGATGTTGCGCGTGAAGTGGCCGGAGCCGCTGCCCAGGGCACCTTCCGGCGTTACGCGCTGCGGCTTGCCTTCCGCCTTGGTCTCACCCGGCTTCCAGGGCAGGCGCCAGATCGCCCGCGTATCGCCGATATAGAGATAACCCTCGTGGATTGCCAGGCCATGCGGCCGGTTGAAGCCCTCGGCAAAGGTCGTCACCGTCTCGGCCTTGCCATCGCCATCGGCATCACGCAGCAGCATCACCTTGCCGGGATCGGTTTCGGCCAGGAACACATCGCCGTTCGGCGCCACCGTCATCCAGCGGGCATCATCGAGATCGGTGGCAAAGGCATTGACGGCAAAACCGGCCGGCACATGGAAAGGTGGCGGCGACGGCCGGTCGATCGTATCGGGGCTGTTGCCCGGACTGTCCGTGGCATAAGGCGGCGGCAATTTCGCGGGATCGACCGAGATGCGTGCGCCCGGCTGCTGGTCGTTGGGCCTGTTCGCCGCATCGGCGGCTGCGGCCAGAGAAAGCGAAACGACGGCAATACCCAGGATCCAGGGAAGGTGTTTACGCCACATCGTTCCTCCTTCTGCCGGCAGATAGATTTCCGCCGGTGGTTTTTGACTGAATTTCCGTGAGTCAGTTACGCTTCGTGAACCTGACCTATTTGGGTGAGCCTCAGGCGCGGATCAAGGGCGGGAGGGCTAGATGATTAAGCTTGGCGCCGTTCTTTGCGCGCCACCAACCCTCTCCCCAGAGGGGCAAGGGAGAAGAAAAGCGCGGCGCCAAACGACTCCCTCGCCCCGCTTGCGGGGAGAGGGTCGGGGTGAGGGGCAAGCCAGACCGGACGTCACCGGCAATCAGGCGCAGGGGCAATCAGGCGCGGGTGATCGTCAGATGCGCCAGGGCACAAAGCGTGGCATGCGTGCGGGCAATCTGCCAGCCGCGGACATCGACGACGCTGCCATGCAGGAAATCGTTTCGCACCGCCCCGGCCAGCGCCTGGCGCAGTTGCGCCGCATCTGTCGGATCACTCCAGCCATGAGCCTGCAACTGCCGCGCCAGCCTGTTGGCAAGCGTGCCGGCCGGCATGAAGCCGATCTTGTATTGCTTCATCCAGGCCTTGCCGACCTCCGCCGCCTGAGCGCGATTAGCCAATATCTGCAGCAACGCTTCCCGCAAGGCGGCATCGCGCTCGACGGCAGACGGCGTCGCCAGGCCATAAGTGAAGAGGCCGGCGGAAAAAAGACCGCCAAGGCCGAAGAGCTTCAGGGCATTTCGCCGCGACAGCATGCTCATCCCCTCTCTTAGCCGTTCAGGCTGCGCGATTTCAGGTGATCCGCCAACCGGGTCGCCAGTGCCACCACGGTCAGGGTCGGATTGACGGCGCCGCCGGTCGCGAAGACCGAGCTGCCGGCGACATAGAAATTGCTGAAACCGTGGACCCGGCAATTGGCATCGACCACGCCGTTTTTCGGATCATCGGCCATGCGTGTTGTACCCATATGGTGGCAGCCCCAGCCCTCCTCCGCATCCAGCCAGACATCCGGACGGCTGAACAGAATCCGTACATCGGCCTTGCCCCAGGCGCCGAAGGCACGCGCCACCACCGCCAAGTTGCGGCTGAGATTGCGATGATCGCTGGCAATGGGCTTCCAGTTGAGATGCGTTTCATGAAGGCCCATCGCATCCGTCCGCTTGGACAGCGTCACGCGATTGGCCGGGATCGGCGCCTGTTCGGTGGCGCAGCTCACGCCGAAGATCATTTCCTTGCCGCCGGAACCGATGCTGCCATCGGTACTGCGGAGCAATTGCAGCACGCCGGGTTCCAACGCCCCCGCCGCGTCGTCCATCGAATGGCGATGATCCGTCACCGGTTCCCGCATCGGATAGAGCGCCATATTGGTACCCAGCAGCTTTTCCCGGCGCAGATAGTCATCCGACAGCATCAGCACCGCCCGCATCGAGACGTCGCCCACTTTCGTGGCATCGTGATAATGCGGCGGGATCAGGCTGCTATCGCTGATGGCGATATAGGCCACCTGCCCCGGCACATGGACATGCTCCATGAAATACCGGCCGACGATGTCATGCCCATTGCCGAGGCCGGCCTTCTGCACGCTGTTCGACAGCAGCAGCAGGCGCGCATTCTCGATGCCGCCGGTCGCCAGAATGCAGAGCTTCGGCCGGATCTGAAAGCGATTGCCATCTAACGTACCGAGGCGCAGATGGTCGACGGCATTCGCCTCGGCATTGGGCACGATCTCCATGACATTGCTGTGGAGATAGGTGCGGATATTCGCCGCCCGCTCGATATCCCGGCGATAGACTTCGCCAAAGCGCGTCGGCAAACTGAAAATGAAATAGCGTGTGATGACATCATCGCCCGGCAGATCGATCGGCAACAGATTGGCCTGCTGGTGCCAGGCACCGTGATCGTCGAAATCGGTCGAGCCAAGCTGACAGATTTCTTGCGCCCGCGCGTAATAGGGATCGAGATCCGCCCGGGTGATCGGCCAGCCGGAATGCGGCAGCCAGCTGCGCGCCTCAAAATCCACCGCTGCCAATGGCCGGCACCAGCCGCCCCAATGATTGGTGCTGCCGCCGAAATAGCGTAGCCGCGCGCTGTCGAGCGGATAGGCGACGCCGGTACTCTCGCCCTCATAAAGCGCCTGGGTTTCCGGCTCGAAGTCGAGACCGCCGCTTTCGATCAACGCAATGCTATAGGTGCTGTCGCGCAATTCGCGCGCCACGGTAATGCCGGCGGCACCCGCACCGATGATCGCCAGATCCGTCTCAATGATCGTGCCGTTCGGCACGCCGCGCCCGTCGATGAACATCGGCCGCTTACCCATCACATGTCATGAAAGTCCGGCCAAGAGATGACCGGTTCTGTCAGATTTAACACGGTAAGACCCGATTCCCTCCACCCCGGAAGATCGAGTTCACGAAAAAATGACGAAAAGTTGATGATGACAATTTTATTGCAATTATATGTGGATTTTTAAAGATTGATATCGAACCGCGCTTTCAGCCCTGCAATGCCCGGCTGGGTAAGCCGCACGGCCCGACTGTCGCAGATGCGCTCGATCCAGCCCAGGCTGAAACAACGTTCGGCGATTCCCCTGCCGACGGCGCCGCCGAGATGTGGGCGACGTTCGCTCCAATCGAGACAGGGTTTGCAGAAGATGCAGCGTTGCTGCTGCAGCGCAGCGAGGTCGACACCCCAATCGCAGAGCATATCGGCCCCTTGGTCGGTCAGCATCCCGGCATCGTCATCCAGGACGACATCACGACGGGCGGCCATGGCATCCGCGATGGCAACGCCAAGCTTGCCCGCCAGGTGATTGTAGCAAGTCCGCGCATCTCGCAAGGCAGCATCGCGCGGCGAGGCCGGCCGATAACGCTTCGGTCCTTCGATCGCGGCCACCGCCATCAGGCTCTCCAGCAATTCGCCGACCAGCGGCGAGGCCAACCGGAAATAGCGATGGCGTCCTTGCTTGACCAGGCTGAGCAGCTTCGCCTCGGTGAGCTTCGAAAGATGGCCGCTGGCGGTCGAGGCGGAGATACCGCCCACATAAGCCAGCTCGCTCGCCGTCAGAGCCCGCCCGTCCATCAGCGCGGTCAGCATATTGGCGCGGGCCGTATCGCCGATCAGCGCGGCGATTTCCGCCATGTTGGTTGCCCAGATCATGCGGCAATCTTAGAAACCGCAGGTCGTCCTCACAAGGCGGAATAGTTCGGCCATGGCCGAAGTGATTTATCCGTTCCGTCATCCTGCCCGGCAATTGGACCTATGGACTTCGCGGTTCTTGGCCCTTTTCCCACGTTCGCGCCTGCGGGATGCTACAGGTCACGATAGTTGCAACGCAGCGGAGACGCATGATGGCCGACAAGGCGATCCAGCTTTATTCCTGGCCGACACCGAACGGGCAGAAGATCCATATCGCCCTGGAGGAATTTCAATTGCCTTTCGATGCCCATGGTATCGATATCGGCAAGGGCGATCAGTTCGGGGCGGATTTCCTGGAGATCAGCCCAAACAACAAAATCCCCGCCATCATCGATCCCGATGGTCCGGGGCATCGGCCGATCGCCTTGTTCGAATCCGGCGCCATCCTGATTTATCTGGCGGAGAAAACCGGCCGCCTGTTGCCTGCTGCCGGCAGTGGCCGCTATCAGGTGTTGCAATGGCTGATGTTTCAGATGGGCGGCGTCGGGCCGATGTTCGGACAGGCCAATCACTTCCGCACCTTCGCGCCGGAGAAGATCCCTTACGCGATCGACCGCTATACCAATGAGGTGAAGCGCCTTCTCGGCGTGATGGATCGTCGTCTTGGCCAGAGCCGGTTCCTTGCCCTCGCTGATTACAGCATCGCCGATATCGCCACCTGGCCCTGGATCAGCTATGCCGAACGTCAGGGTATCGAGCTGACGCCGTTTCCCCATGTCGCGCGCTGGACCAGGGAGATCGCCGACCGGCCGCCGGTGCAACGCGGCCTCAAGATCCTGGCCAAGCCGCAGGATGAAAAACCGATGAGCGCGGCAGAACGCGAGATCCTCTTCGGCAAGGGCCAGTATCAGCGGCGCTGAATTACCTGGCGCCCCGCCTGATTTTCAAGGATGATCGTCGAAAATCCGGTTCGTCCAATTCGGCTGGCAATCTGGCCGGCCAGCGCAGCTCCCGATTGCGGAATTTCCGTCACGAATAAAGTGACATAAGATCACTTTATGCAAGCTTACCCAGGCTATATTCAAAAGCCGTGGCAAATCGACGTCGACGGAAAGCAAGCTTGCTGACACCGACGATCAAAAGACAATTCCCCTAAACTTTTCTGGATGTCGACAAATGGATCTGACGATCAATCGTCGTAACTTGCTCAAAACGGTGACGGCTGCGGCGGCAACGTCTTCGCTCATGGGGATCTCCGGGCGCCAAGTGGAAGCCGCCGACGTCAAGCATGTCCGAAACGGCTCATTCAGCGGCATCGACCAGGCCCTGAGTCAGGCCGTCGCCGACAAGGCCGTCGCCGGCGTCGTCGCGATCGGTGCGACCGAGAAGGGCATCGTCTATGAGGGCGCTTTCGGCAAGCGCGATGCCGCCAAGGGTCCGGACATGTCGCCGGATACCATCTTCTGGATTGCCTCGATGACCAAGGCCGTCACGGGTGCCGCCTGCATGCAGCTGGTTGAGCAAGGCAGGATCCATCTCGACCAGCCGGTGTCCGAAATATTGCCGGAACTGGCGGCGCCGAAAGTGCTCGAAGGTTTCGATGCCGCCGGCCAGCCCAAGCTTCGTCCGGCCAAAAGACCCATCCTCTTGCGTCATATCCTGACTCATACCTCCGGCTACACCTACAGCATCTGGAGCGAAGCACTGACGCAATACCAGAAAGTGACGGGCCTGCCGGATATCGGCACCTCGAAGAACGCTGCGTTCAACGCGCCGCTTGAATTTGATCCCGGCGATCGCTGGGAATATGGGATCAGCATGGACTGGGTCGGCAAGGTCGTTGAAGCGGTCACGGACCAGTCGCTGGAAATCTATTTCCGCGAAAATATCTTCGAACCGCTGCACATGACCGATACCGGCTTTCTGATCGGCAGCGCCCAGAAGCGGCGCGTGGCAACCCTGTATAATCGCCAGCCGGATGGCAGCCTGGTCTCCGTACCGTTCGAAATGAATCAGCGGCCCGAATTCTTCATGGGCGGCGGCGGGCTTTTCAGCACGCCGCGGGACTATCTGGCCTTCGTGCAGATGCTGATGAACCGCGGCACGCTGCGCGGCGCGCAGGTTCTCAAGCCGGAGACGGTGTCGCTGATGTTCCAAAACCAGATCGGTGATGTGCAGGTCAGGGAAATGAAAACGGCACAGCCGGCCTACTCCAACAGTTTCGAGCAGTTCCCGGGCACGGTCCATAAGTGGGGCCTGTCGTTCGACATCAATACCAAGCCGGGTCCGAATGGGCGCAGTGCTGGCAGCGGCTCATGGGCCGGGTTGCTCAACACCTATTTCTGGGTCGATCCCTATAAACACGTGACGGGTGCGATCTTCACGCAGGTCCTCCCATTCTTCGATCCTGCCGTCCTGAAACTCTATGGCGCGTTCGAGAAGGGTCTCTATGCCGGCGTCGGCCGTGCTTGAAGACGCTTGACCGGGTCAGTCACCCCGTCGCGGTGATTGCTGAAGGCCTGAAAACAGGGCGCCCTCCCGGGCGCCCTGTTTATTTACTATTTAATGGCGAATGCCGGCCCGATAAGGCGGATTGGCTTGATCCGATTGGCCGATAGGCCCTATGCCTAGTTGTACCGGACGAGCATCGAAGGCCATCTGAAGCATGACGACCCGCATTACCTGGATCGCCAGCGGCGCGACCTCCGCGACGCGCAAAGCAACGTTCGGCGCCGATGCGCCGCTGGAAAACAAGGCCAGAGGAGAAGCCGCTGCGGTTGCGGCACAAATCGGATCGGCCGACAGGCTTTTCTGCAGCGCCGATCTGGCCGCCAGGCAGACAGCAGAGGCACTGGGTTTGGAGGCTGTTATCGATCCGCTTTTGCGCGAGGTCGATTTCGGCCGCTGGCATGGCCGGGAACTGGCCGAGATAGAGACGGCAGAGCCGGCGGGCTTGATCGACTGGGTCAGTGACCTCACGGCCGTGCCGCATGGCGGCGACTCCATTACGGCTTGCTGTGAGCGTATCAGCCTTTGGCTCGAGCGGGAGGCGCAGTCATCCGGGCGCGTCCTCGCCATCGGCCCGGCAAACTGCATCCGCGCGGCGATACTCCATTGCCTGCAAGCGCCGCCGGCGGCCTTCCGGCGCCTTGATATCGCACCGCTCAGCTTCACGTCTCTTTCATATCACGATGGCCAATGGCGGGTGCAGGCGACCGGTTGCCGCTTTAAACAAGCGTCAATGGATCCTTCCAGATAAGGGGAAGCATCGCAGAACTCAGCCGGTGAAATCGGTGGAGAGTGTAATCTTCTCCCAGGCATCGATCTCCGCTTTCAGGCTCGCGATCTTTTCACGAACGAGGGAGAGCGCGTCGCTGCCAAGCAGCAGATGAGCCGGCGGATTCTCCGACTGGACGAGGGTCAGCATCGCGCGTGCCGCCTTCGCCGGATCTCCCACCTGTTTACCACTGCGCTCCTGCCGCGCCTTGCGCAACGGCTCGAAGACGGCATCATAATCGGCGATGCTGCGCTCGGCGCGGACCAAGGAGCGGCCCGCCCAATCTGTGCGAAATCCGCCGGGCTCGACCGCGGTGACGGCAATGCCGAATCCCTTCACTTCCTTCCCCAGGGATTCGCTGAAACCTTCAAGGGCGAACTTGCTGGCATGGTAATAGGCGATCCCCGGGAACGTGATGATGCCGCCCATTGATGTGATGTTGATAATGTGCCCTGCCCTGCGCTTGCGCATATACGGCAGGACCGCCTTGGTGACGGCCACGGCGCCGAAGACATTGACCTCGAACTGGCGGCGCATATCTTCCAAGGGGGATTCTTCGACCGTCCCTTCATGGCCGTAGCCCGCATTGTTGACGAGGACGTCGATCGCACCGACCTTGGCCTCGATCTCCGCCACGACCGGCGCGATCGCATCGATGGACGTGACATCCAGCAATCGTCCGAATGACCGGCCGGGCGCGAGACTGTCGAATTCCTTTCGGGCCGCCTCATTGCGCAAGGTGCCGACGACGCGATGGCCATCCGCAATCGCAGCTTCTGACAAAGCGCGCCCAAATCCCGTGCTGACGCCGGTAATGAAGAAAGTCTTGGCTGCTTTCTGCGCCATCAGATTACCCTCCTCTTGATATGTGCAATGAATATCGAGCCTGCACCCGGCCGTGATAAGCCGAATAAATGCATATGAGCTTTGAAGCTTGTCTTCACGATTTGATTGGCGACATAGCGCAGTCGACGCGGCCATCCCCACCGACTAGTCGTCTTGGCGAAACCCGAGGCTGGTCAGAAGGGAAATATCCGCATGACCCTGCGCGCAAGCACTGCCCTCCCCCCGAAGACAGCGCCGAATCATAAAACCGTCAGAGGTTCGTCACCGCGCCCTATGCCGACCGGGTGTTGTTGGTGTTACTGGGACGTCGCCGTTCCGCCCATTGCTTATACGAGCTGAGCGATGTATCCGGATAAAGCGTCCAGAATGCATCATCGAAGGCTTCTCTCATTTCCTCCGCCGTCGTAACGCCCCGTGTCTGAATGAGCGCCGCAGCCAACGTGGCCGCGACAAGGTCTTTGCCGGGTCCATCCATTTTTTTCTCCCTTGGGCTGATCCGATGTCAAACGCCGGACCGCCACAGCCACAATATTACAGTAAAACGTTCCCAGAACCGAAAGGTTCCGGTCCTTCCCCCATTGCGCCCAAGGCTGAATGCTTCGGCCGATGCCGAAACGGTTGCTCGCGACATCGAACGCCGTGAGCTTCATGCTGATCTCCACAGGAAACGACCGGGGATCTGCCATGTCACGCCATCTGGAAACGCTTCGTCTTCGCAAGACCGCCGGCGGCGGTTACAGCTCTCAAGCCCTGAGGCTCTGCCGCGATATCCTGCATTGGTTTGCCGCGGCCGGCGAACGTGCAAATCAGCGCCGCGCCCTGTCCAGGATGGGCAAGGAGCAGCTCAGGGATATCGGTCTCACCCCTGATGATATCGACATGGAAATCCATAAGCCGTTCTGGCGCCGCTGAACAGCCTGAATTTGGCCGTGGACGGCGGCGCCCCCTCGCCCAGTAGCGGCAATGCAGATCGCGCATGGCGCTGAGCGCCGTGACGGCGCCATCGGTGCCAAGTCATCTGGCCAATCATTTCTCGCCCTTCGCGGCCTTGATGAGATTGTTGCGAAGCGTGACGACAGCCTTCTGCATCTTGGGGAACTCTTCTGCCGTCAGGCCGGAAGCCTCCACGAGGTTCATTCCCAACCCTTTCTCCCGCAGGCGGCGGCCAGCCTCCGTCAGGCTGACCAGGACCTGGCGCTCATCCGCAGAATCGCGCTGCCGGCGGAGATAACCCATTCCCTCCAGCTTCTTCAGGATCGGCGTGAGGGTGTTGGATTCGAGAAACAGTTTCTCGCCCAGGCCGCTGACCGTCTGATTGTCCTCCTCCCACAGCGCCACGATCGTGATGTATTGCGTATAGGTGAGGCCGAGCTCCTCGAGAATGGGCTTATAGGCCCTGCCATAGGCGAGATTGGCCGAATAGATCGCAAAGCATAGGAAGTCGGCAAGCTTGGGGCTCGTTGGCTTTTTCAGGTCTCGGGTCTTCATGTCAATCCTCTAGGCAGACGGCGAATTAATATCTCTTAATATACATCGGATACGATTAAATCGGAAGGGTTGACATTTGGCGGACGCTCCTCTACATAAAACTCGCATCCGAATTAATCGTATAAGATTAATAAATGGATTTTAGGAAGGAACACACCATGACCCAACTCGAAAAAGTCCTATACACAGGGAAAACCCATACTACCGGTGGCCGGGACGGCGCCTCCCGCAGCTCCGATGGCCGCCTGGACATTCAGCTTTCGCCTCCTGGCACCACGGGTAACGGCACCAATCCGGAGCAGCTGTTCGCCGCCGGCTGGTCGCCTGTTTCATCGGTGCGATGGGACTTGCGGCCGGCAAAAGGAAAATCACGCTTCCCGCCGACCTGGCCGTGGATGCCGAAGTGGACCTGGGCACAACTGACGGTGCGTATTTCCTCCAGGCTCGCCTCAATGTCAGCCTGCCCGGTATCGAACGCCACGTCGCCCAGGCCTTGGTGGATGCCGCGCACCAGACATGCCCGTATTCCAAAGCCACACGAGGTAACATCGACGTTGTGATTAACGTCGTTTGAGCCAGCTCCCGCAACGTCATCCCTTGCCCTTCGCGGCCTTAGATTACTGATGCTTCAGATTAATTTAACAGCCGCCCCAAGGAATTTTCCGTCGCGCAGACGTACACCTGTCCCATCAAGCCGGCGTCTTCACCCAGGAGAATGACCATGCCCGCAGAATTGTTGGCGCCATCGTTGTCGCCCACCCGGCGCAGCCTCCTCATCGGCGCTGCAGCCATGGGCGCCTTCAGCCTGCTTCCCGCCCGGCTGGCCACGGCGGCAAGCGGCGACACCACCATCCGCCCCTTCCGCGTCGACGTGCCGGAAGAGGCGCTCATCGACCTCCGTCGCCGCGTCTTGGCGACACGCTGGCCCGCCCGGGAGACCGTCGCCGATCAGTCCCAGGGCGTGCAACTGGCGAAGATGCAGAAACTCGTGCGCTATTGGGGGACGGGTTACGACTGGCGGAAGGTGGAGGCGAAACTGAATGCCTTGCCGATGTTCATGACCGAGATCGACGGGCTCGATATTCAGTTCATCCATGTCCGCTCGCGCCATCCGAATGCTTTGCCGCTGATCATCACCCATGGCTGGCCGGGCTCGATCCTGGAACTCCTGAAGGTCATCGGCCCGCTCACCGATCCCACGTCCCATGGCGGAAGCGCAGAGGACGCTTTCGATCTCGTGCTGCCGTCGATGCCCGGTTATGGCCTCTCGGGCAAGCCGACGGAAACCGGCTGGGGTCCCGACCGCATCGGGCTTGCCTGGGCCGTGCTGATGGAGCGCCTGGGATACAAGCGCTATGTGGCTCAGGGCGGCGATTGGGGTTCGGTGATCTGCGATAGGATGGCGCGCCAGCAACCGGCTGGTCTGCTGGGCATCCATGTCAATATGCCGGCCACGGTGCCGGCGGATGTCGCAAAGGCCATGAGTGACGGCGATCCGGCGCCGGCCGGGCTCTCCGACAAGGAGAAGGCCGCGTTCGACTCACTGAGCACCTTCTTCACGAAGAATGGTGCCTACGGCACCATGATGACCACCCGCCCGCAAACCGTGGGCTACGGCTTGTCGGATTCGCCGGTCGGCCTGGCCGCCTGGATGTATGACAAGTTCGCCCAATGGACCTATAGCGGCGGCGAGCCCGACCGGTCGCTCACGCAAGACGAGATGCTCGACGACATCACGCTTTACTGGCTCACCAATAGCGCGATCTCGTCGGCGCAGCTCTATTGGGAGAACAACGCCAACAACTTCAATGCCGTGGACATCTCCCTCCCGGCCGCCATCACGGTCTTCCCCGGCGAGATCTACCGCGCACCGCGCAGCTGGGCGGAGCGCAGCTATCACAAGCTCATCTATTTCAACGAGGTCGATAAAGGCGGTCACTTCGCGGCCTGGGAAGAGCCGGAACTCTTCAGCACCGAGATTCGGGCCGCGTTCAGAACACTGCGCTAACGCCGGCCCAGGCACTTCAGGAGAAGCAATCATGAAGCCTATCTTCATTGCCTTGATCGCAATGTCAGGCATTTTGTCGACATCCACGGCCATGGCTCAAACCGCAAGAGAGGTGCTTGGGCCGGCCGCCGTCGTGCCGCTCACGGAGCCGCAGCCTCCGGCAAAGATCATTGTCGATCCGCCATTGGCCGAACCGCTCACTCACGGGCTGGTTTTTATCCAGTATCGTGCGGAGAATCTGCGGATCGTGCCGGTGTTTGGCCCGAACGCTCTCGATGTATCGCCGCGCATCGGGCATATCCATGTCTCCGTCGACGGTGCGCCGTGGCATTGGGCAGACGCCAGCGGCGAGCCTCTTATCCTGGTCGGTCTTCCCGCCGGACCGCACAAGGTCGAGATCATCCTCGCTAACGCAAACCACAAGCCGCTGGACCGGGCCGTCGTCGAATTCGTGGTCCCCCAGGGGGACGCGGCGAAAGGCGCCCACTGACCAGTCTTTCCGCCTTAGGCGATACAAGCCGCCGCGGGAATATCTGATCGCAAGGCGTGGGCCCTAATGAACGGGGTCCCCGCCTCATACCCGGCATTGTTCAACTTTCAGGCAGTCTAGCCGATGACACTCTTCATCCTTGCCTATCTGGCCGGCATCCTCACCATCGCCACGCCCTGCATCTTCCCGATCCTGCCCTTCGTCCTGGCGCGTGCCGACGCACCTTTCGGGCGGGGCGGTCTACCGATGCTGCTCGGCCTCGCCCTTGCCTTTGCAGCGGTAGCAAGCCTTGCTGCATTCGCCGGCGGCTGGGCGGTGGAAGCGAACCGCCATGGCAGGATCGTTGCCTTGGTGCTGATGACGCTGTTCGGACTGACGATGCTCCTGCCTGGTCTGGCCACACGTATGACCACGCCGATCGTGTCGCTGGGCTCCCGGCTTTCGAGCCTGGCCGGACAGCAGATGACCGAGGGCGCGACGACAATCTCCTCGATACTGCTCGGTGTCGCGACAGGGTTGCTCTGGGCACCTTGCGCCGGCCCGGTGCTGGGATTGATCCTGACGGGCGCGGCGCTGGGAGGCCCCAGCATCGAAACCTCGCTCCTGCTCCTGACATATGGGCTGGGCGCGGCGACCTCGCTTGCCGCAGGCCTGTTCCTCGGCGGACGTCTCCTTGCTCTCGCCAAGCAATCGGCCCGGTGGGGAGATCACCTTCGCCGCCTTCTTGGCGCGGCCGTGGTGGCAGGTGCCGCGATCATCTGGCTCGGGCTCGATACCGGCCTGCTGACCCGCTGGTCATCAGCCAGCACGGACAGCCTCGAACAAGACCTCATTACCGTGTTGCGGAGCGGGCCCGCCTTGAACCTGGGCACGCCTGCCTATGCCGCAGATCCTGTATTGTCAGCTCCACTGAGATCACTGTTGGGTGCGCGGCAATGGCTGAACACGCAGCCGCTGCACCCGGAAGACCTGAGAGGCAAGGTCGTTCTGGTGAATTTCTGGACCTATTCCTGCATCAACTGCTTGCGGGTGCTGCCGCATGTCCGAGCCTGGGCGGAGAAATACAAGGATCGCGGCCTTGTGGTCATTGGCGTGCACACACCGGAATTCGCCTTCGAGAAAAATGTCGCCAATGTGAGCAAGGCAACGGTTTCGCTCGGTGTCGGCTATCCCGTCGCGATCGACAATGACTTCGGAATCTGGCGGGCGCTGGATAATCAAGCATGGCCGGCGCTCTACTTCATCGGCGCCGACGGCCGCATACGTCACCAGGTCCTCGGCGAAGGCAGCTACGACCAATCCGAGCGGCTGATCCAGCAGCTGCTCTCCGAAGCCAATGGTGTCCCCGTCTCCGGCGATATCCTCGCCATCACCGGCAAAGGCCCACAGGCCGCGGCGGATGAAAGGGATCTGCGTTCGGGCGAGACCTATATCGGCTATAACCAGGGCAGCAACTTCACTTCTCCCGGCGGCGTCAGCGAAGATGCGTCCAGCCTTTATCGGACCGCACCGGCGCTGCCGCTCAACCGATGGAGCCTGGCAGGCGTTTGGACAATCGGCGGCGAATTCGCCACGCTGAACGATGCCTCCGGCAGCATCACCTACCGGTTTCACGCCCGCGATCTCCACCTCGTCATGGCTCCCGCCTCGCCAGGCCATCCCATACGCTTTCGCGTCAAGATCGATGGCGTTCCTCCCGGGGCTGATCACGGCTTTGACGTGGACGCCGAAGGATGGGGGAGCGTCCAGGAAGACCGCCTGTATCAGCTTGTCCGGCAAGCGGGACCCGTCGCGGATCGAACCTTCGAGATCGAATTCTTCGATGCCGGTATCCGCGCCTATGCCTTCACCTTCGGATAGACCACCCGCTCATTGCACCCAGTGATCACCGCAAACGACTGAATCAAGGAGACTCTCCCAATGGACAAAATCAAAATGTCCGAAGACATCGATCATCAACGCCGCCGTTTCTTTGGCACGGCCGCCATCGGCATTGCCGTCGCCCAGCTCGGCCTGATCGGTTCGGCGAAGGCACAGTCCGGCGAAACAAAACCGGCAGATCTGCCCGAGATCAAGCCGGGGACGAACACGTCCTTCGCCTCACTGAAGCAGATCGATGCCGGCGTCCTGAATGTCGGATATGCCGAAGCCGGTCCCGCCGATGGTCCCGTGGTCATTCTTCTGCATGGCTGGCCCTACGACATTCACAGCTACGTCGATGTGGCGCCTCTGCTGGCGGGCGCCGGCTATAGGGTGATTGTCCCGTATCTGCGCGGCTATGGCACGACGCGCTTTCTTTCAAGCGAAACGGTCCGGAACGGCCAGCAGTCGGTGGTCGCTGTCGATATCATCGCGCTGATGGATGCCCTTAAGATCGAGAAGGCGACCATCGCCGGTTACGATTGGGGCGCGCGGACAGCCAATGTCATCGCGGCGCTCTGGCCGGAGCGCTGCAAGGCCATGGTCTCCGTGAGCGGTTATCTGATCGGCAGCCCCGCAGCCAATGAAATGCCGTTGCCGCCGAAGGCCGAGCTGCAATGGTGGTACCAATATTATTTCGCCACGGAACGCGGCCGGGCCGGCTATGAGAAATATCGGCATGATTTTGCCAAACTCATTTGGCAGATCGCTTCGCCGAAATGGGGTTTCGATGATGCCATGTTCGATCGCAGCGCAGCGTCCTTCGACAACCCGGATCATGTCAGCATCGTGGTTCATAATTACCGCTGGCGGCTGAGCCTGGCTGAAGGCGAGCCGAAATATGACGATCTGGAAAAGCGGCTTGCCGAGTTTCCGGTCATCACCGTGCCCACGATCACTCTTGAAGGCGATGCCAATGGTGCGCCGCACCCGGACCCCGCCTCTTATCGTAAGAAATTCTCGGGCAAATATGCGCACCGGACCATCACGGGCGGCATCGGGCACAACCTGCCGCAGGAAGCCCCGCAGATCTTCGCTGAAGCGATCGTTGAGGCCGACAATTATTGATCGGCATTAGCTTGGAGCGGGGCGAACCTAGGCGGGTCGACCTTCAATCGGAGTCTTGACCCGCGGCTTGCGTAATTGCGGCCAGATCGTTGCCATCAGGATGGCGGCAACGATGATGGCGCCGCCGAGAAAGACGCCCGGTTGGACCGGCTCGCCATGGGTGAGCCAAGCCCAGGTGGGATTGAGCACGACATCGCCAAGGGAGATCAGGATCGCCGGCACTGCCGGCACATGCTTGGCGCCCTCGATATAGAGCACCAGGGGAATGGCGAGCTGCACCAGGCCCATAAGCGCGATCACGGCATAATCCCGCAGCGACAGAATCGGCAGACCGTGAATCAGCAGCACCAGCAATGCGACCAGAAATCCGCCATACATGATGGCGGGCGTCATTTCCACATGGCGATAACGGCGCAAGGCGACCGTCTGACCGGCAAAGGTGAAGCCGACGAGGACACCCAGCAGCGTACCGAGGAGGCCGCTTTGCATCTCCGCTTCCTCGGCCCGGGCGATCAGATAGACACCCAGCAGGACCATCACGGTGGCGATCAGCACCAGCGGCGATGTGCGCTCGCCGATCATCATCCAGGCCAGCAGGGCCGCGAAGATCGGGCTGGTCGCGCCCAGCACCGAGACCGAGGCAACGCTCGCCATGCTGAGGGCGACGATATAGACGGTGGTCCCCGCCGCGAAAAAGCCGGCAGAGACGATGAAGCCCATGGGCTGGGCCGGGAACAGGCGCCGGAACGTGTCGCCGCGATAGCGCAGCAGCATATAGATCAGCAGGCAGATGCCGGCGGAGAAGCCGCGATAGGCGTTGATGGTCCAGGGATCGATGTTGGGCACCGTCCGCACGAAGGCGCCGCTGAGGCTCCAGCAGACGGTGGCAAGACAACAGAAGAGAATGCCGCGCAGATATCCGCCGCCCAATCCTGACTCGCGTTGCACGCATTCCCCCGTATTCGAATTGTTTGACGCAAGCTACGGTGCGGATGTCGCGCCGACCAGCAGCCAAAATGCATGACGATGCCGCGCTGGCCGCACGGAAGCGGCCGAAACGGTCCGGCGGCGACCAGAATTTGCATGAAACGGTCTTGAGGCGATCGCCGTTCGTCGATGGTTGATCCTGCGTATCTCCGGGGTTGCTGGCAGCTTGCTTTGTGCGGCCGGAGGCTCGAAACTCCCCTTTGAAGAGCCTTGCCAGAAGCGGCTTCCGGCCGTATTGTCCATACATGTATATACAAGTTAACGAGGAGGTTTTCCCGTGACTGCGACCCGTTTCAATGCCCGCACCATTCGGGCGCCGCGCGGCACCGAACTCAATGCCAAAAGCTGGCTGACCGAGGCGCCCTTGCGCATGCTGATGAACAATCTCGATCCCGACAATGCCGAGAACCCGAATGAACTGGTGGTCTATGGCGGGATCGGCCGGGCGGCGCGCAACTGGGAATGCTATGACCAGATCGTCGCCTCGCTGAAAGCCCTGAACGATGACGAGACCCTGCTGATCCAGTCCGGCAAGCCGGTCGGCGTTTTCAAGACCCATAAGGATGCGCCGCGCGTTCTGCTGGCGAATTCCAATCTGGTTCCCCATTGGGCGACCTGGGAGCATTTCCGCGAATTGGATGCCAAGGGCCTGATGATGTACGGCCAGATGACGGCCGGTTCCTGGATCTATATCGGCAGCCAGGGTATCGTCCAGGGCACCTATGAAACCTTCGTCGAAGCCGGCCGCCAGCATTACGGCGGCAGTCTCAAGGGGCGCTGGATCCTGACCGGCGGTCTCGGCGGCATGGGCGGCGCCCAGCCTCTCGCCGCCACCATGGCCGGCGCTTCCATGTTGGCCGTCGAATGCGAGCCGTCGCGCATCGAGCGCCGCCTGGAGACGAAATATCTCGACACCAAGGCCGCCAGCCTCGATGACGCGCTGGCGATCCTCGACAAGGCGAAGAAGGACGGCAAAGCCGTCTCCGTCGGCCTGCTCGGCAATGCCGCCGAAATCTTCCCCGAACTCGTCAAGCGCGGCATCCGTCCCGACATGGTCACCGACCAGACCAGCGCCCATGATCCGCTGAACGGCTATCTGCCCGCTGGCTGGAGCCTGGAAAAGGCGGCCCAGATGCGCCAGAAAGATCCGGATGCCGTGGTCAAGGCGGCCAAACAGTCGATGGCGGTGCAGGTCCGTGCCATGCTCGACTTCCACAAGCAGGGCATCCCGGTGCTCGATTACGGCAACAACATCCGCCAGATGGCGAAGGAAGAAGGCGTCGACAACGCCTTCGATTTCCCCGGCTTCGTGCCGGCCTATATCCGTCCCCTCTTCTGCCGCGGCATCGGCCCGTTTCGCTGGGCGGCTTTGAGCGGCGATCCCGAGGACATCTACAAGACCGATGCCAAGGTGAAGGAGCTGATCCCCGACAATCCGCATCTCCATAACTGGCTCGACATGGCGCGCGAACGCATCAAGTTCCAGGGCCTCCCCGCCCGCATCTGCTGGGTCGGCCTCGGCGAGCGCGACAAGCTGGGGCTCGCCTTCAACGAGATGGTGGCGAAGGGCGAATTGAAGGCGCCGATCGTGATCGGCCGCGACCATCTGGATTCCGGCTCGGTCGCCAGCCCGAACCGCGAGACCGAAGCGATGAAGGACGGTTCCGATGCGGTCTCCGACTGGCCGCTGTTGAACGCCCTGCTCAATTGCGCCTCTGGGGCGACCTGGGTCAGCCTGCATCACGGCGGCGGCGTCGGCATGGGCTTCTCGCAGCATTCCGGCATGGTGATCTGCTGCGATGGCACGCCAGACGCCGCCCGGCGCATCAAGCGGGTCCTCACCAACGACCCCGGCACCGGCGTCATGCGCCATGCCGATGCGGGCTATGACATCGCCATTGAATGCGCGAAGGAACAGGGCCTCAATTTGCCGATGCTGGGGAAGTAGATATTGGGAAGTAAGAGCGCCTTAGGCACGGTACCGGCCCACGCTCTCTCGTCACCCCCGGGCTTGACCCGGGGGTCCATGGTCGAAGCAGCATTTGCTGTTGATATGGATTGCTGGGTCAAGCCCGGCAATGACGGATGATAGAATTGAGGCTGACCTGCAATGTGATCGGATTGCGCCGCGAAGCTAAGGTGCTAAGTTGCGCAGTCACCGAAAGAGCCGAGAGTTCGATATGCCGCGACAGGAACCTTCCACCGAGCAAGCCTGGGATTGCCTGATCACCGAATGCCATGCGGCGACCATGGCCGGGGATGCGGACTATGGCGAGATCCGCGATGCGGCGATCGGCATCAAGGACGGACATATCGTCTGGGTCGGGGCGGAAGCGGATCTGCCGGAGACGGCGGATGACGCGCTGGATGAAGTGACGCTGGGCGGTGCCTGGGTGACACCGGGGCTGATCGATTGCCATACGCATCTGGTCTATGGCGGCCAGCGCTCGAACGAGTTCGAGATGCGCCTCAACGGCGCCAGCTATGAAGAGATTTCCAAAGCCGGCGGCGGCATCGTCTCGACGGTGAAAGCGACCCGCGCCGCCAGCCTGGAAGAACTGGTGGCCAGTGCCGGGCGGCGCCTGGAAAGCCTGGCGGAAGAAGGCGTCACCACGATCGAGATCAAATCCGGCTATGGGCTCGATCTCGAGACCGAACGACGCATGCTGCAGGCGGCGCGCCAATTGGAAGCGGATTATCCGGTCAATGTCATGACCACCTGCCTGGCCGCCCATGCCTTGCCGCCGGAATATGCCGGCCGCCAGAGCGATTATGTCGATCTGGTCTGCGAAACCATCATCCCGACCCTGGCCAAGGAAGGCCTGGTCGATGCCGTCGATGCCTTTTGCGAAAAGATCGCCTTTACCCTGGCCGAAACGGAACGCGTTTTTCAAACCGCACAGAAGCTCGGCCTGCCGGTCAAGCTGCATGCCGAGCAGCTCTCCGATCAGAAAGGCGCGATGCTCGCCGCCAAATACAACGCGCTTTCCGCCGACCACGTCGAATATACCGGCGAGGATGGCGTGCAGGCCATGGCGGCATCCGGCACGGTTGCTGTGCTCCTGCCCGGCGCCTTCTATTGCCTGCGGGAGACCAAGCAGCCGCCGATCGAGCTCTTCCGCAAACATGGCGTCAAAATGGCGCTCTCGACCGACAGCAATCCCGGCACCTCACCCACCCTGTCGCTGCGGCTGATGCTGAGCATGGCTTGCGCCTTCTTCCGCATGACGCCGCAGGAAGCCCTGCGCGGCATCACCGTCAATGCAGCCCAGGCGCTGGGCCTGCGGGACAGCCATGGCTCGCTGGAGATCGGCAAGGTCGCGGATCTCGCCGTCTGGCAGATCGGCCAGCCCGCCGAACTCAGTTATTGGATCGGCGGCAATCCCTGCAGCGCCGTCATGAAAGGCGGCTTCTGGGCGCGGCGGAGTTACTGACCGCCATGAAGCTGCGCCATCTGACGCCGGCCGATTACAAGCGCATGCCCTGGAAAAACGGCCAGGGTTCGACCATGGAACTGCTGGCCGAACCACGCGAGAAGGACGGCTTCAAATGGCGCCTCAGCATCGCCGAAGTCGGGCAATCCGGTCCCTTTTCGGATTTCAGCGGCTATGACCGGCTCATCACGCTGATCGAGGGTGCCGGCATGGTGCTGACCTTCGACGGCAAGATCGAGCGGCGCATCGACAGGCCATACGAGCCCGTGCCCTTCGATGGCGGCTGGCCGACCGAGTGCAAGCTGCTCCGCGGGCCGTTGCGCGATTTCAATCTGATGGTCGCGCGTGACTGGGGATCCGTCGCCATGTCGATCCTGCGGCCGGAGGCCGGTGAAGCCTGCGAGATCAGAACGACGCCTGTCACCCTGCTCCACATCTTCGATGGCGCCGCCGCGTTGCAGATCGGCGATAGCCGCGTTGCCTTGGCACCGGGCGATACCTTGCATCTGGAAGATGCGCCGCGCGGCCTGCTGCTCACGCCCCGGCCCGCCATCATCGCGGCCATCTATCTGGAGCCGAAAGCTTAGCCATCCATCGACGGCCTTGCGTGTTTCAGCGCGGGATGGTTAGCGAATGGTTGTCGCGGCCTCCCATAACGGCGCTATTTCGTGACATTTAGCTGCCGGTCCGATTCCAATCCTAAAAATTTTAAGACTTTATCCAGACTATCAGATGAGAATTTAGCCATTCGGACGAGCGTTACTCGAACAATGCGGCGAGATCATCGGTTCGATTCGGTGGTCGCATCCATGATTGAAGATCCATTGCCAATGCAGCGAGCCCAAATCGATCTTAGCGCCGCCGATGCCGTCGTTTCGGATGTCGAGCTTGCATTGGGAGATCCCGGTTATCCGGATCTGGCTTTCATGCTGAGCTATTGGCAGGAAAAGCGCGGCAGCCGCCTGGCGCCCAGCCGCGAGGAGATCGACCCCGCTGATTTCGTGCAGATTCTGCCCCGCGTCATGCTGGCGGATGTCCTGGCCACCCCTCTCAATTTCCGCTATCGCCTGAGCGGTACCGGCATCTGCAATGTGCATGGCGAGGATCTGACGCATCTCTTGGCGTCCGAGTTGCAGCCGCCGCAATACGGCGCTCTGATTCATGGGCATTACGCTCAGGCCGTCACCGAGAAACGCCCGCTGCTGCACCTGATCCGCTTCGAATCCGTCGATAAGTTGCGCACCTATGCGCGTCTGTTGCTGCCGCTCTCCGCCGATGGCGTGACGATCAACATGCTGATGTCGGTGGATAGCGCCAATCAAAACAGCCGCGCCTTGCAGTCGTTCTTTGACTCTGCGCGGAACGCCAAAGCCTCTGCTGACGAGCCCGCCATGTTGCGATAAAATCCGGTGGCATCAACAGCATGCCAAAGGAAATCGCCCGTGAACCAGGATATCACCCAACCCTTTGATTTTACGCCGGGCGAAACGCCAGTGCTGATCAGCATCCCGCATGTCGGCACGGCACTGCCGCAGGCGGTGCGCGACGGGCTCATTCCGCCGGCGCTCGATTTGCGCGACACCGACTGGCATCTGATGCGGCTGTATGATTTTGCGCGCGACCTGGGCGCCGGCATTCTGGCCGCCCGCTATTCCCGCTTCGCCATCGACCTCAACCGGCCGTCGGACGACAAGCCGCTTTATCAGACGGCGACAACCGGCCTCTATCCTGATGTGCTGTTCGACGGTACGCCGCTTTTTCAGCCGGGCAAGACCCCGGATGCCGCCGCGCGGCAAAACTATCTGATGCAGATCTGGCAGCCCTATCATGATCGCATCGCCTCGGAACTGGCACGCATCAAGGCGAAATTCGGTTATGCCGTCTTGTTCGACGCCCATTCTATCAAGGGGGAAATCCCGCGCCTGTTCGAAGGCTCGCTGCCGGATTTCAATATCGGCACCAATGCCGGTGCCGCTTGCGCAGCTGCTCTGGCCGAGCGCCTTGCCGCGGTCTGCGACGCGCCCGGCTATTGCCATGTCCTGAACGGCCGCTTCAAGGGCGGCCATATCACCCGGCATTATGGACAGCCGGCACAGGGCGTCCACGCCGTACAACTTGAACTTGCTCAGCGCACCTATATGCGCGAGACAACCCCCTTCGATTATCTGCCCGAAACGGCGGATAAGGTCAGGCCGATCCTCCGACGCTTCGTGCAGACACTGGTCGATTTCCGGCCGGCGTAACCCGTTTCGCCCTGGCCGGCGAAAAAACACGCAGCGCGATTTTCTTGGGAATTTTCCCGCCATACCGGCGTCTATGGGAATAGGCCGGCGGTATCAGGCGCGCTCGCCGTGCAAGGTACATTGCAACAATAGCGTCACGTCATTCAAAAAACCAGAAAACGGAGGACGACATGAAATTGACCTATGGCGCCAGCATCCTGTGTTTGCTCGCCCTCACTGCGGCAGAGGTCACCGGCGTGGCCTTCGCCGAAGATTACGGTCCCTTCAAGGAGACCCAGACATCTGCCGGCAAAGTGCTGGTCGATGCCAAGGGAATGACCCTCTATACTTTTGATAAGGATGCCAGCGGCAAATCGAACTGCAGCGGCCAATGCGCGGTCAACTGGCCGCCGGCAATGGCCGCCGCAACCGACAAGCCGGTCGGCGATCTCACCATCATCACGCGTGATGACGGCATGATGCAATGGGCCCATGACGGCAAGCCGCTCTACACGTTCAAGAATGACATGAAGCCGGGTGATGTTAGCGGTGACGGCAAGAACGACGTCTGGCACGTCGTCAAGGATTGACGACAGCCGTTCCGCCTATCCCTCGCGGGTGACATAAGCCGGGCCGAGCGAATAAAGGGCTGCTGCGCCGCAACACGACGCGGCAGCCCCCTACTGCATTGCTATGCCGGCAACCTTGCGGCTCTCCCCAAATTCGATCAATCTCGATCGATGGGCAAGGACAGCTTCCGACTCTTAACACCCGCGGAAATACCCGCCTTCCCCTGTCGCACCCCCCTCATCGAAAAGTTGCTCAGCTATTGGGACGGCTTGCGGGCCGGGCGCCTCATGCCGGCGCGATCCGATATCGATCCGGCCGCCATCAAGTCTTTGCTGTCGCATATCATGCTGGTCGACCTGACCTACAATCCCGTGCGTGCCAGATATCGACTGGTCGGGACAGAGATCGTCCGGTCCGCACATTTCGATTTCACCGGCCTCTATGCCGACGAGATTCAATTTGAAAGCAATGACGGCACCGATTGGAACGGTTGCTATCGGCGCGTTGCGGAAGGTCGCGTGCCCGGCTTCGGCATTTCCCATTGGATGGTCGCTGGCGAAATCCAGCGCTGGAACGAATTCCTGATCTGTCCTTTGTCGAGCGATGGCATCACGGTCGACAAATGTATTTCGATCGAAGACCACGAACCGCTCAACCCGGTCGAAATCGACGATCTACCGACGGCCAAGCCACGCTGAGGTCTCCACGGAGGCCGTCTATAGAGTTCAGTGATCTGGCTTGAAGTGAGCGGAGCGCGTTAAAGATAGAAAAGATTCGTCATCCCCCGACTTGATCCGGGGATCCAGGGCAACCGACGAGTGTTCGATATCGCCTCAGAGGACACGATCAACGACGCGGCAGACGAGCAGCGCCGTTTATTGTTGCGGCTGCTGTACGTTCTGCTGCGTGTTCGGGCGTTGCTGTTGCGGTGGCTGGCGCCTCTCCTGCTGTTGTCCACCCACGCGCTGCCGCTGTTCCTGCACACGCTGTTGCCGCTGCACCTGCTGCTCCGCCGATCGCTGCTGCTGTTGCTGAACACGTTGCTGCTGGGCGCGCTGCTGTTGCTGCGCTTGGCGCTGCTGCAGACGCTCTTGCTGTTGAGCACGCTGTTGCTGCGTCTGCTGCAGTGGTTGTTGCCGCTGCTGTTGGGCGCCCGCCTGTCCCTGGTTATTCACGCGCTGGCCATTGCCTTGCTGGAAGGTGCCTTGCGGAGAGGTGTTCTGGCGTGGCTGCACCACAGCGCCGGGTTGACGCGGCTGGTTGTTATTGCGCACCGCCTGGTTCCGGCTATTGGGCTGGTTACCATTTACGGGCGCGACATTCGGTCGTGCGCCCGGCTGCCTGTTATTACCGTTCACCGCTTGGCCATTTGGCTGTTGCACGCCCGGCCGCTGTACTTGGGCGCCCGGCGCGCGTGAGCCGCCGCGATTCTGCCAGCGTGTATTGCCCTGCGCCGTATTGGCAGCTTGTCCCTGATTGTGCTGATTATTGAAGCCCGGCTGGTTGGGGGCGTGCTGACCATTGCTCACCTGGCCCGGACGCGCGTCGTTACTGGGTCGTGCGTTATTCGGACGCGCGCTACTATTGCGCCCGTTCCAATTGGCATCCCGGTTGCCTGGGCGAATCTGCGGACCGGCGGCCTTCTGGCCCTGGATGTCCTGGGGTTTGACGCCGAAACGCTGCGCGTCGCGTGCGGTCAGCCCCGCCGTCTGGGCCGTGGGGCGCAGGGGCTGCTCACCGCCGCCGAAGCCACGCGCGCCGTTGAAATCATGGGGATCGACATGCCGTACTTCGTGCGCGATCGGCCGCGAATTGGTCATCGCATCGCGCGACACCACGGTTACGCCGCCGTGATTGTGAAAGTTGTTGATATTGAAATTGCGGTTGTTGATGACCGTTCTGTTGTGAACGTTGATGATGTTGACGTTCCGCACATAGGTGATGTTGACGTTGCGGGCATAGCGATCCGAACAGCGATATGGCGGGGAATAAACCTCGCGCGGCGCCAAGGGAATCCAGCCGACAGAGGCGCCGATGCTGACACCGACGCCAAGACCGCCGATATTGCCGAAGAACGTCACCAAAGCCGGCGCATAGACCGGCACGATGGGGGCGGAAACCACCACCACCGGACGCGGCGCCCAGGCCCAGCGCGGGCCGATCTGCACCCAGCGTCCGTAATGGAAGGGCGCGAAGCCCCAGGGCGCGTCGTCGATCCAGGTCCAGCCCCAGGGCGCCACCCAGGCCCAATGGCCGGCACGATACGGCGCCCAGTCAGCCGCCACCTGCGGATACCAGACCGAACCGTAATCCGGCGACGTCGACCATTGGCCATAGCGATCAAGGCCCTGCGCACCGGTCATCGCCGCCGCTGCCTGTGGCGGCGCAGCACGCGGTTCCTGGCTGCGGGCCCAGGCGACGAATTGATCCTCGCCGGGCGCTGCATTCAGCGAGGCCTGCACCGGCCCGTTCTGCCCGTCATCGGTGAGGGTTGCCATCTGGCCGGGATTGACCGTCATCGACAAATTGTCGCCGGTCACCTGTGCCGCGCCGCTATAGACGATCACCTGGCTGGGATGGGTCTGGTCGCCGGTGATAACCTGATAGCGGCCAGGCTGGTTGATACTCACCGTGCCGCGCGGTGTCGCGATCTGGTAAGTGTCGCCGCTATTGACGTTCGGCACGTTCAGATAGACAGAACCCTGCGGCACGCTGGCCTGGAAAGTCTGATCGTCCAGGCGATCTATATCCAGTTCCGTATTGGAATCGAGATTGATGGCGTTGCCGCCCACATCGACGATGGCATGGGCGCCGTTATCCGCCCATAACGCATTGCCCGTGGTAATGGGATAGTTGAGCGTCGCCGCCTGCCAGGTGTTCTGATCCGCGGTATGGAAGGAAACCGTGCCGTCGGTTTGCGCCAGCCGGCCGACCCGGGCCGGCGGATCGTCATCCGCCGCCAGCGCCGAGGATATCGGCAGGCCGGCAAAACAGGTCGCCAGGCCAAACGCGGCGGAAAACAGGGCAATGGCGAAACGCAGTCCCTGCCGCCGGAATGCCCGGGATGAATTCTGACTGTGTTGAGTGTCGAAGAGAGAAGCCTGATCCGCGTCCGATTGCAAACGCTGCGACATGATGTTTCCTACTGATCCGGTCCTCCCTCCGAACCGCCGGAGGGCCCTCACGCGACCGCCCGATCTTCTCATCGCATCAGGTTTGTACCCGGATGCCCGATCGGCCGAGTCCTGCCGGCTCCTATACAAGAGATACGCGCGAACCGGCCAATCCGGTGCTCAAATACGCGTTATCTGTTATGCACAAATTTGTGTCCCCATCGCGCACAGGGAAATACCGCCGGCACGCGTATGATTGATGAAAGAAATGCGCACGAAACGACGCGTGCCATTTCAGCTCATATCCAGGTTGATATGAATGATGGAAACGACATCAAACCGACGCCGGTTCAGGCACCTCCTCATCGATAGCTCGTTCTGGGGCAGCTATCTTCTCGCCGGCATGCTGCTGGGGGCGGCCATGCTGCTCTCGAGCTGCGCCATTTATCCCGCCTATCCGGCGGCGCCGGTTTATTACGGACCGCCTTATTATGGCCCTTATTATTACCATCCCTATCACTACTATTATCCACACTATTATGGCGGTTACGGCTGCCGGTGGCGCTGCTAATAGGCCGGTGAACGGTCGGCGCAATTCTGCCCCATTCCGTCCGGCGTCAGAATACTGACAGCTCCCTCTAGCCTTGCCGGCTGAATTCCACTATTTTCCGGCGGCGCGATTGGTTGTCTTCCGATCCGGACTGACACAAAAGAGATGCGCATCCGAATCGACCCCCGCATCGATCTCGGAAGCTGGCCGCTATTTTGCGACCGGCATTGGGGAATGACGGATCTGGAGCGAAGCTCGACCGTCGGGTGGTGGCCATGTGGCCAATTGAGGGTGAGATGAAGAAGCTGGTCTTCGTGCTGGTCGGCTGCGCCGTGATTTTCGGTGGCGTCTTCGGCGCGATTGCTTTCAAAGATCATATGACCGCGGAATTTTTCGCCAATATGCCGGTCGCGGCGGTGCCGGTGACGGCAACGAAATCGACCCAGCAGAACTGGTCGCGCACGGTGCCTGCGATCGGCGTCATGGAGGCGCAGCACGGCGTCAATGTCAGCGCCGAGGTTGCCGGCACGGTGCAGCAGATCCTGTTCGATTCCGGGAACAAGGTCGCCAAGGGCGATGTCCTGGTCCGGCTGGATGCCGATGTCGAGCAAGCCGAATTGCGCAGCGCCCAGGCGCAGCTGGATCTGGCGCAGAACGATGTCGGCCGTGCCCGTGCGCTGGCCCCCAACAAGACCATTTCGATCTCGTCGCTCGACAAGGCGGAATCCGATGCCAAGGTGGCCATCGCCTCGGTCAATCGCCTGAGCGCCACGATTGCCAAGAAAACCATCAATGCCCCCTTCGACGGTGTTCTCGGCATCCGTCAGATCAATCTTGGCCAGTATCTCGATCCGGGTACGCCGATCGTCAATCTGCAGGACCTCACGGCCATGCTGGTGAATTTCAGCGTGTCGCAAAAAGTCCTGTCTGATCTCACGCTGGGCCAGCCGCTGCGCATGACCACCGATACCTATCCCGGCCGTGTCTTCGACGGTGAGATCACGACCATCGCGCCCCTGATCGATGACAGGACGGGCATGGTCAATGTCCAGGGCCGTTTCCAGAACGCCGATCGCAGCCTGCGCCCCGGTATGTATGCCAGGCTCGATGTCATGCTGCCCGATCTGCAGCAGGTCGTCATCGTGCCGCAGACGGCCATCAGCTATAGCCTCTACGGCAATGCGGTCTATGTCATCACCAGAAAGAAGAATGACAAGGGAGAGGATATCGCCACGGTGGAGCGTGTCCTGATCGAGACCGGCATCAGGCGCGGCGGCTGGGTGATCGTCGACAAGGGGTTGCAGGCCGGCGCGGAGATCGTCACCTCCGGCCAGTTGAAGCTGCATAACGGCGCCCTCGTGGCCGTGACCGACGACAAAACGCTGACGCCGCCCACCACCCTGCCGCTGGAATAGGAGCGGCGCTGATGTTCGACATCTTCATCAAGCGGCCGGTTCTAGCCGTCGTCGTCAGTCTGCTGATCCTGCTGCTCGGCATGAAGGCGCTGTCTTCGCTGCAGATCCGGCAGTTTCCGGAACTGTTCAACACCGTCATCACGGTGACGACCACCTATCCCGGCGCCGATGCCGATCTGATGCAGGGTTTCATCACCGATCCGATCCAGAAATCGGTGGCGACCGCCGATGGCGTCGATTATCTGACCTCCCGCTCCGCCTTCGGCGTCAGTGTCATCGAGGTGCATATCCGCCTCAACGAAGACCCTAACAAGGCGATGACGGAAGTCATCTCCAAGGTCAATGAGACGCGCTCTCTCCTGCCGCGCGGCATCAACGATCCGGTCATCGAAAAGAGCACCGGCGCCGATTACGACGTGATGTATCTGGCTTTCTCCAGCACGGCGATGACGCCCAGCCAGATCACCGATTACATGATGCGGGTGATCCAGCCCAACCTGTCGACCATCGCCGGCGTCGCCAATCCGGAAATCCTCGGCGGCCAGAAATACGCCATGCGGATCTGGCTCGATCCCGTCAAACTGGCCCAGTTCAATCTCTCCAGTGACGATGTCCGTCTGGCGCTGGAAGCCAACAACATCCAGGCAACCGCCGGCAGCGCCAAAGGCGTCTTCGACGTCATCGGCACCACGGCCCGCACCGATCTGCGCGACGAAGAAGGTTTCCGCGACCTGGTGCTGAAGAACGACCGCATGCGGTTGACGCGCCTGCGGGACGTCGCGACCGTCGCCTTGGGACCGGAAAGTTCCGATTCCTCGGTCTATGTCAATGGCGACAAGGCGGTCTTCATCGGCATCAAGACGACACCGACCGCCAATCCGCTGACCGTCGTCAACGACGTCCGGCAGATGCTGCCCAAGCTGGAGGCGGATATGCCGCCCAGCATGAAGCTGACCATCGCCTATGACCAGACGACCTTCGTGCGCGCCGCCATCAGCGAGGTGCTGCATACCATTGCCGAAGCAGCCGTCATCGTCATGGTGGTCATCTTCCTCTTCATGGGATCGTTCCGCTCGGTCCTCATTCCGCTGGTGACGATTCCACTATCCCTGATTGGCGTCTGCCTGTTCCTGCTCATCCTGGGCTTTTCCATCAACCTGCTCACCCTGCTCGCCATGGTGCTGGCCATCGGGCTGGTGGTCGACGACGCGATCGTGGTGGTGGAAAACGTCCATCGCCATATCGAGGAAGGTCGCACGCCCTTCGATGCCGCCATTGTCGGCACGCGCGAAATCGCCACGCCGGTCATCTCCATGACCATCACCCTGGCTGCCGTCTATGCGCCGATCGCCTTTCTGACCGGCCTGACCGGTGCGCTCTTCAAGGAATTCGCCCTGACCCTGGCCGGTGCTGTCATCGTTTCCGGCGTGATCGCCCTCACCTTGTCGCCGATGATGTGTTCCAGGGTGCTGAAGCACGATGATGACAAGAAGGGCCTCTCCGCCCGGCTGGATACCCTGTTCGGCCGCGTGCAGCGCGTCTATCTGCGCTGGCTGGATGCCTCGCTGCATGACCGGCTGGCGACGGTGGTCTTCGCCCTGATCGTTTCCGCCTCGCTGTTTTTCCTGTTCAGGGCGATCCCCAACGAATTGGCGCCGGAAGAGGATCAGGGCTATTCGCTGGTCGTCTATAACGGCCCGTCCGATGCCAATATCGATTACATGAACCGCTTTTCGGCCGACATGACCAAGGCCTTCGGCGATATCGATGAATTGACCAGCTTCTTCACCATCAACGGCATCAGCAACGTCAATGACGGCATCGCTTTCGGCGTCTTCAAACCCTGGGAGGAGCGTGACCGGTCGCAGAAGCAGATCATCGGGGACATGACGGCGAAATTCGCCGGCGTCACCGGCCTGTCGGGTGGCGTCTTCGGCGATTCTCCCCTGCCGGGCACCACCGGCGTGCCGGTGCAATTCGCCATCACCACGACAGCCGATTACCGCTCGCTCAATGAGGTTGCCCAGCGCCTGAAGGAAAAGGCGCAAGAAAGCGGCCTCTTCATCTATACCGATCTCGACCTCAAATACGAGAAGCCGCAAACCATTGTCGAGATCGACCGCGACAAGGCAGCCGCCTATGGCGTCCGCATGCAGGATATCGCCAGCACGCTGTCCGTCCTGACGGGCGGCGACTACATCAACCTGATGAACCTCTATAACCGCAGCTATAAGGTGATCCCGCAGGTTGCCCGCATCGACCGCCTGGATCCTGAAAAGCTCGGTCAGTTCTATGTGAAGACCATCGAGGGCAAGGCGATTCCGCTTTCCAGTCTCGTTACGCTGCGCGAAGAGGTGCAGCCGGTCAATCTCAACCAGTTCAACCAGCAGAATGCGGCGATGCTGTCAGGCGTGCCGATGGCCGGCGTCTCCATGGGGACGATCATCGATTTCCTGCAGAAGACTTCGCGGGAAATCCTGCCGGAAGGATTCTCTTACGATTATGCCGGTCAGTCGCGGCAATATATCCAGGAAGGCACCGCGCTCTATGTGACCTTCGGTTTTGCCCTGGCGATCATCTTTCTGGTGCTGGCCGCACAGTTCGAAAGCCTGCGCGATCCTTTGGTCATCCTGATCAGCGTACCGCTCTCGATCTGTGGCGCCCTCATCCCGCTGGCGCTGGGTGCCGGCTTTGTGACCGGCGCCAGCATGAATATCTATAGCCAGGTCGGCCTCGTCACGCTGATCGGCCTTATTACCAAGCACGGCATCCTGATCTGCGAGGTCGCCAAGGAACAGCAGATGTATCACGGCCATGCGCGGCGGGAGGCGGTCAAGATCGCGGCCGGCCTGCGCCTGCGGCCGATCCTGATGACCACCGCCGCCATGGTCGCCGGATTGATCCCGTTGATGTTCGCCACCGGTGCCGGTGCCGCCAGCCGCTTTTCCATCGCCGTCGTCATCGTCGCCGGCATCAGCATCGGCACCCTGTTCACGCTTTTCGTGCTGCCCGTCATCTACACCTTCCTCGCCAGCGATCACCGACCGAAGGATGCGGCGCAGGATGTACATGGCGTCGCTCATGGCGTTCCGGATCAGGCTGGCCGGTGACGAGCGGCATGCGTTATCCAACTCGCACGCGCACGGGGCTAAATACACACTCAATCGGTCACCCACGGACTTGATCCCAGGGTCCATGGTCGATGCCGGATTGGGCCTCTGCCATGGATTGCCGGGTCAAGCCCGGCAATGACGAACGAGTGTGAGGCGATCACAGCGCGTCCTCTCAGTCATGTCCCGTGAGACACGTTTCTCGTAAGACGCCCTGATCATTCGCGCCCCCGCAGCTGGCGAGACCTGTTCAACACTCAACCCCGCCGCCGACCTGTGCCATACAGCATATAAAGCCCGGCACCGACGATGAGCCCGGCACCCAGCCACATCGTGGCATCCGGCACCTCGCCGAAGATCGTGAAGCCCCAGAGGGAAGCCCAGATCAGGCCGCTATATTCGAACGAGGCGACGAAATTTGCTTCCGTCAGGCGATAGGCCTGGCTGAGCAGGGTCATGCCGATGGCCGAGATCGGACCGCAAGCCGCCAGCAGTAGCAGATCGCGCAGGCTCGGCATCGACCAGGGCCGCAGCAGGAAATCCAGCGCGCCGTTGCCGTGATGATCGATGCCGCCGCCGAAAAAGACCGTCATCACCAGCGCCATGAAGCCGGCGGCAGCCAGGAACATCAGGTTCTGGTAAAACGACATCACGATGGCCGGCGCACTGGCGCTATAGCGCCGTGCCATCAGTTGCGCCGCACCATAACCGCAGGCTGCCACCACCGGCAGCAAGGCGATCAGGTTGAAGACACCGCTGCCCGGCCGCAGCATGACGATCACGCCCGCAAAGCCGACCAAAGTTGCCGCCCAGCGACGCCAGCCGATCTTCTCCCCCAGAAAAGGTCCCGCCAGCGCCGTCACGAAGATCGGCACGGTGAAATAAAGCGCCACGATATCGGCCAGCGGCATGACGGGGAATGCCAGGTAATAGGTCGTATAGGACACCACCAGGAAAATCCCGCGCACCACCAGCCAGCCCAGCCGGCCGGCGATGATTGCCTGCAGGCCGACCTGGCGGTGGATCATGGCCAGCAGGATCGGCAGTGCCGCGAAACAGCGGATCACCACCACCTCATGCACCGGATAGCCGCCGCTCAGCAGCTTGATCACCACGTCCTGCATGGAAAAGACCAGCACGCCGGCACAAAGCGAGGCGATGGCCAGAAGCGCCTGGCTGCGATCCCGGCGCTTCAGCTGGGCGGTGGCGGTCAAGGTGGTCTGCGTCATCTTCCCAGTCGGCCGGCGAAACCGCTCCCGGCTGCATCAATTTAAGTTATGGCAATCATGCCGAAAGCCGCCTCCCGCCCGGCATGAAAATACTGCATGCCTCGGCACGGTAACGGCCGACGTCGGATGAGAGTTTCAGCTTGACGGTGCAAGATCGCATCTGGGCGCCTGCTTCGGAACGGCCTGTCGGGCCCCATTCCCATCCCCGGCTGCGGCGTTTCCGGATAGCGTTGCGTCGCTACGACATTGACGAGGTAGAAGAGTCAGGCCGTAAGCGCTTCCGGGGGTTCTTTGCCTTGAGAGTCGCCTTTGACGGTCTGCGCTTTTAATAGCTCGCCGAACTCTTCGGCCGGTACCGCCTTGCTGAAGTAGAAACCCTGGAATTCGTCACAGGCGTGATCACGCAGGAATAGCAGTTGGGCCACCGTTTCGACGCCCTCAGCGACAACCGTCAGACTCAGGGTCTTGCCCATCGCGATAATGGCCTCGGTAATACCGCGATCGTCGGCATCGGTCTCCAGGTCCCGAATGAAAGACCGATCCACCTTGATCGTATCAACCGGAAAGCGCTTCAGTTGGGAAAGCGATGAATAGCCGGTACCGAAATCATCAATGGCAAGCCTCACCCCCATTTCCTTCAGCGCAAACAACGTCCCCATCGCTTTGTCGATATCGTGCATCAGCATGCCTTCAGTAATTTCCAGCTCCAGCAAGGCAGGCTCCATGCCGGCTTCTTCGAGGATGGCGGCGATGTCCCGCAGCAGATTCTCATCGGCGAACTGCCGCGGCGACAGATTTACCGCCATGCATAAAGGCGGCAATCCGCTTTTTTGCCAGGCGACGTTCTGCAGGCAGGCGGTTTTCAGGACCCATTTTCCGATCGGAATGATCAGGCCAATTTCTTCTGCAATCGGGATGAATTTTACCGGCGGCACCATTCCAAGATCCGGATGCTGCCAGCGAAGCAAGGCCTCCATGCCGGTGATATGATTGGAGCCAATGGCCAGCTTGGGCTGATAGTGCAATGAAAATTCATGGCGTTCCAACGCAAGCCGCAGGCTCGTCTCCAAGGCAAGCCGTTCGAAAGAATGTTCGTTCAAATCATTCGAATAGAATTGGAAATTATTCTTTCCTTCCTCCTTGGCCTTGTACATCGCGATATCCGCATGTTTCATCAGCGATTGTTCATCCTTACCGCCCGATGGATACATGCTGATCCCGATGCTGGCGGTGATGCGAAATTCCTGCCCGAGGAGCGAGACCTGCTTTGAAACCGACGAGAGAATATTGTGGGCAACGATAGCCACGTCCTCTTCGTTGGTTGCTTCCGGCAACAAGATGACGAATTCGTCACCGCCCAGGCGAGCAACGGTATCGCTCTGCCGCAGACATCCCTTCAGCCTGATGGCGACTTCTTCAAGCAGCAAATCTCCCGCATCATGTCCCAGCGTGTCGTTGATATTTTTGAACCGGTCGAGATCGACAAATAGAACAGCCAGAGATCGTTTATAGCGGCGTGCCTGGGCAAGGCTCTGTTCCAGCAGCTTGCCGAACAAACGGCGATTTGGCAGTGCCGTCAGACTATCATAATAGGCGAGATATTCGCTGCGTTCGTTCGCAAGCTCCTTTTCGTGCATCTCTGCCTGTAACCGCCTGTTGGCCTCGGCCAGATCGGCGGTTCGCGCGGCGACACGCGATTCAAGCAGTTGCTGGTGCTGCAACAGCTCATGACGCGATGACTGCAAATCCTTGGCCATCTTGTTGACGGCTGTGCCGAGTTTTCCGATCTCGTCGACGGGAACCTCGGATACCCTGACCTGATACTCGCCCCTCGCAAGCGAAGAGACGCCGACTTCCAGATTGGCCAGCCTGCGGGCCAGATTGATAGCAAACCGGTAACCGAAAACGAGGATCAGCAGGATGGAGCCGGCACCGGTCGCAAACATCGGAACCAGGGTGAATTTTTCCTGTGCCAACAGCGATTCGTATAATTGGGTGTATTCAAGAATCACGGCGCCGATGATAGGGCTGTTCACATCTGCCGCATCTTCCCGCAGCGGTACGACGATCTGCTTTATGCCGGCGGGATGGTGATCATTCTTTTCCTCAAATATCCGAACCTGACCATCTGCGATCGTCATGGCAACTTCATTGCCCGGGTCATGCGTAAAGATGTCTCCGACCTCTGTGACATCTGCATCGGCGATTCCCCGTTTCGCTTTGTCGACAACGACGACGTCCCGACTTAAAGTCTTGCCGATCTGTTCGACAGACTTCTGCAGCGTCCCGTGGTTTTCGTCTTCAAAGCCGCTCGTTGAAATCGAATCGGCGATGTGCTGAGCTTCCAGCGATGCGGCGTGATGCATCATCGAGAACTCTATCGTGATTGCCGTGATCAACAGGGCGATGACGAGCAGGAGGGCAGCAGAAAGGGCCGCCAATAGTTTGATGCGGATGCTCGTCGCAAACTCATGCAAAATCATGTCGAGCCCCTGTATGCTCTGCTTGCCCCGGCAAAATGGCCACGCAATCCGTGGGCACGGAACAGATACAAGCTTCAAAACGCGCGCGGCCCCAGCAATCGATGAATTGTCCGGGCATGCATCTGAAGATTCAGTAAAGGGCCTGGTGCAGGACGCGACCGACCCGGCTACGGTAATGAAAATTAAGGTTCTTGCCGATCCTCGGTATGTTGCGTTGCGGTCTTCCTGCAGGATGCATTGCCATGGTACCGATACAACCACAGGATAGCGGCTAAACCCCCTGTTATTGTTCTCTGGTAAAGCTCTCTCCACGATCCGGAATAAGCAAACTGGTGATGCGCGATCATCGCGACCTTGAGCGGCACGGATGGGCGCAAAGATGGCAGCTCGCCATCTTCTGTGCCGGCATCTGGCTGCATGCCGCCCACAGCTTGCTGGTTGCCACCACCATGCCGGCCGCCATAACCGAAATCGGCGGTGCCGATCTCGTCGCCTGGGTCTTCACGCTCTATCAGATCGGATCGATCCTGGCCGGCGCCGTTACCGGCCGCTGCGTGCTGCGGTACGGCATCCGCCCGGTGCTTGTCCTCGCGGCCTGTCTTTATGCGATAGGCTGCGTTCTTTGCGCGATGGCACCCAATATGCGGCTCCTGCTCGGCGGCCGCCTGTTGCAGGGATGTGGTGGCGGCACGATGGTCGCGCTGGCCTATGTGGCGCTGGAACGCCTCTTCCCCAGCCGTCTGATGCCCCGGTTGATCGCCGTCTTTTCGGTCATCTGGAGTGGCGCCGCCTTCTGCGGGCCACTGATCGGCGGCCTCTTCGCCGCAGCCGGACTATGGCGCTTCGCCTTCTGGAGTTTCGCCGCACAGGCGGTGCTGTTGGCACTTGCGGCAACGTTGTCGATTAAGCCATCGGAGCCGCGACCGGCGGATAAAAGTGCTGCCCCCGTTCCTATCGGTCGCCTGTTCCTGCTGGCTTCCGTCATCGTGGCGATCGGCCTGATCGGCGCCAAGCCGGCCACATTCAGTGCCGCACTGCTTGCTTTTGCGGCCGGCCTGCTGCTGTGGTGGTTTCTAAGGCTGGACGCACGATCGGCCGGATCGAGATTGCTGCCAAGCCACTCCTTCAATCCACGCGGCACGCTCGGTGCCGGCATGATTGCCGTGGCGGCAACCTCGATCGCCACCATGTCCTTTCTGGTCTATGGACCTTTCCTGCTGACCATCCTCCACGGTATCGATGCGCTGACCGCCGGCTATCTCATCGCCGCGGAATCGCTCGCCTGGGCCGCCGCCGCCGTTCTGATCGCGAAAGCAAAACCCGCTGCCGAGCCCTGGCTGATCCGTACCGGTTCGCTCATGATCCTCGCCGGCCTCGCGGGCTTCGCCTTGGTCGTGCCGATGGGGTCGCTATGGAGTGTCCTGCTCTGCGCCATCCTGCAGGGAGCCGGTTACGGCACGATGTGGAGCTTCATCGTGCGCCGGGTCATCGAGGCCGCGCCCGATCACGAACGCCCCCTGGCGGCCGCCGTCCTGCCCACCATCCAGCAGGTCGGTTTCGCGATCGGCGCCTCGGCCTGCGGTATCGTTGCAAATCTGACGGGGTTTCAGGACGGTATCGCGCCGACGGCCATCGCCCATGCCGCCTTCTGGCTCTTCGCCGCCTTTCTGCCGATCGGCCTGATCGCGGCAATGGCGGCCTGGCGTGCGGCACGCTGACGACGCAAGGGTAGATCGCGGCGATGCGCCGTCCGGCAGCCGCTTACGCGGCGAGTTGCTTGAGCTTGCTCAAGAGATAATCGAGATCGTCCGCTTCCAGATCGTCGAACTGCGTCAGGATGCGTTCGATGACGCGCACGGCAAAACGCTGCCGGTCCTTTTCGCCGCCGTCATAGTCGGTCTCGCGCGCCACGTCGAAAGCAACCCGGAAGGCGGGATAGAGATTCTGCGGCAGGCTGGTATGGGCATAGATCGTCTTCAGGCCAAGGCGGCCTTCATCGTGAATGAGGACCCGGGCATTGACGATCGAGGTATTCGACAGGACGGCAAGGCTTGCCTCGAAGAAAGCGATATCGCCGGTGCACAGCGCCCGTAGAATGAGCGAAGGTGTCAGGCGGCGGTTGTCCCGCAGCTGCTTCGCCAGATCGACAACGTCGGCGCTGGTGGCCCCGGCCGGCAACAGGCTGACCGTTGCCCGCTCGCGCGCCTGCAAAACCATATCGGTCGCCGCTTCGGCGGAAATTTCACGCTTGCTCAGCAGGAACTCGCGCAGGCGTTCGGATACCAGGCTCACCAGCCGTTCGGCGATGGTGATGGGCAGTTGCCCACGGCCGACCAGCGAATTGGTGACATCCATATCGTCGCCGTGTTTATCCAGCGCCTTGCGATATTCCGCCTCGCCCAGTTCGGCGCCCGGATTGCGCATCAGCGTGGCGACCACCGAGGCATGCTTGCCATGATCGATCAGGGCATTGGCCAAAGCGGCGGAAACAGTCTCCCGCTGCGCCACGGCTGTCTGCTTTTCGATACTGGCGGTGCGCACGATATCGATCAGTTCGGCATCGCTCAGAACATTGGAATATTCCAGCACCGGCAACGAGACGGATTCAACGTCGCGTGCCAAGGACAGGGCCACATCCTTCGGCAGATGGGGATTGGCTTTCAGATGACTGGCCAGCGCGCCACGCACCATGATCTCCGCATCCTTGGCCATGACGCGCAGGATCTGTTCGGCGAGCTCGCGTTCCTTGTCGGACAGGGTATCGAGATTGAAGGCGTCCGCCACTTTCACCGCGGTTGCAGCACGCACGTCGCTGGACGGGCTGGTGATCAGCCGCTGCACATCCGCTTCCGTGAGAATACCCGCCATCCAACTGTCTCCGTCGTCATACGCCGAACGGGAATGCGCCGCCGGGAGGCCGACGCGACGATTCCGTACTATACCTCCAATGAAACACTGAGAAAGTTAAGAATGTGATACCAGGGCCGTAACACGGATCCCGGCCGGACATGAGGGCCGGCCGCTAAATATTTAAAATGTCAGCTATTTCCTGAACACTTGCGACGCCGGGCCTCAGGCCCCGGACGGAACCCGGCTACCCAAGACCCGGTCCATTGCCAGCGCTAATTTGTCCACGATCTCGTCGAGCTGACTCTCGGTGATGTTGTAGGCCGGGGCCAGGATGATGTGATCGCCGTTCTTGCCGTCGACACAACCGCCGGACGGATAGCACAGCAATCCTTCTTCCATGCCGGCCTGGCGGATTTTCAGCCAGGTCTTCGCGGCGGGGTCCAGGCTTGCCTTGCTCTCGCGGTCGGCCACCAGTTCCAGACCGAGGAAGAGGCCGCGACCGCGGATATCGCCCACATGCGGATGCTGGCCGAACCGGTCTTCCAGCCGTGCCCGCAAATCGGCGCCACGCTGCCGTACCTTGTCGAGCAGGCCTTCCTCCGCAATCACCTTCTGCACCGCCAGGGCACCGGCACAGGCCAGCGTATGCCCGGCATAGGTATGACCATGCCTCAGCAGGCCCGAACCGTCGGCGATGGCGCGGTAAATGCGGCCATGAATCAGCAGCCCGCCGATCGGCATGTAGCCGCCGCCGAGCCCCTTTGCGGTGGTGATGATATCCGGCGCCACCCCGTCTTCCAGGCAGGCATACATATGGCCGGTCCTGCCCATGCCGCACATCACTTCGTCGAAGACCAGCAGGACGCCATAGCGGTCGCAGATTTCACGCAGACGCCGGAGATAACCGGGCACTGCCGGCACGCAGCCCAGACTGGCGCCGACCACCGGCTCGCAGAAGAAGGCAGCGACGTTCTCCGGCCCCTGCATCAGGATCGCCTGTTCCAGTTCATCGGCGACCCGCAGCCCGTAGGCCTCCGCCGTCTCATCGGCCTGCCGGCCGCGATATTCATAGCAAGGTGCGATATGCGTCACCGCCTGCAGCATCGGCTCGTAGGGCTGGCGCCGCGCGACATCGCCGCCCAGCGCCAGCGCGCCGATCGTATTGCCGTGATAAGAACGCTGCCGGGCGATGAAGAGGCGCCGCTGCGGCTGGCCGATTTCCAGGAAATACTGCCGCGCGAGCTTCATCGCGGCCTCGACCGCCTCCGAGCCGCCGCTGACGAAGAAGGCCTTCTCGATCCCCGCCGGCGCCTGGCTCACCAGGCGTTCCGCCAGCTCTTCGATGGCGGGGGTCGTGAAGAACAGCGAATAGGCATAGGAGATATCGCCGACCTGCCGCTGGATCGCCGCCACCACCGCCGGATGGTTATGGCCGAGACACGATACCGCCGGCCCGCCCGAGGCATCGAGATAGCGCCGCCCGGTATCGTCGATCAGATAGCTGCCCTCGCCCTTGGTGATGACCGGCGGCACGGATTTCAGGTCGCGGGGAAACAAATAGCTCATGATCGAACGGCTCTCACGGCATCGGGGACAGGTCGGCCTCAGTCTTAGCCTGCGCGGCCCCTCCCCGCCAAGAGCGCGATTGTCCGAAGACAATTTGCCGTCACTTTGCCCGCCGCCGCACTTGCTCGCGCCTCCCATTGCCAGAGGCCGATTCTGCAGCGCAACCGCCAGAAAGATCTCGCAGCCGCCATAAAACCTATGCTACCGGTCCCAGGTTGGGCGGCAGAAGACGGCAGACGGGCCATGTATCCGGGACTGACCTTGCGTATCGACGATCTTGCCGATCCGGCCAAGCGCGTGGCCTGGGCGGATCTGCTGCAGGACATCTTCGAACTGGATATGGCCGACTTTCTCGCCTTCGATATCTGGCCGGCGGGTTTCCGGGCATTCTCTTATCTGGATGGCAGCGTCATCGTCGCCAACATCTCCTGCAAGCCGACGCCGCTGATGATCGGGGGCAGGCACGTCATGGCAGGCGAGTTACAGGGCGTAGCGACACGTCCGGCCTATCGGCGACGCGGCCTGGTGCGGGATTTGATGCGACATGTCCTGGCCTATGCGGAAGGACGCTATGAATGCCTGTTCCTCTATACGGGGATACCGGATTTCTATCGGCGCTTCGGGTTTCGCCGGCTGGACGAGCATCGCTTTCGCGGCCGGCTGTCTTTGCAACCTGGCCACCGCCCATCGCCGTCGCGCTGCGATCTCTCCCTCGCCCGGCCACAGGATGTGGCGCTGATCCGCACGTTATTCGCGCGGCGCCAACCGGTTTCCGATGTCTTGGGTCTGATCGGCAATGAGGGAATTTTCGTCCACACCACCCTCATGCACCCGGATTGGCGGCTCAGCTATCTGCCGGAGCAGGATGTCTTGATCGTCTGGGACCAGCCCGATGGCATCATCCGCCTGCTCGATATCGTCGGCAGCCAGATACCCTCGATGGCGATCTTGGACGCCATCATCAACCCGGCCGGCGATCGCGTGGAGATCGATGTACTGTTTCCCCCGGATCGCCTCGACGGCAGCTTCCGTCCCATCCCGCAAACACCGCCGGACCATGACATCCTGATGGTGCACGGCCCCTTCGATATCGAGGGACAGCCCTTCATGCTGCCGCTGACGGCGGTCGCCTGACAGGTAAGCCGCGGCGCTGCTTAAACTTGCGGCGGCACGGCCGTGAGCGTCTCCATCACCACCTGCTGCAGAACCGGGCCCAACGCGCTCTGGAAGGCGGCAACAATCTGCAGCATATCCGTGCCGGTCGCCTTGGCCCGCTGCTCCGCATTGATGGTGGTGACGATCTTGCGGTCGGTCATGCGCACCAGCTTCGCGCTCAGCCGGATATGCGCGCCGGCAACCGGCCCGCCATATTCCGCCTGAAAATCCCACAGCTCCGTTTGCAGCACGTAATCGGGCAGCAATCCGCCGACATCGCGGCCGACCGCGACGCTGCCGGTCTTTTCGAAGGCTTCGATCAGCTTGCTCTGCACCAGATTCGGCGCATTGTCGATCCATGCGGCATTGGCGAAATATTCCGTGACACCGTTGCTACGTCGCAAAGCAATGCGCGATGTATCGAGATCGGCATCGGCATTCGGCGCCGAAACCACCAACTGCCACGACACTTTCGGCGGTGGCGGATCGAAAGTCAGTTGCGGCCTCAGCGTGTAGAGCGGCAGAGGTGCATTTGCGGCCTGCAGGACGCTGCAGGCACTGAGGCCAAAACCGCCGGCCGCCACAACGCCTGCACGCAGCAGCGACCGGCGCGATAATTTTCCGTCCAATGTCATTTGGCCTCCACGCCTTTATTGCGATCACCGAGCAAGAAGCGCGCCGGATCCCGCTCGAGTTGCTGGGCGATGCGCGACATTGACGACACCAGCTGGCGCAGCTGCGTCACCAGCTCGGTAGCCTGATATAGGGCCGAGCCCGTAAACTGCTTCAATGGTGGACGGTTTTCACTGATCGTGTCGTTCAGCTGATTGGCGGCATTGCTGAAGCTTTGCGCCATCTTGGAAATACTCTGGGTCGTGCCGTGAACATCGCCCTGAACGCCGGTCACGGTCCCCTGTAGCTGCGTTCCCAACTGCTCGAACCGATCGCCCGCTTTTGCGACATTCTGCATCGCCTGATCCGCCGACTTCATGACATCCGGAACAGTCGCCGTCGCCTTGGCGAGATTGTCGGTCATCTGCTGCAGATTCTGGATGGCCGATGTGAAGGCTTTTTCGTTTTCATCGCTCAACATCGCATTCAGCCGATCGGCGACGCGCGTCGCCTTATCCAGCAGATTGGGCACCTGCCGCGCCAACCGCTCCAGAGGGGAGGTCGCCGACTGGATCTCCTGGCCGGGGACAAGCAATTCGGCCGTGTTGGTGCCGCGCGAGATTTGCAGCGCAACACCGCCGGCCAGCCCCTGGATCTCCAGCGAGGCGGTCGAATCCTTGCGGATCGGCGTTCCGTTGCGCACATCGATATCGACACGCGCCAATTCGGTATTCTCCGGATCGATCCGAACATCGGTCACCCGGCCGACGGGAATGCCGCCAAAGAGAACGGGGCTGTCGACCCGCAATTGCGCCACAGAGCCGGCGAAACGCGTATAATAATGCGTGTAATCCGATTTGGTCTGGACATTGGCCGCCCAGAGGGCGAAGCCGGCGATCGACAGCAGCATGACCAGAACAAAGATGCCGATCGTGATATGTTTCGCGCGCGTTTCCATCACTCGTTCCTTATCGCTCGCTGACGATGGCCGGAATGAGGCATCGCACCAGATCAACCCGCATGCGCTGCCCCATTCTCTTTTTCATCTGGCCCCTTGCCGTCTTGGCTCCTGCTGCTTTTCCCCATGCCGGCGGCACGGGCGCGCGGACCATGGAAGTATTCCTGCATCCAGGGATTTGGATCGCGCATCAATTCGGCCATGGTGCCGACCCTGATTTTTTTCTCCAGCAAGACGGCGATACGGTCGCAGATCGCCACCAGGCTATCCAGGTCATGCGTCACCATCACCACAGTGAGGCCGAGGCTGCGTTGCAGGCTGAGGATCAGCTGGTCGAAATCCGCGGCGCCGATCGGATCGAGACCGGCCGTCGGTTCGTCCAGGAAAATGATTTCCGGATCAAGCGACAGGGCGCGTGCCAGCCCGGCTCGCTTCTTCATGCCACCGGAAAGTTGCGAGGGATATTTGTCGCCGGCTTCGAGCGGCAGCCCGACCAGTTGAATCTTCAAAGCCGCCAGCTGGTCCATCAGATCCGGATCGAGATCGCTGTGCTCGCGCATCGGCGCTTCGATATTCTCGGCCACCGTCAGCGAACTGAAGAGCGCACCGCTCTGATAAAGAACGCCGCAACGCGCCTGCACCCGTTGCCATTCCCGCTCGTTGAGATCCCGTTGGTTCTGGCCCAGCAACAGGATGTCACCTTCCGCCGGCTTGTTGAGACCGAGGATCGTCCGCAACAGCACCGACTTGCCGCTGCCCGACCCGCCGACGATTCCCATCACCTCGCCACGCTTGATGTCGAGGTCGAGGCCGTCATGCACGACCTGCTTGCCGAAGCGGTTGACGAGGCCGCGGATCGAGACGGCGAAACTCTTGCGGTCACCTTCCAAGGTCGATCCGAGGACGACGCCTTTCTGGTCGCCCCCACCCAGATTGCCGCCCTGCTTCATGCCCTCCGGTGCCGCCATCTCACACCCCCAGCATCGAGAACAGGATAGAGAAGAAGGCATCGAACACGATCACCAGGAAGATACCTTCCACCACCGATCGCGTGGTCAACTGGCCGACGCTTTCGGCGCTGCCGGTGACGCGCAATCCTTCGAAGCAGCCGATCAGGGAAATCAGGATGGCGAAGACCGGCGCCTTGATGATGCCGACCCAGAATTCCGACAAGGTGATCGCCTGCTGCAGCAGATGCAGATATTGCTGAAAGCTCATATCGATCAGCACGACGCACATCAGACCGCCGCCCAGCAGCCCCATGATATCGGCAAAGAAAGCCAGCAGCGGCAGCGCAATGACCAGCGCAAGGACGCGCGGCAGGACCAGCACCTCGATCGGATCGAGTCCCATGGTCTCCAGCGCGTCGACTTCCTCATTGACTTTCATGGTGCCGATCTGCGCCGTGAAGGCCGAACCGGAACGACCGGCAACGACGATGGAGGTGAGCAGGATGCCCATCTCGCGCAGGACCGAGATACCGACCATGTTGACGGTGAAGACCTGCGCACCGAAACGCGACAGCTGATCCGCACCCTGATAGGCCAGCACCACGCCGACGAGGAAGGAGATCAGGCCGACGATCGGCATCGCATTGAGGCCGGTCTGTTCGACATTGCTGATGATTGAATTCATACGCAGTCGCCGCGGCTGAACCAAGGCGCGTAAAAAGACGATCGACAGCGCGCCGAAGAAAGCCAGCAGATCCAGTGATTGAATCCAGATGCCTTCAATGGCGGCCCCGATTTGCGCGATCCAGTCGAGCAATGTCCGGTGCGGCGGTACGGGAGGCTTGCCGGCGGGCGCCGCTTCGACCACACGCTGCAGCAGGTCCCGCATCTTCGGATCGAGATCGCGCAAGCTGACATCGGCGCCGGCATCGCGCCATTCCTGCGCACCGCGCACCAGCAGCCAAGCGCCGGCGGTATCGAGGCTCTGAAGATTGGCGAGATTGAAAACGACCCGGGCGCCGCGGCCGGCTTTACCGATCTGCCCGATCATTTCCCGTAATTGCCGGTTGATGGCTTCGGCGTGATGGACGGTCCATTCGCCGTTCATCGACCAGACAGTCTCCGACCCTTGATCCGAGGCGTTAATCCAGCTGGCAGCTGTCGCCATGCGTTCCGTCTTCCTCGTCCGTCGACCGGCCCGCCCCCACCGCTATTTACCTGGGATCGGCGCACCGCCTTGCAACCTATGCGCACAAGAGAACCGCAGCCGGCGGCAATGTCAAGAGCGCCGAATACAATGGTAATCAGTATGTTAGGCCGAATTGGCGAAGCGCGTCGAGGGTACCGGCGCTTGATTTTTCCTACAGCGGTAACTTGGTATTCCACCCGACAGATAAAGCAAACCCCGCCGGTCCAGGCCGGCGGGGTCTTGCAGAGCACTGTCCGCGCCAGCAGCGCGGCAAAGCGGTTAGATGTAATAGGCCTTCAGCGGTTCGAAACCGTTGAAATTCACGGCCGAATACGTGGTCGTATAAGCGCCGGTCGAGAAGATGCGGACGCGGTCCCCGATCTTCAGATTGACCGGCATCTCGTATTTCGCCTTGTCATAGAGGATGTCGGCTGAATCGCAGGTCGGCCCGGCGAGCACGACCGGCTGCGAGGCACCGTCGATCGTGCGGCTCGGTTCGATGCGATAGCGGATCGCCTCGCCTTCCGTCTCGGCCAGGCCGCCGAAGCGACCGATATCGAGATAGACCCAGCTGCGGTCTTCGGCGCTGTAGGACTTGCGCGAGATCAGCACCACTTCCGCTTCCAGCACGCCGGCATCGCCCACCATGTAGCGGCCGGGCTCAACCAGGATACGCGGCAGGCGATTGCCGAAATGCTTGGTCATCGCTTCCATGATCGACGTGCCATAGGCCTCGATCCCGGTGCTGCCGGTCGTATAGCTGGCCGGAAAACCACCGCCGAGATCGACCATTTTCAGTTCGATGCCCTTGCCGGCCAGCTTGTCGAAGACCGCTTTGGCATGGCCGATCGGCCGGTCCCACTGTTCGGGATGGATCTGCTGCGAGCCGACGTGAAAAGAGATGCCATAAGGTTCCAGACCCAGCGCCACGGCCTTGCCGAGCAAATCGGCGGCCATGTCGGGGATGCAGCCGAATTTGCGGTTGAGCGGCCACAGCGCGCCTTCCGCTTCCACCAGGATACGGCAGAAGACCTGGGCGCCCGGTGCATGGGCAGCGATCTTCTCCAGCTCCGCTTCGCTATCAAAGGCGTAGAGGCGCACGCCCTGAGCATGAGCCCAGGCGATATCGACCGCCTTCTTGATGGTATTGCCGAAGGAGATGCGCTCGCCGGGAACACCATGCGCCAGCACTGACCGGATCTCGCCGGCCGAGGCGGTGTCGAAGCTGGCGCCCAGCTTGGCCAGCCGCGCGAGGATTTCCGGCGCCGGATTGGCTTTGACGGCATAGAAGACATCGGCCAGCGGCAGGCTCTGGGTCAACCCCTCATATTTCCGTTCCACCACGTCGAGATCGACCACCAGGCAAGGCGTTGCCGGCTGGGTCTCTTGCAGGAATTTTACGGCACGATCCGACATGGCAAACTCCACTCTTACGCTGTTCCAGGTCGGTTTGCCGCCTGGCGATGTCAAAGAACAAAGGCGTGACCAAGAAAAAATCGCCGCGCTGGTGCATCCAAACCGCTCCCGAATACTGTCGGGCCAGTTCAAGTGCGCCTGCGCGGCGATTTTGCCGTCTTGGCTTAATCGATAGATAGGGTCGAATCCTTAGTATTTGCTTTCGATCTTGCCGGAGGTTGCAGAATTATTATGCAGTCAACAGCCCCTTGACGATGAATTTGACTCGCGTGGCTGTCACAAACGCCGAAACGGCCGTTCCGGTCGAAGGCGGGTCACCGAGTTGATCATCGACTTTCGCCTGTCTCACCGGCATCTTGCCGGCAGGATCATCCGGTAAAAGGGAGGCTGGCGATGACGGATGGCATCCGAGACGATGTCGCGACGACAACCGATGCGCTGCCGCTGACAGGCGGCTGCAGATGCGGTGCGATCCGCTACGAGATTGCCGCCCTGCCCGGCTTTGCGGTCAGTTGCCATTGCCGGGCCTGCCAGTATGACAGCGGCGGCGGCCCGGCCCATGCCATCGTCGTCGCGCCTGCCGCCTTGTCCATCCGCCAGGGTGAGCCGAAGCGGTTTGAATATCCGTCGGCCACCTCCGGCGAGATGGTTTTCCGCAGTTTCTGTCCGGATTGCGGGACGCCGTTATTCGGCGGCAGCAGCGGTGCCGACTATATCTCCGTCAAGGCCGGCAGCCTCGACGATCCGGAAAATTTCCGGCCACGGGCGCAGATATGGACCGCATCGGCGCCCTCCTGGCATCCGGTCGCGCCCGATATTCCGTCCTTCACCGGCAATATGGAACTTTAGTCGGAACGGCTTTGATCCAACCCGCTGCTGCCACCCGGTACCACGGATCGCGTCAGGCGGGCTTGTCGAAACTGCCGGGGCTGTTCGGCGTGGCCCGCCAGGCGTCGGTCCGTTCCCGGCTCGCCGCGGCCAAGGCCCGCTTGACCCCGGCGGCATCCAGATCCGTCGTATAGACCGGCGTACCTGGCTGTTGCCGCCAGGACTCATCCAACCCGCCGGTATCGACGCCATCGAAGCCGAGTTCATCGACCAGCCGGAGCACAACGGCCTTGGCGGCGGCATCGTCGCCGGCAACCGGCAAGGCTATGCGCTTGGCGGTGCCCTTGGGCTGGCCCAACTCCATCAGATGTTTCGCATAGATGTTGTTGAAGGCCTTGATCACCGGCCGCCCCAGCTGCTGTTCCACCCAGCGGCTCTCGATTGTACCTGCCTCGATTGCATCGATGCGGCCATCGCGCTGCCGGGGGTAGTAATTGCCGGTATCCACGACAACGACTGATTTCGCCACGCCGTCGAACAGGCCGGCCGGCAGGTTCGGCACCTTGCCTTGTTGAATGGTGACGACCACCAGATCGCCGCTATGCGCCGCTTCCTTGGCCGAGACTGCGGTCGCGCCGGTTTCCGCCGCCAGATCGGCGAGCGTCTGGGGTCCGCGGGAATTGGCCACAAAGACCTGATGCCCCAGCTTCGTGAGGCGGCGGGTGAGCGTGGCGCCGATATTGCCGGCGCCGATGATGCCGATTTTCATGTCTGCTCCTGTGATGAGGGGGCCGAAGAGCCTGCTCCGCCTTGGGCCTGCTCCGCCTTGGGATGGAGAAGCTACCAGTTGTAGATGGTCAACCGCCGGCCGAAACCAAACCGAAAAAATCTGTGGGGGCAGCATAACGGACCATGTCAGGTTCCGGGAGTCACCCTCGCCCGCTCAGGGCCGGACCCTGTTTTCGGCGTGCGGCACCTTCCTGCCGCGCTGCCATGGCCCGCCGGGCAAAGCGCTTCTTCCACCAGATGACGACACCGGTGACGGAAAGTGTCGCCACGGCCAGCCCCATGAATGAGATGAAAATCCGGCCCGGCAGGCCGGCAATCCGTCCCGAATGCAGCGGGAACTGGATCTGCAGAAAGAGATCGCCGCCGGTGCCAGCCCAGGGAATCCGGTCGCCCAGCAGCCGGCCATCCGCGCCGTCGAGATAGAGCTCCGGTGGCCCGACCCCCGCCGCGCCGTGATCGCCGCCCGGCGCGAAAAAGGCGATGGCATAGACATCATGCAGGACGGAATAGAACAGCGATCCCGCCGGCTCGTTCCAGCCGCGCCGCTTGGCTTCGGCTTCGGCCCGCAACAGCGCCTCCCCATAGGATATGCGCGGTGTGCTCGGTTGATCGAACGGCCGCTCCGGACGTTCATCGAAGGGCGTCGGGGTGAAGCTGGAGAAGACCTTGACGATCGGCTGCGCCACCTCCTCATAGAGGTTGAGCGAGGCAGAACTGACCGCGAGGATCAGCAGGAAGATCCAGAACCACAGGCCGAAAGCCCGGTGGATGTCGAGATTGAGGCGATAGCTGCCGCCCCGCCATTTGATCCGCCAGGCCGGCCGCCAGCGGCGCCACCAGCCCCGGCCGGTTTGTGGCGCCACCGGTTGGGCGCTCCTGTTGTGCCGCGCCGGGTTGCGCCGCGCCTGCCGGCCGGGCAGCGTCAGGTAGAAGCCGATGAAGCAATCCACGATCCAGAGGAGCGCGACGCCTCCCATCAGCCAGAGACCGACGCGATCGGTTCCCCACATGATCGGCACATGCAGGCTGTAATGCAGCTTGTAGAGGAAGGGCACCAGATGCGGCGGGTCGAGCGCCGCGGCCAGCGCCCGGCACGCAACCGCCATGACATAGCCGCCGTTGGGCACGGCGCCGATGGCCCAGGC
>LNAP01000403.1_pt1 | contig 48915 bp, 53 predicted proteins | sample 602601 | NCBI WGS metagenome assembly LNAP01 (sample SAMN02440304, study PRJNA202911) | soil metagenome | biome: Subtropical and temperate rainforests or woodlands; isolation source: soil samples (1 kg each in a 20% v/v slurry with milli Q water) were... ...
CTGGCCCATGGCCTGCAAAGCCGGGTCAAGCGCCGGGTCCAGGGCTACTTCCGGTGCAGGCGTTTCCACCGGCAAGGCGGCGACTGCATCTTCGGCAGCGCTCGTATCCAGCACTGATGTGGCAGACGATGCGTCATTCGACCCCGAGGCAGATCCGCTGGCAGGTTTGCCCGCCCTGCAGTTTGCCTTGGAGAACGCCAGCGCCAAGGCTCAGGCCGCCCAGCAAGCCAATGGCAGTAACCATTCAGACAAGACCGGCAAGTCCAGCGGCAACGATACCGCCGACTCCGCACAGAACATCGCCAATAACCTGACGGCACTGGGCGATCAGTTACCTACCGACGAAACCAGCACCGAAAGCAGCGACAAATCTTTCAGTGGCTTGCTCGATGACGGGCTCAAGGACGTCAAAAGTGCTGGCGGTGATACCCGCATGGATAACTTCGCCGACCGTCTCGCGGCGATGAGCCAGGCTGCGCAAGCGCCGCGCGCGGCTCTGACTCCGACCGTTCCGCTGATCAACCAGCCACTGGCCATGCATCAAAGTGGCTGGAGTGAAGGGGTCGTTGATCGGGTCATGTACCTGTCGAGCCAAAACCTGAAATCGGCGGAGATCCAGCTTGAGCCGGCCGAACTCGGTCGCCTGGACATTCGCGTCAACATGGCGACGGATCAACAGACCCAGGTCACTTTCATGAGTGCCCACGTGGGTGTGCGGGAAGCGCTTGAAAGCCAGATGTCACGACTGCGTGAGTCGTTCAGCCAACAAGGGCTGGGTCAGGTGGACGTCAACGTGTCTGATCAGAATCGCGGTTGGCAACAACAACAGCAGGCCCAGGAACAAGCCAGTAACAGTCAGCGCGGTTCCGGTACCAGCGGCAGTTCTTCCAGTCTGGACGGCTCGGGTGATGACGGTATTGTCGACGCTGGCGTTCCGGTCAGCCAGCCTGCCGCGCGGGTGATCGGCAGCAGTGAGGTCGATTATTACGCTTGATGGGTTGCGGTCAGACTGCATCGCTTACGCTCGTTTGAATCGCGTGGCACCAACAGCATCGGCGGCGCTGCGTAGATTGGTTTCGCCCTGACGGTCGACCCCTTTTCGGCAAAGGGGGGAAACCATTCTGCGCTGACGTCCGGCCCCTGCTTCGCAGGGGTTCCTTCGCTCCGGTGCCGCGGTGGGGCGACGCGCCGACGGGCCATCCATGGCCCAACGGCGCTCGCTCGGCATCCATGCCGAGCGCACCCCACCACGACACCTGCGCTCAGCCTCCCGACGCGCGTTTGGCGGTGTCTGCGAAATCGCATTTCACTGCAGGAGCGAACTTGTTCGCGAGGCGATATTCCTCATTACGCAGCACCAACGCCTCGCCTACATATTGCTCCCTACGCGATATAAAATTTCCGCAGTTAACCCCGACACAGCAATTGCCTCGCAACTCTGGCATAACACTTGCTCACCCTCTGTCACGCATCAACGAACCCCCCGAATAGTGACGGATTATTGGCATGGCGAAGAGCGACGACGTTAAAGGCCCGGCTTCCAAAGGTAGACTCAAGCTCATCATCGTCATGGTAGTGGCTTTGTTGCTCGCTGTCGGCCTGTCGGTTGGCGCGACCTGGTTTTTCATGCACAAGGCAGAAAGCAAGCCGGATCCAGCGGCAGAGGCTGCGCAGGCAGGCGTCAAGCATCCTGCGATCTTTGAAGCCATGACACCGGCCTTCGTGGTCAACTTCAATTCCAATGGTCGCCAACGCTACATGCAAGTCAGCATCACCATGCTGGCGCGCAATCAGGCTGACCTTGAAGCGTTGAAGGTGCATATGCCGGTTATCCGCAACAATCTGGTGATGATGTTTGCGGGTATCCCGTTCGAATCACTGGCAACTCCGATTGGCCAGGAAATGCTCCGTCAGAAAGCGACGGCCAGCGTTCAGGAAGTCGCACAGAAAGAACTCGGTAAAACCGTGATTGAGCAGTTGCTTTTCACTAACTTCGTACTGCAGTAGGACCACGACATGGCCGTGCAAGACCTGCTGTCCCAGGATGAGATCGATGCGCTGTTGCATGGCGTGGACGATGGTCTGGTTCAGACCGAAGAAGTATCCGCACCGGGTAGCGTCAAAAGTTACGACCTGACCAGTCAGGACCGGATCGTGCGGGGTCGGATGCCGACCCTGGAAATGATCAACGAGCGCTTCGCCCGTTATACCCGGATCAGCATGTTCAACCTGTTGCGCCGCTCGGCCGATGTGGCCGTCGGCGGTGTACAGGTCATGAAATTCGGTGAGTACGTGCATTCGCTGTACGTGCCCACCAGCCTCAATCTGGTGAAGATCAAGCCGCTACGTGGTACTGCGCTGTTCATCCTCGATGCCAAGCTGGTGTTCAAGCTGGTGGATAACTTCTTCGGCGGCGATGGCCGGCACGCGAAAATCGAAGGCCGTGAATTCACGCCGACGGAGCTGCGGGTCGTACGTATGGTGCTGGATCAGGCGTTCATCGACCTGAAAGAAGCCTGGCAGGCGATCATGGAAGTGAACTTCGAGTACATCAACTCGGAGGTTAACCCGGCCATGGCCAACATCGTCGGTCCAAGCGAAGCAGTTGTGGTCTCTACGTTCCATATCGAGCTCGATGGTGGTGGCGGCGATCTGCACGTAACCATGCCGTACTCGATGATCGAACCGGTGCGGGAAATGCTCGACGCGGGCTTCCAGTCCGATGTCGACGATCAGGACGAGCGCTGGGTCAACGCCCTCAAGCAGGACGTGATGGATGTGTCCGTGCCGCTCAGCGCTACGGTTGCCCGTCGTCAATTACTGTTACGCGACATTCTGCACATGCAGCCGGGTGACGTTATTCCCGTCGAGCTGCCGGAATCGCTGGTCATGCGCGCCAATGGTGTGCCGTCCTTCAAGGTCAAGCTGGGTTCGCACAAGGGGCATCTGGCCCTGCAAGTGATCGAGCCGATAGAGCGACGTTGACCTTTTGTCTGCGTCGAAATTTTGCTGTGTAACTGAAACACTGTTCGCTGAGGACAACCGATGGCTGATGATAAAGATATGACCTCTGCTGAAGATCAGGCATTGGCCGATGAATGGGCTGCTGCACTGGGCGAATCCGGTGATGGCGGTCAGGACGACATCGATGCACTGTTGGCAGCGGATGTCGGCAATTCGTCGGCTTCCAGCCGTCTGGCCATGGAAGAGTTCGGTAGCGTGCCGCGCAGCAACGGGCAGGTGACTCTTGATGGGCCGAATCTGGATGTGATCCTCGACATTCCGGTGTCGATCTCCATGGAAGTCGGCAGCACCGACATCAACATCCGTAACCTGCTGCAACTCAATCAGGGTTCTGTGATCGAGCTGGATCGTCTGGCCGGTGAGCCGCTCGACGTGTTGGTCAACGGTACGTTGATCGCCCATGGCGAGGTCGTGGTGGTCAATGAGAAATTTGGCATCCGTCTGACCGATGTCATCAGCCCTAGTGAACGTATCAAGAAGCTGCGCTGAGTGAACATGATGAAGCTTGCTGGAGCATTGCTGTTGATGCCGCTCAGCGCGCTGGCGGCCGAACCTGCAGTGCAGGCCGCCGCGCCACAGGTGGCGAGTTCATTACCGGTGGGCATGGGCGGGCAATTGGCACAGTTGCTGTTCGGGCTGTTGTTGGTCATCGGCCTGATCTTCGCGCTGGCCTGGACCATGCGCCGCGTGCAACGCAGCGGGCCGGGCAATGCCCAGCTCATTGAGTTGCTGGGTTCCCGGGCGCTGGGCCCGCGGGATCGACTGGTGCTGGTGCAGGTCGGCAACGAGCAGATATTGCTGGGAGTTACGCCTGGCCGAATCACCCCGTTGCATGTGCTCAAGGAGCCGGTGCAGGTTCCGGTCCGCGAGCAGGCCACGCCTGAGTTCGCACGACGCCTGATGGAAATCATGGGCAACAAGGATCAGAAGGATAAGAAGTAATGCTGCGCATTCTGTTGACGCTTCTGCTGGTGCTGGCGGCGCCTGTGGCGTTCGGCGCCGATCCGTTGTCGATCCCTGCGATCACCTTGTCCAACGGCGCCAACGGCCAGCAGGAATATTCGGTCAGCCTGCAAATTCTGCTGATCATGACGGCGCTGAGCTTCATCCCGGCCTTCGTCATGCTGATGACCAGTTTCACCCGGATCATCATTGTCTTTTCCATTCTGCGCCAGGCCCTGGGCTTGCAGCAGACGCCGTCGAACCAGATTCTCACCGGCATGGCGATTTTCCTGACCCTGTTCATCATGGCGCCGGTCTTTGACCGGGTGAATCAGGACGCCTTGCAACCTTATCTGGCTGAAAAACTGACCGCTCAGGATGCCGTGGCCAAGGCTCAGGTGCCGATCAAGGATTTCATGCTGGCGCAGACGCGCACCAGTGACCTGGAGCTGTTCATGCGCCTGTCCAAGCGCACCGATATCCAGTCCCCCGAGCAGGCGCCGCTGACCATTCTGGTGCCAGCGTTTGTGATTTCCGAACTCAAGACCGCTTTCCAGATCGGCTTCATGATCTTCATTCCGTTTCTGGTCATCGATCTGGTGGTTGCCAGCGTATTGATGGCCATGGGCATGATGATGTTGTCACCGCTGATCATTTCCCTGCCATTCAAGATCATGTTGTTTGTGCTGGTTGACGGCTGGGCGCTGATTATCGGCACCCTGGCCAGCAGTTTCGGTGGTGTATGACTTCTCTTGAGCGGGAGTGCGTGCGATGACGCCAGAAGTAGCCGTCGATCTGTTCCGTGAGGCGTTGTGGCTGACCACGGTGCTGGTGGCGATCCTCGTGGTACCCAGTCTGCTTTGCGGTTTGCTGGTCGCCATGTTTCAGGCCGCCACCCAGATCAACGAACAGACTCTGAGCTTTCTGCCGCGTCTGATCGTGATGCTGATTACCCTGATCGTTGCCGGTCCTTGGCTGCTCAAGGTGTTCATGGAATATATCCTGGCGCTCTACACCAGCATTCCCACCGTGATCGGCTAGCCGTTGTGGATCCTGTCCTTGCACTCACCGACGGGCAAATTGGCACCTGGGTTGCCAGCTTCATGCTGCCGATGTTTCGCATCACCTCGCTGTTGATGACCATGCCGATTTTCGGTACGACGCTGGTGCCCAGGCGCATTCGTCTGTATTTCGCGCTGGCCATTACCGTGGTGATCGCCCCCGTATTGCCGCCCATGCCGCAAGTCAACGCGCTGGACCTCAGCGCGTTATTGCTCATCGGCGAGCAAATCATCATCGGTGCCGGGCTGGGGTTGTTTCTGCAATTGTTCTTTCAGGCGTTCGTGGTGGCCGGGCAGATTATTTCGATTCAGATGGGTATGGGCTTTGCGTCGATGATCGACCCCACCAACGGCGTTTCCGCCGCGGTGATCGGGCAGTTCTTCACCATGCTGGTCACGCTGTTGTTTCTGGGTATGAACGGCCATCTGGTAGTTCTGGAAACCCTGGTCGAAAGCTTCACCACGATGCCAGTCGGCAGCGGCCTGCTCGTGTCCAACTTCTGGGAGCTTGCCAACAGTCTCGGCTGGGTACTCGGCGCCGCATTGACCCTGGTCTTGCCGGCAATTACTGCCTTGCTGGTGGTCAACATTGCCTTTGGTGTGATGACTCGCGCCGCGCCGCAACTGAACATCTTCTCCATCGGTTTTCCGCTGACGCTGGTGTTGGGCATGGGTATTTTGTGGATCAGCCTGGGGGACATTCTCAATCAGTACCAGCCGCTGGCGGCTGAAGCGTTGCGAACGTTCCGCGATATGGTGAGGGCGCGCTGATGGCCGAAAACGAGAATGGGCAGGACAAGACAGAAGACCCCACGGACAAAAAGAAGGCGGATGCCCGCAAAGAGGGACAGGTTGCTCGATCCAAGGAGCTCAATACCTTGGCGATCATGTTGGTGGGCGCTGGAGGTTTGTTGGTCTTTGGCAGTGGGATCGCGCAAATGATGATGGAGCTGATGCGCACCAACTTCACCATCAGCCGCGAAATGCTTATGGATCAAAGCTACATGGGCAAGATGCTGCTGAGCTCCGGCAAGATGGCGTTGGAGGCCATGCTGCCCCTGCTCTGTGCGTTGGCGCTTGCGGCCTTGATCGCGCCGATCTCTCTGGGAGGCTGGCTGTTTTCCGGCAAGAGCCTGGCACCCAAATTCAGCCGCATGAACCCTGCTGCCGGGCTCAAACGCATGGTCTCGACCACGGCGCTGATCGAGTTGCTCAAGGGCTTCGGTAAATTTCTGATTGTGCTGGTCGTCGCCTTGGTGGTTCTGAACAAGGACAAGGCCGACCTGGTTTCCATCGCTCACGAACCTCTGGAAATGGCGATTATTCACAGCCTGCAGGTCGTGGGCTGGAGCACGCTGTGGATGGCCTGCGGTTTGATGATCATTGCCGCCATCGACGTGCCGTATCAGATCTGGGAGGGGCACAAGAAGCTGCTGATGACCAAGCAGGAAATCCGCGACGAACACAAGGATGCGGAAGGGCGGCCGGAGGTCAAGCAGCGCATACGCCAGTTGCAGCGTGACATGTCCCAGCGCCGCATGATGGAGTCGATCCCCACCGCGGATGTGATCATCACCAACCCAACCCACTTCGCCGTCGCCCTCAAATACGATCCGGAGCAGGGCGGCGCGCCGATGCTGGTGGCCAAGGGTACGGATTTCATCGCCTTGAAAATCCGCGAAATCGGCGCCCACCATCAGATTCTGATTCTTGAATCGCCAGGGCTGGCGCGCTCGATCTATTACAGTACCGAACTGGATCAGGAAATCCCGGCCGGGCTGTATCTGGCGGTGGCGCAGGTGTTGGCGTATGTCTATCAGATTCGCCAATTCCATTCCGGACGAGGCAAGCGGCCGGATCCGCTGGGGGATATTTCCATTCCGCCGGATTTACGGCGTGATTCCTGATTCTCGGTCACGTCGGTGTGGGACCGGATTTATCCGGGAAGGCGTCGGCGCGCGGCGCATCTGACACTGCTCCTCGCCAACAAGTTGGTTCTACAGGCGCAGAGCCGGTAGACGATCCGTTGGAGCGAGGTTTGCCCGCGAATTGATTTGGCGCACACCTCAATCTCCGACTAAAGCTGACGCGCCTTGATTTGCGCTGCACCAACAGCATTTGCGGTGCGGCTTGATACGGTTTCGCCCTGACGGTCGACCCCATTTTGTTTCGGCAAAATGGGGGAAAACCATCTGCGCTGACGTCCGGCCCCTGCTTCGCAGCGGTTCCTTCGACTCCGGTGCCGTGGTGGGGGTACGCGCCGACGCGCCATCCCTGGCGCAACGGCGCTCGACCGGCATCCATGCCGGTCGCCCCCCACCACGACACCTGCGCTCAGCCTCCCGACGCGCGTTTGGCGGTGTCTGAGCCATCGCGGCACGGAAAAGCGAAAATCAAAAGCCGAAGCCTCGGCTTTCGTTACGACGGGCTTAGTCGCAAAGGCCAACACCTCTTCCTACAGCCAATTCTCCAAATAATGGCTCTTTGTCCACTGTTGGAAAGCTTCTTGCAATAGGTCAATTCAGGTCGCCTTCGGCGTCAAAGTTTTGGTTTAGCGCAGGTGAAGAATCGGTGGATCGTTCTCAATTAATCAGTAGCGCACGCAGTAATCTTGCGGGTCTCGGTCGAGGCCAGTTGGGTGTGCCGTTGTTGCTGTTGGTCATGATGGCAATGATGATGTTGCCAATGCCGCCGTTCCTCCTGGACGTGTTTTTTACCTTCAATATCGCGCTGTCGATTGTGGTCCTGCTGGTCTGCGTCTACGCCTTGCGCCCTCTGGATTTCTCGGTATTCCCCACCATTCTGCTGGTCGCGACGCTGTTGCGTCTGGCGCTCAACGTGGCCTCGACGCGGGTGGTGATGCTGCACGGTCAGGATGGTCACGCCGCAGCCGGCAAGGTGATCCAGGCCTTCGGTGAGGTGGTGATCGGCGGTAACTACGTGGTCGGTATCGTGGTTTTCTCGATCCTGATGATCATCAACTTCGTGGTAATCACCAAGGGTGCCGGGCGGATTTCCGAGGTGAGCGCGCGTTTCACCCTTGATGCCATGCCCGGCAAACAGATGGCAATCGATGCCGACTTGAACGCCGGGCTGATCGATCAGCCTGAAGCCAAGCGTCGGCGTCTGGAAGTTGCCCAGGAGGCCGAGTTCTACGGCTCTATGGACGGTGCCTCGAAATTCGTGCGCGGTGACGCCATCGCCGGTCTGTTGATTCTGTTTATCAACCTCATCGGCGGCATTCTGGTCGGTATGCTGCAGCACAATATGACGTTTGCCGATGCGGGCAAGATCTACACGCTGTTGACCATCGGTGACGGTTTGGTGGCGCAATTGCCATCGCTGCTGCTGTCCACAGCTGCGGCGATCATGGTGACCCGTGCTTCCGGTTCGGAAGAGATGGGCAAGCAGATCAATCGACAGATGTTTACATCCCACAAGGCGCTGGCGGTTTCTGCCGGGATCATGATCGTCATGGGCCTGGTGCCGGGCATGCCGCACTTTTCCTTCATCAGCCTCGGGCTGGTGGCGGGCGGCGTCGCTTACTTGCTGTGGAAAAAGCAGAACGTGATCAAGGTCCAGGCGCTGGAAGAGGTCAAGCGCCAGCAGGAAATGCTGCCATCGCCGACCCGGGTTCAGGATTCCAAGGAGCTGGGTTGGGATGACGTGACCCCCATCGACATGATAGGCCTGGAAGTGGGTTATCGCTTGATTCCGCTGGTGGATCGCAATCAGGGTGGTCAGTTGCTCGCGCGGATCAAGGGCGTGCGCAAGAAGCTCTCTCAGGAGCTAGGCTTTCTCATGCCGACTGTGCATATCCGTGACAACCTGGATCTGGCGCCCAGTGCCTATCGTTTGACGCTCATGGGCGTGACCCTGGCGGAAGCCGAGATTTACCCGGATCGGGAACTGGCGATCAACCCCGGTCAAGTGTTCGGCACCCTGAACGGTATTACCGCCAAGGACCCGGCGTTTGGGCTGGAAGCGGTGTGGATCGAAATCAGTCAGCGCAGTCAGGCGCAGTCGCTGGGGTACACCGTGGTCGATGCCAGTACGGTAGTGGCAACGCACTTGAACCAGATTCTTTATAAACACTCTCATGAGCTGATCGGCCATGAAGAAGTCCAGCAATTGATGCAGTTGCTGGCCAAAAGCTCGCCAAAACTGGCGGAAGAGCTGGTTCCGGGGATTCTTTCGCTGTCGGCGTTGCTCAAGGTATTGCAGTCGCTTTTGGCCGAACAGGTGCCTGTTCGCGACATTCGCAGCATCGCCGAAGCCATCGCGAACAATGCCATGAGGAGTCAAGATACCGCCGCTTTGGTTGCCGCAGTGCGCGTCGGATTGAGCCGCGCAATCGTGCAAAGCATTGTGGGGATTGAGCCGGAGCTGCCAGTTATCACTCTGGAACCAAGGTTGGAACAGATATTGCTCAATAGTTTGCAGAAGGCAGGTCAGGGTCAGGAAGAAGGCGTTCTGCTTGAGCCAAGCATGGCAGAAAAGCTCCAGCGTTCGTTGATCGACGCGGCGCAGCGGCAGGAGATGCAAGGTTTGCCGGTAATTCTTCTGGTTGCAGGCCCGGTTCGCGCCATGTTGTCACGCTTTGGACGACTGGCTGTACCGAACATGCATGTGTTGGCGTATCAGGAAATTCCTGACAACAAGCAAGTCACCATCGTAGCGACTGTCGGGCCTAACGGCTGAGGTAGTGAGTCATGCAAGTTAAGCGATTTTTCGCCGCCGATATGCGTCAAGCCATGAAACTGGTTCGCGATGAGCTGGGCGCAGAAGCGGCCATCATCGGTAACCGGCGCATTGCCGGTGGCGTAGAGCTGACTGCTGCGCTGGATTACAAATTGTCTGCGCTGGCGCCTCGGGTGCCGAACATCGAGCTTGAAGACGAGCTGCGTAAAACCCAGTCGCGAATTGTTACTGCCCAGGCTGAGCTGAACAATCGCGGCGACAGTGACCCGTCGGTCAATCGTCAGTTGTTCGCCGGCCTGCCGCTCAGTGCTGCCGACACGCATATCGAACCGACGCTTGAAGAGCCGCCGCGTCCTTTCGTTCAGGCCCAGGCAGCTTCCGCGGAACCCGCCGGAGGCCAGCGCGCATACGAAAACATGCGTTTCGAATTGAATGGCTTGCGTGAACTGCTGGAAGTCCAGCTGGGTTCGCTGGCCTGGAATCAGCTGCAAGGCAGCCGTCCGCAACAGGCCAATCTGTGGCGTCGCCTGCAACGCATCGGTCTGTCCGGTCCGTTGTCCCGTGACCTGCTGGCAATGGTCGCTGAAATTGAAGAGCCTCGTCAGGCCTGGCGCATGTTGTTGGCGCACCTGGCGCGGATGATCGCTACCCCGGAAATCGAGCCGTTGGAAGAGGGTGGGGTGATTGCCATGGTCGGCCCGGCTGGCATGGGTAAAACCACCACGCTCGCCAAGCTGGCGGCGCGTTATGTGTTGAAGTACGGCGCACAGAATATCGCGCTGGTCAGCATGGACAGCTTTCGCATCGGTGCTCAGGAACAGCTCAAGACGCTGGGCCGCATCCTCAATGTGCCGGTGACGCATGTCGATCCAGGCCAGTCGCTGGCTCAGGCATTGGAGCCGCTGCTGCGCAAGCGCGTGGTGTTGATTGATACCGCAGGCCTGCAAGCCAGCGATCCGGCCCTGCGCATGCAGCTCGAAAGCCTCGCCGGGCGCGGGATCAAGGCGCGCAATTATCTGGTGTTGGCAACGACCAGTCAGAAGCAAGTGCTGACCGCTGCCTACCACAGTTACAAACGTTGCGGTTTGTCCGGGTGCATCCTGACCAAACTCGACGAAACCGCCAGCCTGGGCGAAGTGCTCAGCCTGGCGATCAGTCATGAGCTTCCTGTTGCCTACCTGACTGACGGGCCGCGAATACCTGATGATCTACACCTTCCCCGTCGGCACCAATTGGTAAGCCGTGCGGTCAATGTGCAAATGCAGGAAGAGCCGAGCGAAGAAGCGATGGCGGACATGTTTGCCGACCTGTACCACAACCCCAGCAAGCGGGTGGGTTAGGTGAAACGAACTACTGGAATTTACCTGCATCGATGGTCTGCCACGCATTGTTCCTACGCGAACGTGCAGCCCCCAATGTGGCTTCGGTCTACGCAAGACAAGGTAATGAAATAACATGGGCAGCATGCATCCCGTACAGGTGATCGCGGTGACCGGCGGCAAAGGTGGCGTCGGTAAGACTAACGTGTCAGTGAACCTCTCGCTGGCCTTGGCCGAGCTTGGCCGGCGCGTCATGCTGCTGGACGCCGACCTTGGCCTGGCCAATGTCGACGTGTTGCTGGGGTTGACACCCAAGCGCACCCTGGCCGATGTCATTGAAGGGCGTTGCGAATTGCGCGACGTACTCCTTCAGGGGCCTGGCGGGATTCGCATCGTGCCAGCCGCTTCCGGCACGCAAAGCATGGTGCACCTCACGCCGGCGCAGCACGCCGGTCTGATTCAGGCCTTCAGCGATATTGGCGATAACCTCGACGTGCTGGTCATCGATACGGCCGCCGGCATCGGCGAGTCGGTGGTGAGCTTCGTACGCGCCGCCCAGGAAGTCTTGCTGGTGGTGTGCGACGAGCCGACCTCGATCACTGACGCCTACGCGTTGATCAAGCTGCTCAACCGCGACTACGGCATGAATCGCTTCCGGGTCCTGGCCAACATGGCCCAGAGCCCGCAGGAAGGCCGCAATCTGTTTGCCAAGCTGACCAAAGTGACCGACCGCTTCCTCGATGTTGCCTTGCAATACGTCGGCGCTGTGCCTTACGACGAGTGCGTGCGCAAGGCGGTACAGAAGCAGCGTGCCGTTTATGAAGCGTTTCCGCGTTCCAAATGCTCCCTGGCGTTCAAGGCTATCGCGCAGAAAGTCGACACCTGGCCGCTGCCGGCCAATCCGCGCGGCCATCTTGAGTTCTTCGTAGAGCGACTTGTTCACCAGACATTTGCGGGGCCTGTCCAATGACAGCCAGCGGCTATCAGATGTACAGCAAGACCTCCAAGAACTCGCAGTACGAGCTCATCGAGCGTTATGCGCCGCTGGTCAAGCGTATCGCCTATCACTTGTTGGCGCGCTTGCCGGCCAGCGTTCAGGTCGAGGACCTGATCCAGGCCGGCATGATCGGACTGCTTGAAGTGTCCACCAAATACGACTGCACCAAAGGCGCGAGTTTCGAGACCTACGCCGGTATCCGGATTCGCGGCGCGATGCTCGATGAAGTGCGCAAAGGCGACTGGGCACCGCGCTCGGTTCACCGCAATACGCGCATGGTCAGTGACGCAATTCGCTCAATTGAAGCTAAAACAGGTCGTGACGCTAAAGATCACGAGGTTGCGGCCGAACTCCAATTGAGTCTCGATGATTATTACGGGATTTTGAACGATACCCTGGGCAGCCGCCTGTTCAGTTTCGACGACCTTTTGCAGGACGGCGAACATGAAGGGCTGCACGAGGACGGCGCAAGCGGTTCGCTTGAGCCATCGCGAGATCTGGAAGACGAACGTTTCCAGGCCGCGCTAGCAGATGCGATTGCCAATTTGCCAGAGCGCGAGCGACTGGTGTTGGCGCTGTACTATGACGAGGAGCTTAATCTCAAGGAAATCGGTGAGGTCCTTGGGGTCAGCGAGTCGCGAGTCAGCCAGTTACACAGCCAGTGCGCAGCTCGTTTGCGAGGGCGTTTGGGAGAGTGGCGAGCGCGTTGACAGGCAGGGCGCATCCGTAGGGTTGCGCTGTGCGTGTAGGCCGGCTGTGCAAAGCGTTGTGTGGGGAGATGGACAAGGCGGGAACCGGTCATTGGCACTACTGCGAGCTGTTGGAAGGTGGTTTACCTTTCTGGCGGCAGGTTGAGCTGCTGCCCGGTTTCTTGACTGTTGATTTACCAAGCCCGTCGTCGTTTTAGTACAGCCGATGTGAGCTGTGCCGGTATTGATTGAACAGCGCGTTCAGGTGCTGAACGCGTTAAAGACTGCTTGGAGGTCGAATTGGACAAGAACATGAAAATCCTCATCGTTGATGACTTCTCAACGATGCGGCGGATCATTAAGAACCTGTTGCGTGATTTGGGATTCACCAACACGGCCGAAGCCGATGACGGACTCACCGCGCTGCCGATGTTGCAGAGCGGTGCTTTCGATTTTCTGGTGACTGACTGGAACATGCCGGGCATGTCCGGCATCGACCTGTTGCGTCAGGTGCGCGCCGATGAACGACTCAAGCACCTTCCGGTGCTGATGGTCACGGCCGAAGCCAAGCGCGACCAGATCATCGAAGCCGCCCAGGCTGGCGTCAACGGTTATGTCGTGAAGCCATTTACGGCCCAAGTGCTGAAAGAAAAGATCGAAAAGATCTTCGAGCGCGTCAATAGCTGATGTTTGCCGCGAGGGCGCTATGGAGCATAAAGAGTCATCACAGGGCGACTTTGAGTCAACCCTGAAAAAACATGCGCATGAGCTGGTGATGTGCCTTGAAAAAGGCCGTTTCGGCGAAGCCGTGCAATTGATCCATGAGCTGAACCAGACGCGTGACCGCGGCTTGTATCAGGAAGTCGGCAAGCTGACCCGAGAACTGCACAGCGCGATCGTCAATTTTCAGATTGACCCGAACATGCCTCAGGCCGAAGAAGTGTCCCAGATCACGGACGCTACCGAGCGCTTGTCGTATGTTGTCAAACTGACTGAAAACGCCGCCAACCGGACGATGGATCTGGTTGAGCTGAGCACGCCCCTGATGAATGGCTTGAGTACCGACGCCAAAGCGTTGAGCCAGGACTGGGGACGTTTCATGCGTCGGGAAATCGGCGCTGAAGAGTTTCGTGAGCTGGCCAAGCGGGTCGACGGCTTTTTGACGCGTAGTGAGCGGGAAACCCACGAGGTCGCTGCCCACCTCAATGACATTCTGCTGGCTCAGGATTACCAGGACCTCACCGGTCAGGTCATCAAGCGCGTCACGCAATTGGTCACTGAAGTTGAAAGCAACCTGCTCAAATTGGTGCTTATGGCCAGTCAGGTCGATCGGTTTGCAGGCATCGAACATGACGATCAGGCAATCCTCGCAGAAAAAGATCCACAAAAAGGTCTCTCTCAGGGTGAAGGTCCGCAGATTCATGCCGATAAACGAGAAGACGTTGTGTCCGGACAGGACGATGTAGACGATCTGCTATCGAGCCTTGGCTTCTAGGTCTGTTGACGGTTAATTTTAGGGAGCACCCCAATGAGCTTCGGCGCCGATGAAGAAATCCTTCAGGATTTTCTGGTAGAGGCCGGCGAAATTCTGGAGCAATTGTCCGAACAGCTGGTCGAGCTGGAAAGCCGACCTGATGATGCAGACTTGCTCAATGCAATTTTTCGCGGTTTTCACACTGTAAAAGGCGGCGCCGGCTTCCTCCAGCTCCATGAGCTGGTGGAGTGCTGCCACATCGCCGAGAACGTCTTCGACATCCTGCGCAAGGGTGAACGTCGCGTCGACTCCGAATTGATGGACGTGGTGCTCGAAGCACTGGATGCGGTCAACGGCATGTTCAGCGAAGTTCGCGAGCGTACCGAAGTCACTCCCGCCACACCGGAATTGCTGGCGGCGCTGGCGCGTCTGGCCGAGCCTGCATCCGCAGATGAAGTGGCTGCTGCTCCGGCAGCGGTCGAAGAAGCGCCTGCTCCTGCTTCCGACGAAATCACCGACAACGAATTCGAGCTGCTGCTCGACTCGCTGAACGCCGTCAAGGCTCAGGCCGCCGAATCCGCCAGTGCGCCTGCTGCTGCGCCGGTTGCTGCTTCTGCGCCGGCAGCGGCCAGCGATGAAATCAGCGACCAGGAATTCGAATCGCTGCTTGATCAATTGCATGGCAAAGGTCAGTTCGCGGCCGATGCCGTCGCAACGCCAGTGGCGGCTGCGGCTCCGGCTGCCAGTACCGGCGCTGCGATAAGCAACGAAATCACCGATGATGAATTCGAAGCGTTGCTGGATCAGCTGCACGGCAAGAGCTCGTTTGATGCTGCTGCTGCGATAACACCTGCGCCTGTCGCTGCTGCCGTTGCAGCGCCGGTTGCTGCGGCCGCTTCGTCCAGCAACGAAATCTCGGATAACGAATTCGAAGACTTGCTGGATCAGCTGCACGGCAAAGGCAGTTTCAAGCCTGAAGCCATAGCTGCCGCACCGGTCGCCGCAGTTGTTGCCAAGCCAGCGCCTGCGCCGGTTGCCGCATCCAAACCGGCTCCGGCAGCTGCTCCAGCTCCAGCCAAGGCGGCGGCGCCTGTTCCGGCCAAGGCTCCGGCTGCAGCGAGTCCGGACAAGCCGGCTTCCGAAGCGGAAACCACCGTGCGGGTTGATACCGCGCGCCTGGACGAGATCATGAACATGGTCGGCGAACTGGTGCTGGTGCGTAACCGTCTGGTGCGCCTGGGCCTGAACAGCGGCGATGAAGCCATGTCCAAGGCGGTCTCCAACCTGGATGTGGTCACCGCTGATCTGCAGACGGCGGTGATGAAAACCCGCATGCAGCCGATCAAGAAAGTTTTCGGGCGCTTCCCGCGTTTGGTTCGCGACCTGGCCCGCCAGCTCAAGAAAGAGATCAACCTGGAACTGGTCGGCGAAGAAACCGATCTGGACAAGAACCTCGTCGAGGCCCTTGCCGATCCACTGGTCCACTTGGTGCGCAACGCGGTCGACCACGGTATCGAAACCCCGGAAGAGCGCGAAGCTTCGGGCAAGTCCCGTGGCGGTCGAGTGATTCTCTCGGCGGAACAGGAAGGCGACCATATCCTGCTGTCGATTTCCGATGACGGCAAAGGCATGGACCCTAATGTCCTGCGCGCCATCGCGGTCAAGCGCGGCGTGATGGACAAGGACGCGGCCGATCGCCTGAGCGACAGCGACTGCTACAACCTGATCTTTGCACCGGGCTTCTCGACCAAGACCGAGATTTCCGATGTGTCGGGTCGTGGCGTGGGCATGGACGTGGTGAAAACCAAGATCGCCCAGCTCAACGGCACTATCAACATCTACTCCACCAAGGGCCAGGGCTCGAAGATCGTCATCAAGGTGCCGTTGACCCTGGCGATCATGCCGACGCTGATGGTGATGCTGGGCAATCAGGCGTTTGCGTTCCCGCTGGTCAACGTCAACGAGATCTTCCACCTGGACCTGTCGACCACCAACGTCGTCGATGGTCAGGAAGTGGTTATCGTGCGCGACAAGGCGCTGCCACTGTTCTATCTCAAGCGCTGGCTGATCAGCTCGGCGGCTCACGAAGAGCAGCGCGAAGGTCATGTGGTGATCCTGTCGGTGGGTACTCAGCGAATCGGTTTTGTCGTCGATCAGTTGGTAGGTCAGGAAGAAGTGGTAATCAAGCCGCTGGGCAAGATGTTGCAAGGTACGCCAGGCATGTCGGGCGCCACCATTACCGGTGACGGTCGCATCGCCTTGATTCTCGATGTACCGAGCATGCTCAAGCGTTACGCCGCCCGGCGTATTTGATTCTGGTGTCGCGGGCGACTTCGGTTGCCCGCGTAACCTAATGGAGTGTTTATGGCAGTCAAGGTCCTGGTGGTGGATGATTCCGGTTTTTTCCGCCGCCGCGTCACGGAAATTCTTTCTTCGGACCCGAACATCCAGGTTGTCGGTACGGCAACCAACGGCAAGGAAGCGATCGAACAGGCTCTGGCGCTCAAGCCTGACGTGATCACCATGGACTACGAAATGCCGATGATGGATGGCATCACTGCCGTGCGTCATATCATGCAGCGCTGTCCGACCCCGGTCTTGATGTTCTCCTCGCTGACCCACGAAGGTGCCCGCGTTACGCTGGATGCACTGGACGCCGGCGCGGTGGATTTCCTGCCCAAGAATTTTGAAGACATCTCGCGCAATCCCGAGAAGGTCAAGCAAATGCTGTGCGAAAAAGTCCACAGCATTTCCCGCAGCAATCGGCGCCTGGGCAGCTACAGCGCTCCGGCACCAATACCTGCGACCCCCGCACCGATCACCGCAAGCAGGCCCGGCACGCCTGTCGCTGCTCGCAGTACTCCGGCTCCACGTCCATTGGCCTCGTCGGCACCCGCCGCCGCGAGTAGCCATGCGCCGTCGTCACCCGCGCCAAAACGCAAAGCCTACAAGCTGGTCGCAATCGGCACGTCCACTGGCGGCCCGGTTGCGCTGCAGCGGGTCCTGACGCAGCTGCCCGCCAACTTCCCGGCGCCTATCGTGTTGATCCAGCACATGCCCGCCGCGTTCACCAAGGCTTTCGCCGAACGCCTGGACAAGCTGTGCCGCATCAGCGTCAAGGAAGCCGAAGACGGCGACATACTGCGTCCGGGTCTGGCCCTGCTGGCGCCGGGTGGCAAGCAGATGATGGTCGACGGCCGTGGCGCGGTGAAAATTTTACCCGGTGACGAACGCCTCAATTACAAACCCTGCGTGGACATCACCTTCGGTTCCGCCGCCAAGTCCTATGGCGACAAAGTGTTGGCTGTGGTGCTGACCGGCATGGGCGCTGATGGTCGCGAAGGTGCGCGCCTGCTCAAGCAAGGCGGCAGCCACATCTGGGCTCAGGACGAAGCGAGCTGCGTGATCTACGGCATGCCCATGGCCATCGTCAAGGCCGATCTGGCCGACGCGGTGTACAGCCTGGACGATATCGGCAGGCACCTGGTCGAGGCGTGTATCTGATGGATGTATTGAGTCTGATCGGCCTGACCCTCGCATTTGTAGCAATCATTGGCGGTAACTTTCTCGAAGGCGGACATCTGGGCGCGCTGCTCAATGGTCCGGCGGCGCTGATCGTGCTGGGCGGGACGCTGGGGGCGTCGATGCTGCAGTCGCCCATGAGCGCCTTCATGCGCGCCATGCAAATTGTCGGCTGGATTCTGTTTCCGCCGCGCATCGATCTGGCGGGCGGTATCGACCGGGTCGTCAACTGGAGCCTTACCGCCCGCAAGGAAGGCCTGCTCGGTCTGGAAACGATTGCCGATACCGAGCCTGATTCCTACGCTCGCAAGGGCCTGCAATTGTTGGTCGACGGCGCGGAACCACAGGCAATTCGCAGCATTCTGGAAGTGGATTTCATCACCCAGGAAACCCGCGATATCCAGGCCGCCAAAGTCTTCGAAAGCATGGGCGGCTATGCACCAACGGTCGGCATCATCGGCGCGGTGATGGGCCTGATCCATGTGATGGGCAACCTGGCTGATCCGAGCCAACTGGGCAGCGGCATCGCCGTGGCGTTCGTCGCGACCATCTATGGCGTGGCCTCGGCCAACCTGATTCTGTTGCCGGTTGCCAACAAGCTCAAGGCGATTGCCCTGCGCCAGTCGCGCTATCGTGAAATGCTTCTGGAAGGCCTGCTGTCCATCGCCGAGGGCGAAAACCCGCGTTCCATCGAACTCAAGCTGCAAGGTTTCATGGAGTAACACGCTATGGCCCGCCGTCGTCAGCCCGAAGAGCATGAAAATCACGAGCGTTGGCTGGTGTCTTACGCCGACTTCATCACCTTGCTGTTTGCCTTTTTCGTGGTGATGTACTCGATCTCGTCGCTGAACGAAGGCAAGTACAAGATTCTGTCCCAAGCGCTGGTGGGTGTGTTCAGCGAGACCGAACGCAGCATGAAGCCGATTCCCATCGGCGAGCAGCGCCCGGTGACCATCAAACCTGCCGAGCCGCTGGTCAAGGACAGCGAGCAGACCGATGCCGGCATTGGACAAAACTCGTCGGACCCACTCAAAGCCATCGCCGATGATGTGCGCGATGCGTTCGGCGACTTGATCAAATCCAATCAGATGACGGTGCGCGGCAACGAGCTGTGGATCGAAGTCGAGCTTAATTCGAGCCTGCTGTTTGGCAGCGGCGACGCGATGCCCAGCGACAAGGCGTTCGCGATCATCGAAAAGGTTGCGAAGATCATCAAGCCATTCGACAACCCGATTCATGTCGAAGGTTTTACCGACGACCAGCCGATCAACACTGCGCAGTTTCCAAGCAACTGGGAACTATCGTCGGCGCGTTCGGCCAGCGTAGTACGCATGCTGGCCATGGACGGCATCAATCCGGCGCGGATGGCGTCGGTGGGTTACGGCGAATTCCAGCCAGTGGCCCCCAATTCCACGGCCGAAGGGCGAGGGCGCAATCGCCGGGTTGTGCTGGTGATTTCCCGCAACCTGGACGTGCGTCGCAGCCTGACTGCGACAGGCACGGCGGCCAATGCACAACCGGATGCTGCAATGCGTCGTGCTGGCACACAAACTGCAATCACGCCAGTCAAGCCAGCGGTGCGCAGCAATACCGTCAATTCTTCGTCACCCGCCCCCTAGTCATTCTCGTTATGGCCATTGCCATGGCGGGAGGAAAAAACACAATGAGAGTCTGGGCAGTAGCCAATCAAAAAGGTGGCGTCGGTAAGACCACCACTACGATCGCGTTAGCCGGATTACTGGCCGAGGCGGGCAAGCGCGTGGTCGTTGTCGATCTGGACCCCCATGGCTCGATGACCAGCTATTTCGGGCATGACCCGGACTTGCTGGAGCACAGTGTCTACGACCTGTTTCTGAACAAGGGCGCCATCACCGATGGGCTGCCCGGTCAGCTGCTGTTGCCCACCAGTGATAAGCGCATCTCGCTGCTGCCTTCAAGCACCGCGCTGGCCACTCTGGAGCGTCAGTCGCCTGGGCAGAACGGGCTGGGCCTGGTTATCGCCAAGAGTCTCGCGCAGTTGTGGCAGGATTATGATTACGCATTGATCGACAGCCCGCCGTTGCTGGGCGTCTTGATGGTCAATGCGCTGGCGGCGAGCCAACAGTTGGTGATTCCGGTGCAGACCGAATTTCTCGCCGTCAAAGGCCTGGAACGTATGGTCAATACCTTGGCGATGATCAACCGCTCACGCAAGACGCCATTGCCGTACACCATCGTGCCGACCCTGTTCGACCGCCGGACTCAGGCCTCGATGGGTACCCTCAAATTACTCCGTGACAGCTTTCCCGAGCATGTCTGGAAGGCCTACGTGCCGGTTGATACGCGTCTGCGCGATGCCAGCCGGGCCGGCGTCACGCCATCCCAGTTCGACAACAAGAGCCGCGCGGTGCTGGCCTATCGGGCGCTGCTCAAGCATCTGTTGTCCGAGCAGCTTCTGGCGCAGGTGGCCTGACGTGGCCCTTTGCTCATTCTTGCCGCGCATTGTGCACAAGCATTCAAGTCGCACGTCATTGCGGCCGATAACTCAATCAAGCGGTAATCGCGTCAATCATTGTGTGGCATCCGTATGAATCTTCGGCCTGTACAAATCGCAACACGACCGCAACTGGCGCTGCAGTCCTATCTGGATGCGCTGCTTCAGGACGCCACTGAAGAGCTGCTTGAGCTGCCTGAGCTCTCCAGCATTGATGAGTTCGAGGCTGCAGTTCTTGAGGAACAGGCTTATGACGCGCGGATGCTGGCAACTGTCGCTCCAATCGCCATTGCTGTCGCAGCTCCCGCGCCGGTAGCTGTTGCGGTCGCTGCTCCGGTCGCAGTGCCCGTCGTAGCCCGGGTTGATATCGCTGCGGTGCCCATCGTCGAAGAAGTCACTGTGCCGGTGGTGGAGCTGGTCGAGCCGGTGGCTGAGGTGTATTTGCCTTCGGCGCAGCGTACGCCAACGCCGCCGCCCACGATTGACGGGCGGCCTGCCTGGGCGCAAGAGCCATTCGAGTGCCTGTTGTTTGATGTTGCCGGCCTGACGCTGGCGGTACCGTTGGTGTGTCTGGGGTCGATTTATCCGCTGGCCGGGCATGATCTGACGCCATTGTTCGGTCAGCCGGACTGGTTCCTCGGGATACTGCCCAGTCAGGGCGGCAATCTGAAGGTGCTGGATACCGCGCGCTGGATCATGCCGGATCGCTACCGCGACGATTTCCGGCAGGGCTTGCAGTACGTGATTTCGGTTCAAGGCTATGAGTGGGGTCTGGCGGTGCATCAAGTCAGCCGCTCGCTGCGCCTTGATCCCAACGAGATCAAATGGCGCTCCCACCGTGGACAGCGTCCCTGGTTGGCGGGCACGGTGATTGAGCACATGTGCGCGTTGCTGGACGTTTCCAAATTGGCCGAGCTGATTGCCAGTGGCGCGGTCAAGCAAATGCAAAAAAACAAATAATCATGGGATGACGTTTTGACGTCGCCTGCACAGCACACACGTGAGGGGTTAGGGGTATGAATAAGTCGTCCGCACAAGGTTCCGAAGATCCTATTCTGCAGTGGGTTACCTTCCGCCTGGATAATGAGTCGTATGGCATCAACGTGATGCAGGTCCAGGAAGTGCTGCGCTACACCGAAATCGCTCCGGTGCCAGGTGCGCCGAGCTACGTGCTGGGCATCATCAACCTGCGTGGCAATGTGGTCACGGTTATCGACACTCGCCAGCGTTTTGGTCTGGAGCCGGTTGAAGTCAGTGACAATACCCGCGTTGTGATCATCGAGGCCGACAAGCAGGTCGTCGGGATTCTGGTCGACAGCGTGGCTGAAGTGGTTTACCTGCGTCAGTCGGAAGTGGAAACTGCGCCAAACGTCGGTAATGACGAATCCGCCAAGTTTATTCAGGGCGTATGCAACAAGAACGGCGAACTGTTGATCCTCGTCGAACTGGACAAAATGATGTCTGAAGAAGAGTGGTCGGATCTGGAGAACATCTGATTGATTCTTGAGGTTGCTGTCATCTTTCTGGGCATTCTCTGGGTCGTGACCCTGGGAATGTTCCTGGCGCATACCAAGCGTCAGCGCCGGCTTGATCTGGCACGCGCAGAAGCCGATACCGTACGCGATCAGCGCTATCGGGATCTGGCCCGGCGTGTGGATAACTTTCAGAACGGCACGGTGAAGATGGGCGAAGCCTTGCACGAGCTGCGGGCGATTGTCGGGCCACTGCCTGACAAGCTCACTGCACTTGAACAGCGCGACCCTTCCAGCTTGTCATTCGCCCAGGCCGCGCGACTGGTCGGCATGGGCGCGAGCATCGACGAACTCACCCAGGCCTGCGGCCTGACCCAGGCCGAAGCCCAGCTGATGACCAAGCTGCATGGTAATAATCAGCGCTGAGCGTTGATCGCTGCCACGAGGACGACGCTGAAACCTGTGGGAGCGAGCTTGCTCGCGAATCGATTTACCTATCGACTCTCGGTTGACTGACCTGACGCCTTCGCGAGCAAGCTCGGCTCCCACCAATACCCATCGTCCCCATGGTCCCACAGTGCTCACCACTTAGGCGTGATATCCCGCTCCACCGGCGGCGCATTCGGGTCGCGGCCTTCGGGGAACTTACCCTTCAAGTGCCAGGCAAAGGCGATGATCTCGGCAATCGTGCGATACAAAGGTTCGGGGATGCTGTCGCCCAGTTCCATGTGCGCCAGCAGTTTGACCAGCTCGGCGTTTTCATAGATGGGCACTTCGTATTCCCGGGCAATCGCCAGAATCGCTTCGGCGAGCTGGTCGTCGCCCTTGGCGCTCAAGGTCGGGGTGTGCTGGCCGTCGTAGCTCAGGGCGATGGCCTGGCGTGGGGCATGTTCCAATTGGCTCATCAGGCGTTCTCGTCTATCCAGCGGCGTTCGAGGGTGGTGCGTGCACCTTGCGGTGGCGTGCCCTGGCGACACTCCAGCTCACCGACGGTCAGGCCGCACGCCACCAGCCGCTCGCGAAGATGGCCCAGTTCGCGGCTGATCAATGCAGCGCTGTCTGCGTGCTCGGCCCACAGCTGGCTCGACAGGTTGCCGCGAATCAGTTGCGCCTGTACTTGCAAGGGGCCCAGCGGGGCGAGGTCGAACGCCAGATCAATCTTCCAGAGCTTTTCTCGCGTCTCGCCGACCTCGCTTTCGTCTTTGTCCTTATCCGAGGACTTGTCTTTTTCAGGTGTATCTTCACGCTGCACTTTGACCTGCAGCGGCACGATGTCGTGAGCGTTGCGCATGGGAATCTCCAGCTGCCATGTAGTCAGCTGGCCGCCATCGGCCGTGGCGCGCGTCTGTTCCAGTCCGCCCAGTTGATGGCTTTGCAGGCGCGAGACGGCTGCTGCCGCCAGCTTGAGCAGCATCTCCAGGTCGTCTTCCTTGCCGCCACCTTTCACCGAACGCGACGGCAGCGGGAAATGGATCGGCAATGCTGGCGGGGCCACCAGACCCATGGTGCCCAATACGCTGCGCAACGCGCCCGGCATGGAGCGGGTCAGCATGTTCGACGCGGCGGCGGCGTCATAACCCGGCCCGCCGGGCAAGCCGGGCAGAATCTGTTGAATCACCCGCATCAGGTTGCCTTTCAGGTCCGGCCCGGCCATCGGGTTCAAACCGGTCAGTAGTTTGGCCTCCATGAACAGCCCACTCGTACTGATCGCTTGGGCGACGGTTTTGGGGTTGGTCATCTGCTCTACGTCCGGCAAGTCCGCCAGCAGTTGATTGATGCTGGCCTGCAACGGGGCGGATATCGCCGGACTCGACGCTGGCAGGTTGCGCAGGGCATTGATCAGCACGTCCAGTGAGCCTTGGCGGTTCTGCTGGGTGGTGAGTTGCTGGCTCAATACCAACTGATCGAGGCGACTGGGCAATGGCACAAAGCTCAACGCCTGGCTGCCTTGCACCTGAGCACTGAGCAAGGTTCCGGTGGTTAGCGGTCGCGGGCTTTCGATGGTCAGGGTCGTGCCGACCAGCGCGGTGTTAAGGAGCAGCACCATGGAGCGATACAGCGCCGGTTGGATTTGCTGGGCTGGCAACTGCGCGCCGGGCTGGACGTTGGATTTGGTCGCAGCCTCGCCATTCATTTGACTCAACGCGTCGTTGATCACCTGGGTGGTCAATACTCGGCCTTGCAGCAAGGTCCCCACCGGCAATTGTTTGATGTCGATGCTGGTTTGCGCGTTATTCAGCGCGGTATTGATCTGCTGCAAGGTCAGCGTCAGGGTATTGGAGGATGCTTGCGCCACGGACAGGCTGGTGCCTGGCGTGAAGGGCAGGGCGCTTTCGACCTGGACGCTGATCTTGCCGCCATTGGCGATTGCCAGGCTGAGCAGCAACTGAAAACTCTGATTCAGCTGTTTGAGCGTGACCACCTGGGCATCGACGGTTTCACCCGGCGGCAGGAGATTTTCCATCGGTTGCAGCAAGGTCAGGACTTGCGCGGGAGAAAGGCCGGCGCGAACCAGGGCAGCGGCCGCAGTCGTCGGTTGGAGGCTGGTGATATCGCCTGTCATGGATCGTGACCTTGTTGAAATTGCCCTCTTGTACCGGGACATGCCATGTATAATGCGGCCCGGTCGCGACCGGGCCGGATATGCAATGAATTCGTATCAATATAGCGGCCGTTTCCACGCCGACTTGAACAGCCATTTCTTCGGCCTGCGCCCTGTCTGGCGCGTCTTGAGGCGACAACGCTGCGCCTGGAATCATCAATGACTCGTTCTATCCCTGTTTTGCAGGCACATGACCTGGCCTGCGAGCGTGACTGGCGGATGCTTTTCGAGCACCTGGAGTTGTCCCTGCAAGCCGGTGACATGCTGCAGATCAGCGGCCCGAACGGCAGCGGCAAAACCAGTCTGTTGCGGTTGTTGTCGGGTCTGATGCAGCCAACCTTCGGCGAAATCCTGGTCAAGGGTCAACCGTTGGCCGCGCAACGTAGCGAACTGGCGCGCAATCTGTTGTGGATCGGTCATGCCGCCGGGATCAAGGATTTGCTGACCCCGGTGGAAAACCTCGCCTGGCTCTGTGCCCTGCATTGTCCTGTGCAGTCTGCCGAGATCTGGCAAGCGCTGGAAGCCGTCGGTCTGCGCGGTTTCGAAGATGTGCCTTGCCACACGTTGTCGGCCGGGCAGCAGCGCCGGGTCGCGCTGGCCCGATTGTATCTGGACAGTCCACCGATCTGGATTCTCGACGAACCCTTTACCGCGCTGGATAAACAAGGTGTCGCGCAGCTGGAAAACCATCTGGCGCAGCATTGCGAACGGGGCGGCATGATCGTCCTCACCACGCATCACACCCTGACGCGGATGCCGGCAGGTTATCGGGATATTGATCTGGGGCAGTGGTCCGTATGAGTCATGTGTTTACCCTGCTGGTCGCGCGCGAAGCACGGCTGTTGATCCGTCGCCCGGCAGAGCTGGCCAACCCTTTGGTGTTCTTCGCCATCGTCATTGCATTGTTCCCGCTGGCGGTCGGACCTGAGACTCAATTGTTGCAAACCTTGTCGCCGGGGTTAGTCTGGGTAGCGGCGCTATTGTCCGTGCTGCTCTCGCTGGACGGCCTGTTTCGCAGTGATTTCGAGGACGGTTCCCTTGAACAGTGGGTCCTTTCGTCGCACCCTCTGGCCCTTCTGGTTCTGGCCAAGGTGCTGGCACACTGGGCTTTCTCCGGGCTGGCACTGGTATTGTTGGCACCGTTGCTGGCGTTGATGCTGGGTTTACCCAGTCAGTGCCTGCCGGTGTTGTTGTTTTCGTTGTTGCTGGGCACGCCAGTATTGAGCCTGCTGGGAGCGGTAGGCGCGGCGTTGACGGTGGGACTCAAGCGCGGCGGCCTGTTGCTGGCGCTGCTGATTCTGCCCTTGTACATCCCGGTATTGATTCTGGGCAGCGGCGCGTTGCAGGCAGCGCTGCAAGGCATGCCGGCCACCGGTTACCTGCTCTGGCTGGGCAGCCTGACCGCCCTTGCGGTAACCCTGACACCTTTTGCAATAGCGGCTGGCCTGAAAATCAGCGTCGGCGAATAATTGAGGTTCTGACCGGCCGACATCGGACCTGTCAGTAAAAACCCGAGCTACACCGTGATGAAAGGCGGCTTGATGAAAGGCAGCGTGACGAAAAACAGCGCTAAAAGCGGCGTGAGTTGGGCCTGGTTCCATAAGCTCGGCTCACCGAAATGGTTCTACGGCATCAGCGGACGCCTGTTGCCCTGGCTGAGCATCGCGGCGGTACTTTTCATAAGTATCGGCGTGGTCTGGGGCCTGGCATTCGCACCACCGGATTATCAGCAAGGCAACAGCTTTCGCATCATCTATATCCATGTGCCGACGGCCATGCTCGCCCAGTCCTGCTACGTCATGCTGGCGGTTTGCGGCGTGGTCGGTCTGGTGTGGAAAATGAAGATCGCCGATGTGGCGCTGCAATGTGCAGCACCCATTGGTGCGTGGATGACTGCCGTAGCGCTGGCCACCGGCGCTATCTGGGGCAAGCCGACCTGGGGTTCGTGGTGGGTCTGGGATGCGCGCCTTACGTCCATGTTGATCCTGCTTTTCCTGTACTTCGGGCTTATTGCTCTGGGCAACGCGATCAGTAATCGTGACAGCGCCGCCAAGGCCTGTGCGGTGCTGGCGATTGTCGGGGTGATCAACATCCCGATCATCAAATATTCGGTGGAGTGGTGGAACACCCTGCATCAGGGCGTCACGTTCAGCCTCACTGAAAAACCGGCAATGCCCGCCGAGATGTGGCTGCCGTTGCTGTTCACGGTGCTGGGTTTCTACTGTTTCTTTGGTGCGGTCCTGCTGATGCGCATGCGCCTGGAAATTCTCAAGCGCGAGGCGCGCGCCAGTTGGGTCAAGGCCGAGGTGCTCAAATTCCTGGGCCACCCCTCTGCGAAGGAAGGCGCACAATGAATTTTGCTTCATTCGGTGAATTCCTGGCCATGGGTCACCATGGTCTTTACGTCTGGTCGGCCTACGGCATTTGCCTTTGGGTGCTGGCCATGAACGTCGGGCTGCCACTGCTGGCCCGTCGGCGTTACCTGCAACAAGAGGCGCGTCGTTTGCGCCGGGAGAATCAGAAGTGAATCCGCTGCGTAGAAAGCGTCTGTTGATCATCGTCGCGATACTGGCCGGGGTCGGTATCGCCGTCACCCTGGCCTTGAGTGCCCTGAAGGAAAACATCAACCTGTTTTATACCCCGAGCCAGATCGCCAACGGCGAAGCCCCGCACGACACGCGTATTCGAGCCGGCGGCATGGTGGAAAAAGGTTCGCTGCAACGCTCCGGGGACTCGCTGGATGTCAGGTTCATCGTCACCGACTTCAACAAGTCGGTGACCATCACTTATCGCGGCATCCTGCCGGACCTGTTCCGCGAAGGGCAGGGCATCGTCGCGCTGGGCAAGCTCAACGCCGATGGCGTAGTGGTCGCCGACGAAGTGCTGGCCAAGCACGACGAAAAATACATGCCGCCTGAAGTCACCAAGGCGCTCAAAGAGAGCGGTCAGGCTGCACCGGCGTCGCCTTCTTCACCTTCCAAGCAGGGTTGAACCATGATTCCTGAACTCGGCCATCTGGCCATGATTCTGGCGCTGTGCTTCGCCGTCGTGCAGGCCTTCGTGCCGCTGATGGGCGCATGGCGCGGTGACCGCATGTGGATGAGCCTGGCGCAGCCAGCGGCGTGGGGGCAGTTCAGCTTTCTGATTTTCGCTTTCGGTTGCCTGACTTACGCGTTCATGACCGACGACTTTTCCGTGGCCTACGTCGCGGAAAACTCCAACAGCGCCTTGCCGTGGTACTTCAAGTTCAGCGCCGTATGGGGCGCTCACGAAGGCTCGTTGTTGCTCTGGGCAGTGATCCTCGGCGCGTGGACCTTCGCAGTGTCGATCTTCTCCCGACAGTTGCCTCAAGTGATGCTGGCCCGAGTGCTGGCGGTGATGGGCATGATCAGCATTGGCTTCATGCTGTTCCTGATCCTGACCTCCAACCCGTTCTCGCGCATCCTGCCGCAAATCCCCGCCAACGGCCGCGATCTTAATCCGTTGTTGCAGGACATTGGCCTGATCGTGCATCCGCCAATGCTGTACATGGGCTATGTCGGGTTTTCGGTGGCCTTCGCTTTCGCCATTGCCGCATTGCTCGGCGGGCGTCTTGATGCGGCCTGGGCGCGTTGGTCGCGACCATGGACCATCGTCGCCTGGGCATTTCTCGGCATTGGTATCACGTTGGGCTCCTGGTGGGCCTATTACGAACTTGGCTGGGGCGGCTGGTGGTTCTGGGACCCGGTGGAGAACGCCTCGTTCATGCCCTGGTTGGTCGGCACGGCGTTGATTCACTCACTGGCGGTCACGGAAAAACGCGGCGTGTTCAAAAGCTGGACCGTGCTTTTGGCCATCGCAGCGTTTTCCCTGAGCCTGCTGGGCACATTCCTGGTGCGCTCCGGCGTCCTGACTTCGGTGCACGCGTTCGCTTCCGACCCGGCGCGGGGCGTGTTCATTCTGATTTTCCTGCTGTTCGTGGTGGGCGGTTCGCTGACCTTGTTCGCCTTCCGCGCCCCGGTGGTGAAAAGCCACGTCGGCTTTGGCCTGTGGTCGCGAGAAACCCTGCTGTTGGGCAATAACCTGGTGTTGGTGGTCGCCGCTTCGATGATTCTGCTCGGCACCCTTTACCCGCTGGTGCTCGACGCCCTGAGCGGCGCGAAGATGTCCGTTGGCCCACCTTACTTCAACGCGCTGTTCGTGCCCTTGATGGGCTTGCTGATGGCTGTGATGGCCGTCGGCGTGCTGGTGCGCTGGAAAGACACGCCGGTCAAATGGCTGCTGAGCATGCTGGCACCGGTCCTGATCGGCAGCGCCGTGCTGGCGGTGATCGCCGGTTTCGCCATGGACGATTTCCACTGGGCAGTGCTGGCGACGTTCATGCTTGCCGCGTGGGTATTACTCGCCGGCGTTCGCGACTTGCTGGACAAGACTCGCCACAAAGGCCTGATCAAAGGTGCGCGGGGCATGACTCGCAGTTATTGGGGCATGCAGGTTGCGCACATCGGCATCGCCGTGTGCGCCCTCGGCGTGGTGCTTTCCAGCCAGAACAGCGCCGAACGCGATCTGCGTCTGGCGCCCGGTGAGTCCATGGAACTGGGCGGCTACATGTTCGTCTTCGACGGCGCCAAACATTATCAAGGCCCGAACTTCACCTCGGACCGCGCCACCATTCGCGTCCTTGAAGACGGCAAGCAAGTGACCATCCTGCACCCGGAAAAACGCCTGTACACCGTGCAGCAATCGATGATGACCGAAGCCGGTATCGACGCCGGTTTCACCCGCGACCTTTACGTGGCGCTGGGCGAACCGCTGGGCGACGGCGCCTGGGCGGTCCGGGTTCACGTCAAGCCGTTCGTGCGCTGGATCTGGTTCGGCGGTTTGATCACAGCATTGGGAGGCGTTTTGGCAGCGATGGACAAGCGTTACCGGGTCAAGGTGAAAAGCAAAGTACGTGACGCCCTGGGCATTGCGGAGGCGGTGGTATGAAGCGTTGGATCCTGTTGTTGCCGCTGGCGATTTTCCTCGCGGTCGCAGTGTTTCTCTATCGCGGTCTGTACCTGGATCCGGCCGAGTTGCCTTCGGCCCTGATCAATAAACCATTCCCCGAGTTCTCCCTGCCTCAGGTGCAAGGCGACAAGGTGCTGACTCGCGCCGACCTGCTGGGCAAGCCGGCGCTGGTCAACGTCTGGGGCACCTGGTGCGTGGCGTGCCGGGTCGAGCATCCGGTGCTCAACAAACTGGCTCAGCAAGGCGTGGTGATCTACGGCATCAACTACAAGGATGTGAACGCCGACGCCCTGAAATGGCTGCAGGACTTTCATGACCCTTATCAACTGAACATCCGCGACGAGCAGGGCAGCCTGGGCCTGAATCTGGGGGTTTACGGCGCGCCGGAGACTTTCCTGATCGACAGCAAAGGCATCATTCGTCACAAGTACGTCGGCGTGATTGACGAAACCGTGTGGCGCGAACAGCTGGCCGGGTTGTATCAGGGGCTGGTTGACGAGGCCAGGCAATGAAGCGCTGGATAACTGCCGCGTTGTTGACACTTGGGCTGGCCACTGTGGCCCATGCCGCCATCGACGCCTATGAGTTTCGTGATGATGCCGAACGTGCGCGTTACGCCGAGCTGACCAAAGAGCTGCGTTGCCCCAAGTGCCAGAATCAGGACATCGCCGATTCCAACGCCCCGATTGCCGCCGACCTGCGCAAGGAAATCTTCCGCATGCTTGGCGAAGGGCAGAGCAATCAGCAGATCATTGATTTCATGGTTGCTCGCTATGGCGATTTCGTGCGCTACAAGCCGGCTCTCAACTCAAGCACCTGGCTGCTCTGGTTCGGCCCGGCCGGTCTGCTGATCGGCGGCCTGTTGGTCATCGGCGTGATTGTCGTACGTCGCCGTGGCCAGGGTCGCAACAAGAGCGACGCCCTTTCCGACGAGGAGCGTCAGCGCCTCGCCCACCTGCTGGATAAAAACCGCGAATGATTGATTTCTGGCTAGCTGCCGGCCTGCTGTTGCTGGTGGCCCTGAGTTTCCTGCTGATCCCGGTCCTGCGTGGCCGTCGTGCGCAAAGCGAAGAAGACCGCACTGCGCTCAATGTCGCGCTGTATCAGGAGCGCGTGGCTGAACTGCAAGGTCAGCAAGCGGAGGGCGTGTTGTCTGCGGTGCAGATGGACAATGGCCGCGCCGAAGCTGCCCGCGAATTGCTGGCTGACACCGAAGGCGTCGAACCGCTGCGCACCTCGCGTCTGGGCAAGCCGCTGCCATTGCTCGCGGCGGTGCTGGTGCCGGTGCTGGGCCTGGCGATGTATCTGCATTTTGGTGCCAGCGACAAGGTCGAACTGACCCGCGAATTCGCCCAGCCACCGGCCTCCATTGAAGAAATGACCAGTCGTCTGGAGCGGGCGGTAAAAGCCCAGCCGGATTCGGCCGAGGGGATTTACTTTCTGGCGCGCACCTACATGGCTCAGGATCGTCCGGCAGACGCTGCGGCGATGTTCGAACGTGCCGCGGCCCTGGCTGGTCGGCCGCCGGAACTGCTCGGGCAATGGGCGCAGGCGTTATATTTCGCCGGCGGCAAGAAATTCACCCCGCACGTCCAGGCGCTGACCGACGAAGCCCTCAAGGCCGATCCGAAGGAAGTCACCAGCCTGGGCCTGTTGGGCATCGCCGCTTTCGAGACCGAGCGTTACCAGCAAGCTGTGGATTACTGGAAACGTCTGCTGGCGGTGCTGCCGCCGCAGGATCCGTCCCGCTCGGCGCTGGAAGGCGGCATCGCCCGCGCGACTGAGAAACTGACAGCCAGCGGCGGCGTTGTCGCGACGCCTGTGGTTGCCGCGAGCCAGACGGCACGCATCAAAGTCCGGGTTGATCTGACGCCGGAACTGAAAGCCAAAACGGCACCGGGCGATAGCGTGTTCATCTTCGCCCGCGCGATCAAAGGCCCGCCGGCACCACTGGCGGTCAAGCGCGTGACGGTCGCGGACTTGCCCGCAGAAGTCGAACTGGCCGACGCCGACGCGATGATGCCGCAACTGAAACTGTCGAACTTCCCTGAAGTCCAACTGGTGGCGCGGGTATCTCGCGCAGGCCAGCCGACCACCGGCGAGTGGATCGGCCGCAGCAAGCCGCTGGCCAGCAACGTCACGGCGTTGCAGACGCTCACCATCGACAGTCCGGATCAGTAGAGAATTCGCTTATGTACCGCGCCGCACGCATCACCTTGTTGGGTATGGTCCTTGGCCTGAGTGCCTGTGCGGTCCAGCAACCCACCGGTCCACGCAGCCAGGAGCCGATCCAGAGTTTGCCCGGCAAGCCATCGACGCCGAGTAAGCCAAGCGCTCCACAAGCGCCCAAGGCGCCCAAGGCGCCAGCGGCAGGCCCGAAGACCTCAGCCAACTTCGCGCCGCCACCGGGTGGCAACAGTCACTGGGATGCAAAGCTGGGCGTCCACGTACTGGATGATCAACCCAACACCTTCTACCGCCAGCGCACCTACTATCGCTGGAATAGCGGCTGGAGTTGGTCAACCACGCCCAATGGCCCGTGGCAGGAAACCGATTCCAGCGGTGTGCCAGCGGGTTTGAGTCGGCAGTTCGGGAATTGAAGGCTCTGTAGGAGCGAACCTGTTCGCGAGGCAACAGTCTCGCCAACAAATTGGCGCCTGCAGAGTGGTGAGCAATGCCTGAAGACCTCAGGCCTTTGCAGCCTCAGCCTTTTCCTGCGCTTGGCGTGCGGCGTCGCGTGAGGCCAGGATGGCCGCATGCGATTCCGGCGTCGCGAGTTCACCTTTGCTCCATAGCTGGTGCGAAAACCAACCCGCGATGGCTTCACGATTAGGGGTAGTGCCTTTGGGGATGAACAACGCTGCCAGATCAATGGTGCTGGCGAAGTTGTCTTCGTCCAGCTGGTAATCGCCCAGATAAGAGCCACCCCAGTTTCCGTCCGCCGCGACCAGATCGATGGAAGCATCCCGATAGGTGCCGGCAGCGCTTTTCAGCGAGCTGGAGGCGTTCAACAGCTTATCCAGTTGATCCATATCGGAAGTGCTGAGCTCGCCTGCTGGATTGAGCGCTTTGAGTTTGCCGTCGGCCTCGATGGTGAAGCCGAATTTCTTCTCGGCGAGGTCCGGGAAAGTGGACTCAAGAGCGGATTTGAACTCCTCGAACGCGGACTTCAAACCATAAAAAGCACCTTGATGCAGCTTGGCCATCGCCGGGAAATCGGCAGACTGGGGGCGGCCATAGGTGTTTACCACCACCATCGGCTGAGTCGACGTTGTCTGAGTGAGCGCCTGGGCTGCTTCACTTGGATGATAAATCGCCGCCGGTGTGGCATTGCTGAACGCTGCCTTCTGATCTTCGCTGATGGGTTGCGCGGTCAGGGTCTGGCTGGATGGGTTGAGGCGCATTGTCGATGCCAGGGTCGAGCCGGCAGTCAAAGAGATATCCATGTCGTCACTCCATGTGCGTTTGGTGTAGGAAGTTTATCGACGGTCTGTAGGAAATCTTTAGAGTGCTTGGCGTGGGGATGAGCGGGACGCAAGCGGACTTGTGCCGCTGCAAGCGCTGAAATTGTCTTTGGCAAACCCGACGCCTTCCCGGACAAGTCCGGTCCTACCGAGCCTTGCGCAACCCGGTAGGAGGGGACTTGTCCCCGAAGACGCCCGTGCCAGCGCTGAAGATGTCTTTGGCCAATCCGACGCCTTCCCGGACAAGTCCGGTCCTGCAGCGCAATTGCGTTACTTCGCCGGGTAAATCTGATCAAAAACCCCGCCATCGTTGAAGTGGGTTTTCTGCACGGTGCGCCAGTCGCCGAAGGTCTTCTCTACCGACAGGAAGTCGACTTTCGGGAAGCGATCGGTGTATTTAGCCAGCACCGCCGGGTCGCGAGGACGCAGGTAATTGGTGGCGGCGATTTCCTGGCCTTCAGGCGACCACAGGTACTTCAGGTATTCCTCGGCAGCGGCGCGGGTGCCTTTCTTGTCGACGACTTTGTCGACCACGGTCACTGGCGGCTCGGCTTCTGCCGAGACGCTTGGGTAAATCACCTCGAACTGGTCGCGACCAAATTCCCGGGCGATCATTTCCGCTTCGTTTTCAAAGGTGATCAGCACGTCGCCGATCTGGTTGGTCATGAACGTCGTGGTTGCGCCGCGACCGCCGGTATCGAGCACCGGTACATGGCTGAACAGCTCGCCGACGAATTTCTTCGCCGCTGCTTCATCGCCGCCATTCTTCAGGGTGTAACCCCAGGCCGACAGGTAGGTGTAGCGGCCATTACCTGAGGTTTTCGGGTTGGGTACGATCACTTCAACGCCGCTTTTGATCAAGTCAGGCCAGTCTTTCAGGGCTTTGGGGTTGCCCTTGCGCACGATGAACACGGTCGCGGAGGTAAACGGTGCGCTGTTGTTTGGCAGGCGGGTGACCCAGTTGTCCGGCACCAGCTTGCCATTGTCGGCCAAGGCATTGATGTCGGTGGCCATGTTCATGGTGATCACGTCGGCGGGCAGGCCGTCGATGACCGAGCGCGCTTGCTTGCTCGAACCACCGAACGACATCTGTACCGCGATATCTTCCTGATGATCGGCTTTCCAGTGCTTCTGGAACGCGGCGTTGTAATCCTTGTAGAAGTCCCGCATCACGTCATACGACACGTTCAACAGAGTCGGGGCGGCCTGAGCGGCGCTGCTCAGAGCCAGGCCTGCTGCCAGTAACGAGGCGGCGAAAAGTTTGGTCACTGCACATTCCTTTTGTAAATGATGCTTCTTGTAAAGTTGATGGCTTATTGCCCGCGACTATAACTGGACAGGCTTAGGCCTTTATAGATTAAAAAATTATTGAGTTATGCCTTTTCGCTAACGCGGGGAAACAGCTGATTGCCGCATCGCGAACAGAAAGCCGCGCCGTGCTCATGGCTTTTCTTGGCACATACCGGGCAATCATGCTGCAACTGTTCGCCGCGCATGGCATTGGCCAGCTCGGCAGTGAAGATCCCGGTAGGCACGGCAATGATCGAATAACCGGTAATCATCACCAGCGAAGACAGGATCTGTCCCAGCGGCGTCTTGGGCACGATGTCGCCGAAGCCGACGGTGGTCAGGGTCACGATGGCCCAATAAATCCCGGTGGGGATACTGGTGAAACCATGTTCCGGACCCTCGATCACATACATCAGCGTGCCGAAGACAATGACCAGCGTCGACACGCTGACCAGAAACACGATGATTTTCTGTTTGCTGCCACGTAGCGCCGCCAGCAGATAGTTGGCTTGCTTCAGATAAGGGCTGAGCTTGAGCACCCGGAAAATGCGCAGCATCCGCACGATTCGGACGATCAACAGGTATTGCGCATCGCTGTAATAAATAGCGAGGATCCCGGGCACGATGGCCAGCAGGTCGACCAGCCCATAGAAGCTGAACGCGTACTGCAGCGGTCGCGGCGAGCAGTACAGGCGCAGGATGTACTCGGCGAGAAATACCGCTGTGAAGCCCCACTCGATATACGCCAGCAGGTCTGCATAGTTGGCGTGGATCGCCGGGATACTGTCGAGGATCACCACGATCAGGCTGCACAGGATCACCGCCAGCAGCGTCTTGTCGAAGCGGCGGCCCGCCGGCGTGTCGGTCTGGAAAATGATGATGCGCAGCTGTTCGCGGCGGCTGATGTTGCAGTCCATGGTGTCTTCCGAATCTAAAGTCGCGTGAGCCTATGAGTAATGCATCAGGCAACGCAAGCTTAGTCGGCTCTGCAAGGCAGCTTCGCTCGATGGAGGTTTCGGTGGCGTGACGTGAAGTGTCGAAAAGGGCCGGGAATGGTTATCCCCGGCCTTGGGTGATTCAGACGCGAAATTGTTTGAGCAGGCCGTTGAGTTGCTCGCTCAGGTTGCGCAGATGCAGGCTGGCGCCGCTCGATTGCTCGGCGGCGATGGCCGTGGTCTGCGACAGTTGCGCAGCCTGGGTGACGTTCTGATTGATGTCTTCGACCACGTGCGATTGCTGCAGCGTCGCGCTGGCAATCGATGCGTTCAGGCTGTTGAGGTTGCGCAGCGCCTGGCTGATGGAAGTCAGGCTCTGGCCGGCCTGGTTGGCCTGCTCGATGGTCAACTGGGACGAACGACTGCTGTCGGCAATGACTTTGACCGCTGCGTTGGAGTGGGTTTGCAGGCGCTCGATCATCGCCTGGATTTCAGCGGTGGATTTCTGCGTGCGCTGCGCCAACAAACGTACCTCATCGGCAACCACGGCGAAACCCCGGCCTTGCTCGCCGGCCCGGGCCGCTTCGATGGCCGCGTTGAGGGCCAGCAGGTTGGTCTGCTCGGCGATGGAACTGATGACCTCCAGGACGCTGCCGATCTGTGTGCTTTCCGCGGCCAGGGTGCGAATCACTTCCACGGCCTGATTGATCGTGCCGGACAGGTGATCGATCTGGCGCAGGCTGCTGTCGATATTGACCTGGCCCTGATGCGCCTGGGCTTCGGCATCGCGCATTTCATTGGCCGCATGCTCGGCATTCTTTGCCACATCCTGCACGCCGTAGGTGACTTCATTGACGGCAGTGGCCACCAGCTCCATTTGTTGCGATTGCTGCTGGCTGCGCGCCTGGGCCTGTTCGGCGTTATGGCCCAGATCGGTGGAAGCCTGTTCAAGGCCGTTGGCAGAGGTTTGCAACTGGCTCACGACGCCGCGCAGCTTGGCGGTGAAGGCGTTGAAGTGTCTCGCCAGTTGGGTGATTTCGTCGTTGCCGTGGGTTTGCAACGTGCGGGTCAGATCACTTTCACCGCTGGCAATGTCGGCCATCGCCTGCACCGACTCGCGCAATGGCCGCACGATGCTGCGGCCGATCAGGATAACCAGCAATGCCATGACCAGCACAATCGCCAGGCTGAACAATACGGCGCGCCAGACTTGCTGCTGGAACTCGACCGAGACGTCGTCAACGTAAACCCCTGAGCCCAGAATCCAGCCCCATGGTGCAAAGAGTTGCACATAGGAAATTTTCCGTACCGGCTCGCTGGCACCGGGCTTCGGCCAGCGGTACTGGATCATCCCGGCGCCTTTGGCTTTGGCTACGGCGACCATTTCATTAAAAAGCGCGAAACCGTCCGGGTCCTTGATTGCTGACAAATCCTGGCCGACCAGTTTCAGGCTGACCGGGTGCATGATCATTACCGGGCGCAGGTCGTTGATCCAGAAGTAGTCGTTCTGGTCATAGCGCAGACTGCGAATGGCACTGAGCGCTTGTTCCTGAGCCAGCTCTTTGGTGAGCGTTCCGGCCGTTTCCAGGCCATGGTAATACTCAAGGATGCCGCTGGCGGTTTGCACGACGTGCATGGTTTTCTGGGCTTTGGCGTCGTACAGATCGTTATGAACCTGCCTGAGCATCGCGGCGGTCAGCGTGCACAGCATTAATACGGACACTATGAGAATCAGCCAGAGACGGCGGCTGATCGATAAGTTGCGCATAGTCATGACTATTACTCCGTATTTTTTATTATTTTCGCAGTCTGCGCCTAAACCAAGCGAGTGCGTCGAGGGCCATTCCAGACCGGCGTAGTGAGAGCATCCATTCCGAAAGTCCTCTACATGCTGTCGGCCCGCGACCGCCAAACGTGAGAGACGGTTCGTAACTTTTTGTAGGGCGAATCCACGTATAGCCAAAGGCTTACACGAAGTCGGGAAGTTCGCTCTATTGCTGTCCACCGCACAGGCATAGCATTGGATCCAACAACCGCAGCGAAGGAAGCGCTACGGGGTCAGGGATGATCGACCATTGCCAGGACGGCTACTGACAGGATGTCGGAATGGTCATACAAAAAACCCGCTTCGGCGGGTTTTTTGTTGTCCAGGATTTGTTGGAGCGAGGCTAATCGGGCGCACAACCCTTGAGCACCAGCCGAATGATGGTCTGCGCGGCGGCTTCATAATCCGCATCGTCGAGCTTTTCCTTGCCGGTGACCGTGGAGATCTGCCAGTCGAAATCCGCGTAGGTCTGCGTCGCAGCCCAGATGGTGAACATCAGGTGATGGGGATCGACCCCGGCGATCTGCCCGCTGTCGATCCACGCCTGAATACATTCGATGTTGTGCCGCGCCTGGCCGTTGAGCTGTTCGACCTGCTCCGGTGTCAGATGCGGCGCACCGTGCATGATCTCGCTGGCGAATACTTTCGAGGCAAACGGCAACTCGCGGGATATGCGGATCTTGGAGCGGATGTAGGCGCTGAGCACTTGCGCCGGTACGCCTTCACGATTGAAGGGCGTCGAGGCACGCAGGATGGGCTCGATAATGCTTTCGAGCACCTCGCGATAAAGGTTTTCCTTGGACTTGAAGTAGTAATAGACGTTGGGTTTGGGCAGACCGGCCTTGGCGGCGATGTCGCTGGTCTTGGTGGCCGCAAATCCCCGGTCGGCGAACTCTTCACTGGCTGCACGCAGGATCAGCTCTTTATTGCGCTCGCGAATACTGCTCATAAGCCAGAGGTTTCCTTGCCCGTTCAGCGGAGGCGCATGGTAGCACCGCCCTCAGGCGAGCCTCAAGATCGCGGCACTCGCCGGCGCGGCTATGGTTCAATAGCGCCAGTTTGATTTTCATTGATTGTTTTGAGGATATTGCCTGTGGCTGCTGGAAGTTTGCTGACCCTTCTGGATGACATCGCAACGTTGCTTGACGATGTCTCGCTCGCTGCAAAGAAAACCGCCGGTGTGCTGGGCGACGATCTCGCGCTCAACGCGCAGCAAGTCACCGGCGTCAGCGCTGACCGCGAACTGCCGGTGGTTTGGGCGGTGGCCAAGGGGTCGCTGCTCAACAAGGCGATTCTGGTGCCCGCCGCATTGCTGATCAGTGCCTTCGCGCCGTGGGGGATTTTGCCGCTGCTGATGATTGGCGGTGCGTTCCTGTGCTTCGAGGGTTTCGAAAAGCTCGCGCACAAATGGCTGCACCCCGAAACCGAAGCAGAGCGCAAGCAACGTACCCAGGCCACCGCCGACCAGAATGTCGACATGGTGGCGTTCGAGAAAGACCGCATCAAAGGCGCGATTCGCACCGACTTCATTCTGTCCGCTGAAATCATCGTGCTCGCGTTGGGCGTGGTTTCCACCCGGCCGTTCATGGATCAGGTCGGCGTGCTGGTAATCGTGGCGGTCTTGATCACCGTCGGGGTTTATGGCCTGGTAGCCGGTATCGTCAAGCTTGACGATCTTGGGCTTTATCTGAAGAAGGGCGCCAGTTCGGCCTTGCAAGCAATCGGCGGCGCGTTGCTGTGGCTGGCGCCGGTGCTGATGAAAGTGTTGTCCATCGTCGGCACCGCTGCCATGTTCATGGTCGGGGGCGGTATCCTCACCCACGGCCTGCCGTTCGCCCATCGCTGGAGCGAAAACCTGACCCAGCGCGCTGCTGAGTCGGTGGGCGGCTTTTCAATGGTTGTCCCGACGGTCATCGACGCCGTCGCCGGGCTGGTAGCGGGCGCACTGCTGGTATTGCTGGTGACCGTTGCCGGGAACATCTGGAAACGTATCAGGGCCTGAATGGCGAGGTTCGACTCAATGAGTGGTAATAGTCCTTTGTTTTCCAGCGTGGTCGCTTATGCACAACAGTGCGAGCGCCAGCTGGTAGAGATTCTTCACTTGCGACCGAGTCTTGAACGCAAACAAGTCACGACCTGGGTCGACGAGCAAAGCCATGCCCGCACCGACCGCGACCCGCTGGAGCTGCTGCGTTCGATCAATTCGAACATTCGGGCGGGTAAGCCGTTGCCGTGGGACTTACCCCGGGATTCGTGATCTGCTCAAGGATTGACCGGATCGGCTTCAATAACCTGAGTCGCTCCAGGAGAAGCCTGCTGCGTCGGCGCATCGCTTTCACGCAGCGGTAATTCCAGCACGCGTCGGCCATAAAATGCCAGCGCGGTAAACAATGCCGAAAACCAGACCAGAATACCGGCCCAGAATGTGTGCGACATAAAGTGCCAGCCTTGTAATACCCGGGTGGTCCCATAAACCATGCCGAGCATTAGCGTCCAGTACAGCAGCGCTTTGGCATGCCGCCAGCGATAACGGCGGGCGACGAAGTACAGGGCGAGCATGGTAAAGCCACCGGATGCATGGCCGCCGGGCCAGCAGCGACCTTCACCGGCTTCATGCAGCAGAGTGAAGTTTTCGAACCACTCTTTCTTCTCCATGGTGCCGCCATACAGCGTTGTTTCGATGGGGCAGTAGATGCTGGTGTGGCTTTTGAAGTAGTGGATAACCCCGGTGGTTATCGCGAAGGAGAAGATCAGAAATAGAAAGTCGCGCCGGTGCCGCGTGCAGAACTTCAATAGCCTTGCGACCTGGGTTCTCTCCAGCAACGCAATCATCCGCCTGTGTTTATCAGCATTGAAGCGGGGCCACAGAAAAGACAGTAGCGCACCGACAATCGCAGCTTCACCGGTCCAGTTCGGAATGATCCGTGCCCAGCGGTGGGTAATGTCCTCGAACAGCTTGTTATGTTCCAGCCAGAACGTGTGGCTGTCGGCGTTATACAGGAGATTGCTGATTGTCACGTCCAGTTGCGTCAAGTCGAACACGACAAATATCGAAAGTGCCAGGAACAGCGGCAGGCCAATGTTGATTAGATAAAACTGATGTTTTGGATTATTCACGCGGCGTGTCCCGGTTGGATGTTAATCATGATGGTTACGGGCGCTTGGCAAGTACGGACTTCCAGTCCGGCGCGTCGAGAAAACCCAGGACGTGGGCGGTATGGTCTTTGGGGTCCACGGCGACGAACAGTGAGCTGCCGTAATCAAGTATTGAGCGCGACGACACCTGTAGAGAGCGCTCCAGTTGGTCGATGCATTCGCTGTGAGTGACCAGGATCAGATTGCGGTGATCGGCTTTGTGGCGCAGCACATCCTCCAGCATGCTGCGCCGACAGTTGACCAACCAGTCTTCACCCGCACTTGCCTGATTGAAGGCGAAGGTCGAAGTCTGCCGGGTGCGGGCCAGCGGGCTGCTGAAGATGTCGGCATTGGCCAGGCCCAGTGTGCGCAAGGAATTGCCCAGCTCAACGGCCGCGCTCCGACCCTTGCGGGTAATGCCATCGGCGACATCAAGGCAGGGATTGGTGGAGTGATCACAGCGCTCGGCATGCCGAATCAGCACCACCAGTTCGCCTTTGGCCCAACGCGCATACACATCGGCATTGCGCATGTTGCGGCCCTCAGCCAGATCCGCCGGCGCTGCTGCGCGCAGGAACCACAGACTGATCAATACCGCCAGAATGACAAACAACAGCATCACCGCCAGCGTCTTGTGTCGCGCCTGAATAACGGTGCCCGGTTTATTGCTCGCGCGGCCATGAGCGACGATTCGGCTGATCAGTGATTCCATGATGCGGCGCTATCTACTGACTGGATCGGTTAATCAAAATCGACAGCGTCGTAAAGCGCAGGTGGGCTGAAGACCGTAACGGTGCCGACACTCAAGGCATAAGTGACTGCATGTTGCGGATCTTAGGGAGGCGGGAGTCAATGACGGGTCAAAGGGATGTGAAAAAACAATTCACATGACTCTGCAATCTGCGAATGGGGCGAGGGCGCTGATGGCCCTCGCCAGCGTTCATTCAGAAAAACACTTTCACCAACAAACTGGCCGTATTCTGATTGGTATCGAAGTACCTGGTGTCTTCGATGCCGTATTTGTCAGACCAGTAGTCGTACTCGATACCGACATACAGTTGGCGATCCGGCAGGTTCAACGCTTTGCCCAGGTCGTATTTGATCTGTGGGTTGAAGTGCACGTTGGATTTGTATTCGCCGTTGTGATCGGACTTGTTATCCACAACCCAGTCCATGAAACCGTCGATCAGGATATCGGACTTGCCCACCGCAATGGTATAGGACCAAACCGGAGTCACCTGCCAGGCGCCATAGCCTTGGCGATGCCCGTCGGTGTAGCGCTTGTAGAAGTTCAGCTGGAAGTAATCGAAACCAGGGATGTTCAGGTCGAAGCCCGGACCGATCAGGTACGACTCGTTGTCCCCTTCGCCAAACTCATAAGTGGCGGCGAGCAGTACGTCGGAGATCGGGCCGAACTCGAATTTCTGGCCAAAGATCTTGCCCATGGACAAGCGTGGGGAGATCTCGCCGTAATAGGTGTTATCGCCCGAAGTGGCGTCGCCTTTGCCGTTATAAAAGATCTTGTCGATAAACAGGAAGTTGTCGCCGTATTTCCAGCCGTCAGCATGTTCGAAGGTGAAGGTCTGTTGATTTGACGGGTTGACTGCAAAGTCGCGACCGTTCAGATACGTCAGGCTGTTGCTCTGCCATTGTAGAAGGTCGCCGGCCATCGTCTGCCCGGCGGCCAACAAACTGCCGGCATATACCAGGCTGGAAATAGTACGGTTCATGCGGTGCTCCCCTGTTGATAGGTATGTTTTTGGCGCTCTGTTTTGACGCCTTTTATTGCCGGTTAAAACATGTCTGTTTGGTCAGCTTTAAGTTGCGTTTGATACATAGCAAGAGCTGGGCCAATGCCATAAAAAAAGCGCAAAAGTGCAATCGAAAGCGGTCTAGGCTGTCGATTCGAGGCGTTTTTCCCGAAACTCGTGCAGTTGACCGCTCGGTCAGCTAGCTGTCCGGTTGGTCAGGATCCAAATATGTGCGGTTTTGGCGCGGCGGCGGAGAATACTGGCTCTTGCCATCTGGCTCAAGTGCGCTGCGACGGGGCACGGGTGACGATACTGGGGCACGTCTGCCTGCCAGTGATCATCCGTGGCCGCGTTCGATCAATGCGGATGGACCGCGTCGGTCGATGGGTGCCGATCCACGCCACCGAGAATGTTGAACAGCAGGTTCAACAGCACCGCGCTGAGGGTCGCCATGGCGATGCCGCTGTGGGTAATCGGCCCCATCCACTGCGGCAGATGTGCGAAGAATTCCGGACGCACCACTGGAATCAGGCCCATGCCGATGCTCACCGCCACCAGCAATTGATTGCGCCGGTCACCGATGTCCGCTTCCTGGAGAATCTTGATCCCGGTCGCGGCCACCATGCCGAACATGGCGATGGCTGCGCCGCCCAGAACCGCTGGCGGGATTGAGGCCACCAGAAACGCCGCCTTGGGCAGCAGGCTCAGGGTGATCAGAAAAGCGCCGGCCACGACCGTAACGGAGCGGCAGCGCACGCCAGTCATCTGCACCAGACCGATGTTTTGCGCGAACGAGGAGTGGGTGAAAGTATTAAGGAAGCCCGCAAGAAACGACGCCGCCGCATCGCACAGCAGACCGCGGCGCAACATGGCGGGTGTAACTTCACGGTCGGTGATCTTGCCCAAGGCGAGAAACATACCGGTGGATTCAACGAAGATGATCACCACCACCAGGCACATGGACAGGATCGGCGCGAGATGAAATTGCGGCATGCCGAAGTGCAGTGGCGTGACGACCTTGATCCAGTCCGCTTGCGCCAGACCATTCAAGTCGACCATGCCAATCAACCCCGCCAGCAGGTAGCCCAGCGCCATGCCGATCAACACGGAAATATTTACCCAGAAGCCGCGCATGAAGCGGTTTATGAGCAGGATGGTGAGCAAGACCAATGCCGCGACCAGCAGATAAATCGGATCGCCGAACGTTGTCGCCTTGCTGCCGCCGCCCGCCCAGTTCACTGCGACGGGAAACAACGAAAGGCCGATCGAAGTGATCACCGTGCCGGTCACCAGCGGCGGGAAAAAGCGCACGATCTTCGACATGAAGGGCGCGATCAGCAGGCCGAAGAAACCGGCTGCGATGGTTGCACCGAAGATGCCCGGCATGCCGATCCCCGGCGTTCCGGCCATCACCACCATGCTGCCGACTGCGGCGAAACTGGCGCCCATCATCACCGGCATGCGAATCCCCAACGGGCCGATACCCAGCGATTGCACAACGGTGGCAATGCCCGCCACCAGTAGATCGGCGTTGATCAGAAAGGCGATTTCTTCACGGGACAAACCAGCGGCCTGACCGATGATCAGCGGCACGGCAATCGCGCCGCCATACATCAAAAGAACGTGTTGCAGGCCCACCAGAAACAATTGCAGCAGTGGCAGGGGCTGTCTTGGTGGCGCGGCGGGGATGCGCGCGTGAGTGGACTCGGACATGCAACACCTCATTGTTTTTATTTTGGGGTTGTTGTGGGTGGTCGGGAGTAGCCACAAGCTACAAGCTTCTAGAAGAGCGGCTCTGAGCCTCTTCTTGCAGCTAAAAGCTTGAGGCTAGAGGCTGCTTCAATTCGTTTGCGCCCCCTTATCAATCCACTGCCCCAGCAGTTCACGTTCCTGTTGGGTCATCTGCGTGATGTTGCCCAAGGGCATGATTTGCGAAACCACGGCCTGGGCCTGGATGCGCGGCGCCAGTTGCTGGATCTGCTGCGGCGTGTCGAACATGATTCCGGCCGGCGCGGTGCTGAACAACGGGCTGGTGGGTTTGGCCGAATGACACACTGCGCAGCGCTCCTGAATCACGCTGTGGACCTTTTCGAAATCGACACCGGGACTCGCCTTGGCAATCTCAACCGGCGCAGGTGCAGGTTCCGGTCTGGCTTCGTCATGGCGATAACCGCCAATGGCCGTACCCGGCAGCGGTTGATAGTCGATCTTCGCCGCTTCCGGTGCTCTGGGCATTTGCGCAGGACCGGTCACGTAAGCCAGGCACAACATGCCGAGCGCCGCGACGGGCAGGGTCCAGGCGTATTTATGGCTGTTGTGTCGGGTGTTGAAATAATGCCGAACCAACACCGCCAAAACTGCGATCCCGGCGAGGATCAACCAGTTGTACTGGCTGCCGTAAGTGCTCGGGAAGTGGTTGCTGATCATGATGAACAGCACCGGCAAGGTGAAGTAGTTGTTGTGCCGTGAACGCAACAGGCCCTTGGCGGGTAGCGCCGGGTCCGGCGTGCGGTTTTCGGCAATGGCCGCCACCAGTGCGCGCTGGGCAGGCATGATGATGCGGAACACGTTACCGACCATGATCGTGCCGATGATCGCGCCAACATGCAGATAAGCGCCGCGCCCGCTGAACACTTTGCTGAAACCGTAAGCCGCAGCGATCAGCAGCACGAACAGGATAAAGCCGAGCAGGGCAGGGCGTTTGCCCAGCGCCGAGTCGCAGAGAAAGCTGTACACGAACCAGCCGACGAACAACGAGCCCAAGCCTAATGCAACGCCTTCAAGGCCGGACAGGCTGCTGCCCGGAGCCAGCAGATACAACGTCGGATTGGCGTAGAACACTACGCACAACAGCGCGACGCCGGACAGCCAGGTGAAATACGCTTCCCATTTGAACCAGTGCAGGTTATCGGGCATGGTCGGCGGGGCGAGCTTGTACTTTTCCAGGTGATAGATGCCGCCACCATGAATGGCCCACAAATCCCCGGACAGACCGTCGCGCGGGTTGACCCGGTTGAGGTTGTTCTCCAGCCAGACGAAATAGAAGGACGCGCCGATCCAGGCGATCCCGACAATCATGTGAATCCAGCGCACGGCCAGATTCAGCCATTCCATCAAATGTGCTTCCACGGTTTTTACCTCTCGTCTGTCGTCACTGCGGACGTTCAGACCCTTCTCTTATCGGTGGGGGTCGAGAACCAGCCTCTGGCTCTCAGTGAAGAAATGCTCATCGCAGTTATTGCCAGTTCCACTGCGATCAACCACCAGGAAGTCATCCCGCTTTTCGATCGTCAGCACCGGGTGGTGCCAGACGCCGCGATGGTAATTAACGCCCTGCCTGCCATTGGAAATGAAGGCGCGGGCCAACTCTGATTCAGGTACATCGCCAAGTGGCGCGACCACGATCAGAAAGGGGTTGCCGAGCAGCGGCACGAAGGCCTGGCTGCCCAGCGGATGGCGCTCCAGCATGCACACCGTCAACGGCATTTCCAACGCCTCGGCGCGGAAGATGCTGATGATCGCCTTGTCATCCGGCGTCGCGGTTTCCACTTCGGCCAGACGATGAAAACGCATGGTCGAGCCGTTGTTGATCATGAAGTGATCGCTGCCGTCGGTTTCGATGACATCACCGAAAGGGGCGAAGGCTTCTTTGGTCAACGGCTCGATGGTCAATGTGCGCATGATGGGTCTTCTGTACTTGGGTTTAATGATTGCTCAAACTCTGTAGAAGTGAGCTTTGTGGGAGCGAGCTTGCTCGCGAATAAGCCCACCCAACTTGATACTCCGCCTTCGCGAGCAAGCTCGCTCCCACAGTCCTATAAGTCCCACAGTTCTGTATTACTTCGAGACCTTACCCAGCACTCGCAAACGACTCACCCCACCATCCGGAAACACATTCAGGCGGATGTGAGTGATCGGCCCCAGCGCCTTGATCTGCTCGGCGAACTCGTGCTCGGCGTGCATCTGCAGTTTCTGGCTGGGCAGCAATTCGCGCCAGAACAGGCTCTGGGTTTCGATCTGACTATCGGTGCCGCCCTTGACGAGCGCGCCCTGGATCGAGCAGCTGTCCGGGTAGTTACCCTTGAAGTGCAGCGTATCGACGATGACTTTCTCGACTTCCCCGGCATGGCCCAGCGCGACGATCACCCAGTCATTGCCCGGCGTGCGACGGCGTGCGGTTTCCCAGCCATCGCCCATGTTCACGCCACGGCCCGGATTGAGAATATTGCTCATGCGCCCGAAATGCTCATCGGAACAGGCCAGGGCCCGGCCACCATTGAGCGCCGAAGCCAGATCGACCTGCTCGTTGTCAGCCACCGCCGACCAGTCGCGGAACGGGATGCCATACACCCGCAACCTCGCGACGCCGCCGTCCGGGTAGATATTGAAACGCAAGTGGCTGAACGCCTGATCGTTACTGATTTCATGGAAATGATGGCTGTCGCCGTTCAGTTCCACCGCCGAAAGGATTTCTGTCCATTGGGTGGTGTCATCCGGTTCGCCGGAGGCCAGGAAACAGGCTTCCAGCGACGCCGAAGGCGGATAGTTGCCAGTGAAGAACGAGGTATCGATGTCCACGCCTTTGATCGAACCGGCGACACCCAGGCGGATCACCGCGCTGTCGTAACCTTCGAAACGTTTGCGGCGCGATTCCCAGCCGTCCATCCACTTGCCGTTGTCGTCGAACACGCCTTCCTTGAACACGGCAGGCGTTGGCTGGAACAAACGGTTGGCGTCGGCGAACCAGTCATCGGTGACGGAAATGATTTTGGTGCCCAGGCGCGCATCGGCCAGGTTGACGAATTTTTCGAAGGGTACGGCGTAAGCTTTCATTCTTTTTGTCTGCCTTTTTTCAGTCGGTGGCGTGGGAATAGTCGGTCACAAGGGTCGTATGCGTCACAGTGCCTGCAAACGGAACAGCGCAATCTTGTTGATCTCTGCCAGAGCGCAGGTGAATTCGGTTTCCGCCGAATTGTGAATGCGCGTCTCGAATGCCGCGAGGATCTGATGCCGGTTGCTGCCTTTGACCGCCATGATGAAGGGGAACGCAAACTTCGCTTTATAGGCGTCGTTCAGCTCGGTGAAGCGCTGGAACTCTTGAGCCGTGCATTGGTGGATACCGGCGCCCGCTTGTTCGTGGGTGCTGGCTTCGGTCAGTTGGCCCTGCACGGCGGCTTTGCCGGCAAGATCCGGGTGAGCGTTGATCAGCGCCAGTTGTGCGGCGTGATCAGCGCTCAGCAGGATGTCGCTCATGCGAGCGTGCAGCGTCTGGATAACGTCGAGTTCCGCGCCCTGGCCTTGGTCATAAGCCTGCTCGGCGACCCACGGCGAATGCTCGTAGATGTCGGCGAAGGTGCTGACGAAATCTTCGCGGCTCAGGGTCGAGGGTTTCAGTGTCTTGAAATGACTCACAGCGCAGCCTCCGCCTGTGGCTTGAACGGGTGTTGCGCGTGCCAGTGGCGGGCGATGTCAACGCGCCGGGCAAACCAGACCTGCTCGTGACTTTTTGCGTATTCGATAAAGCGCTTGAGCGCAGCCAGGCGGGCAGGGCGGCCGATCAGGCGGCAGTGCAAGCCGATGGAAAGCATCTTCGGCGCTTCGGCGCCTTCGGCGTACAGCACGTCGAACGCGTCCTTCAGGTATTGGAAAAACTGCTCGCCATTGTTGAAACCCTGCACCTGAGTGAAGCGCATATCATTGGTGTCCAGAGTGTACGGAATCACCAGATGCGCCTTGCCGGTGGGATTGTTCGGCTCCCAATACGGCAGGTCGTCGTCATAGGTGTCGCAGTCGTAGAGAAATCCGCCTTCCTCCATGACCAGTCGCCGCGTATTCGGACCGGTGCGGCCGGTGTACCAGCCCAGCGGACGTTCGCCGCTGATCTCGGTGAGGATGCGGATTGCTTCGAGCATGTGCTCGCGTTCCTGCGCCTCGTCCATGTACTGGTAGTCGATCCAGCGATAACCATGGCTGCAGATTTCATGGCCTGCGGCGACCATGGCGCGGATGACATCCGGGTGCCGTTGCGCGGCCATGGCCACGGCAAAAATCGTCAACGGAATATCAAATTCCCTGAACAGCTTGAGGATGCGCCATACACCGGCGCGACTGCCGTATTCGTAGAGCGATTCCATGCTCATGTTGCGCTCGCCCTGCAGCGGTTGCGCGGAAACCATTTCCGACAGGAAGGCTTCGGACTCCTTGTCGCCATGCAGGATATTGCGTTCGCCGCCTTCCTCGTAGTTGAGCACGAACGACAAGGCAATACGTGCGTTGCCCGGCCAGTGTGGATGCGGCGGGTTGCTGCCGTAGCCGATCAGGTCGCGTGGGTAGTCAGCGCTCACTGCAGTTTTCCTCGTGTCTGTATGTCGTGTCTCGCAGGAGGTAATGCTTTTGCCTGTTTCACTGCGGCGTAGAGATTGTATACAACTTTGTTTTCACTTTGTAACCCTGTTTTTTTGCCTTCCTGATTAGAAGTAGCATTGCAAGAAACTTGCCTGACTGGTCAGCTTCTTCTGAAAAACCTCAACAATATCCTCAATTCCCGCTAAACCGGCGAGGTACTGTTGCATCTGAATTTCCTAGACAAGAAGGCGCTTTTAATTGTGTACAACTTTTCCTAAAAGTGTCTTAATCGTCCATCGCTCGCTTTTTTATGGCCCTACACAGCACTGTTTTGAGGCGAGCACCGACATTTGATTCTTTTGAGGAGGCGCAGACGAGCAATGGGAAGATTGACGACGCATGTACTGGACGCTGCACACGGCTGCCCCGGCAGCGCTATCAAGGTCGAACTGTACCGGGTTGAAGGCGAACGCCTTGAGCGGATTGCCAGCACCGTGACCAACAGCGATGGCCGTTGCGACGGGCCGTTGTTACAGGGCGATGATTACCGTTCGGGTGTGTATCAGCTGCAGTTTCATGCTGGCGATTACTACCGCGCGCGCGGCACTGCATTGCCGGATCCGGCCTTTCTGGATGTGGTGGTGTTGCGCTTCGGCATTGATGCGGGTCAGGAGCACTATCACGTGCCGCTGCTAATCTCGCCCTACAGCTATTCGACCTATCGCGGCAGCTAGATCGTCACGACAGCTTCAACGATTACCTCGCCCGTCCACACTGCGGGCTTTTTTTGGCCGGTAGTGCGCCTTGTAGGAGATCCCTCGTCGTCCGGACGCCGCGCTGTCGCGCAGCAAACGGGGAGTGCGTCTAGCGTTGAAGGTGCGCGCGGGGCAGAGACCGTAGCCCGC
>LNAP01000852.1_pt1 | contig 48914 bp, 48 predicted proteins | sample 602601 | NCBI WGS metagenome assembly LNAP01 (sample SAMN02440304, study PRJNA202911) | soil metagenome | biome: Subtropical and temperate rainforests or woodlands; isolation source: soil samples (1 kg each in a 20% v/v slurry with milli Q water) were... ...
ATCCTCGGCAATCCGCTGGGAGAATTGTTGCAAAAGGGGCTCTGCAAGCGCATATAGCCATGCATGCTCATCAATATCTCCCATGCGTCTCAACACCCGCCCCAGCACCTGCCGGTAATGTAGTTCTGTGCGAATCCTACTGAGGTAGCAGCAGACCTGCAGTCTTGGAATATCGGTGCCCTCGCTAATCATCCCCACTGCCACGATCCAGCGATCATTGCTATTGCGAAACTTATCAATAAGGCCTTGAGCCCCGGGAGTCTGGTTTGTGACGACCAAACAATTTTCACCGCGGGCCATCAAAATAGAGGCAATCTGATTGGCGTGCCGGACGTTAGTCGCTACCACCAAGCACGCGGCATTTGGGGTGACCTTCCGGATCTCATTTAGCCGTTCACAGCCCAATTCGATGGTCTGTTGCACGATCTCATCGTTAGAGAGTAAGTCCTCAAAATTAACGGGAGACTCAGTGAGGAGCTGGGCAATGCTGGGATAAACAACGTCCGTTGAGCTGTTACCCACTTGCTCTGTCAGTCTTATTGCATTGTTATCGATCAGCACGATACGGGGAGGACGGCATACCTTGTCTGATATCGCCTCCTCAATGCCGTAGCGAAAGTCGCAGATCAGGCGGCCCTCCGGATTTGAGTACCTTGCCAATGCAATAGCTCTCTCATCCGACCGCCAAGGTGTACCTGATAGCGCAAGGGTATAGGCAGCTCTGTCTTGAACCCTCTGCAGAATGATCTGCCCCCAAGAATTGCTAAAAAGTGGGTCATGGCCTGCGCAGTGGTGGATCTCATCGAACACTGCGAAGACTCGATATTTATCAAGCAGCCTCCAGAATTCTTCACCCTGATGATGCATGCCTTGATAAGTGGTGGCGACACCAATAGAGCCTAATAGGCCATCAAACTGGCGGTTTAACACACCTGAAAATGTATTCCTCAATCCCTCTACTACTTGGCAGGACGGAGCAAAACAGAGCACAAGATCAATCTCACCGGAGAGCAATAGTTGACGGGCGATTTCCGCCGCCATTCTGCTCTTTCCTGCACCAGGGGTTGCTTGGCAAAAAAAATGCGGAGAATGCTTATAACGAGATAGAGCTGCATCAACGCATGCAGTCTGCCAGGCGCGCAGAGAGACATTCATGCGGCTAGCGACTTTAAGGTCTTCTCGACAGCCTTGAGGTGACCAAGTAGCCGAGAGCTTCGATCGCGGGCCTCAATGTAATTATCTTCAACCCAGACTTTCAGCTGTGGCATTTCATTCAAGAGCTGTTTATACCGCTCAGCCTCGCCCATGGATGTGAGCAAGTCCAACCGAATTTCTTTGGCCAACGTCTCAAGCCGTTGGGAAGGCGCCTCAAACGGTTTAAGAATACTCGCAGTAGGGCTTTGACCTTGCTGAGGGGAACAACTCATGAAATTGCAGTCGACGAGTTCAACAGAGAGAAGCTCTGGCTTGTCTAGCACGTGAAAGACCTGTCCTCGTTTTCGACGCACTTCATCTTGCCGAATCCATCCGACATGCTTCAAGCGGCGGACCTGCTCATATACATATTTCCAGAGCTCACCGAGACCGATATCTGATGGGGCTATTTTCTGAGCGTAGGCATCTCGAAGGTCGAGAGTGGTGAATCGTTGGAGTTTCTCTTCCTGGAGTAACTCGCAGATGTGCCTGTTTAACTTAAATGTAGCCGGTTTCATGCAGGCACCTAGGAATGCAAATAGCTATACAAATGCGGATTATAATCCGTCGCCACCTAGTCCGCAAACGACGGATAGTTTCGCCTTGAGTAAGTCGAGGCGGTTATGCATCAGCTGGCAAAGGATCTCGGGCAGAACATCCGTGAGCGAAGGATATCGGTAGGCCTATCTCAAGATGCTTTAGCGCACGTATGTATGATGGATCGCAGCTATGTCGGTAGGATCGAGAGAGGCGAAGTCAACCTTACGATCGAGAAGCTCTACCGCATCGCATACCAACTGGATTGCCAACCTCACACCCTGCTGCCATACATCAGTCGTTAGAGCCCTGACTCTAGATCGACCCTTCTCTGAAGAAGCACTGACCGATTTTCGCAAGGCTCGCCGATGGATCGAGGGGGATGCTCGCACTGGTGCTTGGGGGGCTGAAATCAGCTTGCTGCTATCCCGTAGCTGATAGCCTTGGCCAAAATACCTAATTGGCCAGAGTGGCCCAAAAATCGGGGGTTAGAGGGCTGTGCGCGAAGGGATACTGCGCTAACCTCGCCGGATAGTAACGAGCATGTGTGCCCGTTACCGCATTGAGGAAGGAACCTGTGCGCATCGAGTCGATCACGGTATCTGGCTTTCGCTGTTTCGGCCCGAATGAGATTGCCATCCCTATCTCAGCTGAGGTCACCACAATCGTTGGTCCTAACGCTGCGGGTAAAACTGCGCTTCTGCAGGCTATGTCGAAGATGTTCGGGGTCACGCGGGCGCAGCGCACCGTATCATTTTCGGATTTCCACCTCGCCCCCGGAGAGGATCCTGAGAGCCGCGATTCCAAAGAACTCTACATCGAGGCGCTTATTGCCTTCCCTGAGTTGCTGGACGGGTCTGCAACCCCAGAAATCATCGCCCCTTCATTTCGGCACATGCTGATTACGAGAGCGGCCCAAGCGCCCGTTTGCCGAATGCGGCTTGAAGCACAATGGGACGACGACGGCACGCTTGAGGGAGAGGTTTCACAGAATCTCTTTTGGATCGATAGCCTGGATAAGGAGCCCGCAGAGGACAAATACCAGCCAGTGGCTGTAACCGATCGGGGCCTTATACAACTTTATTACACTCCAGCTAGCCGGGATGCCGCCGGCCAAATCCGTGCAACTGCCGGTACCCTGGCCGCCGACTCCTGAGGGCTATTGAATGGTCCTCCGACACTGAAGACAAAGTGCAGGAGGCGACTGAGAGCCTGACAGCCGCGTTTGAAGGCGAGTCTGCGATAGGCCCTGCAAACGCGCTGGGCAGATCTGCATGACGACGCTTCTAATACCAAGCCTAGGCTCAGTCTGGTGAGCCGACGGTTTGAGGAGGTGATAAACAAGATTGCAGTCATATTTGAGCAGGGGCCTGACGGACGAGAAAGAGGTATCGAAGCCCTTAGCGACGGACAACAGTCGCTATTTTATTTTGCATTGGCCGCCGCCGTTTTTGACTTAGAGCGCGAGGTCGTTGAAGGTTCTGTAGACGGATTTCGAAAGGATGCACTGCATATTCCTGCGCTCACACTGTTTGCCCTTGAGGAACCTGAAAACCATCTTTCGCCCTACTTCCTTGCTCGAATCATCCGCCAAGTTCGATCGTTGACTGAGGCCAGTGGGGCGCAGGCCATAATTACGAGCCATTCGCCGGCAGTTCTTAGTCGCGTCGAGCCTAGCGAGGTTCGTTACTGCCGCTGTAACGCCAAGACGCGCATATCTAATGTGAAGCGAATTGAGCTGCCGGCTGGTGATGTGGAGGCCAGCAAGTTTGTGCGTGGTGCCATATTGGCCTATCCCGAGCTGTACTTCGCGCGGTTTGTCCTGCTCGTTGAGGGTGATTCGGAAAGGATCGTCCTCCCTCAACTCGCCGAGGCACTTGATCTTCTCATCGACCCAGCTTTCGTCGCGATCGTCCCTCTCGGTGGAAGACACGTCCAATATTTCTGGCGCTTACTTAAGGGACTAGGTATTCCTTACGCAACTCTCTTGGACTTGGATCTCGGCCGCGATGGTGGAGGTTGGGGGCGAGTAAAAACAGCTCTGGAGAAGCTTATTGAGTTCGGCGAACCTAAGGACAAAATCCTCAAAATCACATCCGGCATTATGACCGACGCAAAGTTGGCCGGAATGCACAAATGGAGCAACCCAACTGACCACTCCAACCTGTTGGGTTGGATGAATAGGCTGAAGAAATACAACGTCTTCTTCTCTGCGCCGCTGGACCTTGATCTGGAGATGCTAAATGCCTTCCCCGATGACTATGCCGCTGTGATTCCGAAAGGAGGTGGCCCCCGCATGGCCGCCGACAAGGCGGCGGAGGTTGTGCTGGGCACATCAGGTCCGGGACTTGCGGTATACACGGGGCCCTACGAGGACTACCCGGAATCGTTTCCGCAATATCGGTACCACTTTCTCACCCATAGCAAGCCAGCTACGCACCTTGCGGCATTGGCCCGGATTAGCAAGGCGAGTCTGATCGCAGAAATGCCAGCAGTTCTAGCCGAAGTTGTTCGACATATTGCCAGCTCCTTAAGGCGAGACTGATCATGGCCGTTTCGTCACGCCGAATACGTCCCGAGGACTGGAAGCCCGTAGGGGTGAAAGCTCTGGAGGCGAATGCGCTGACGGTGGCTCGTTCGCGAAAAAATCGGTCCGTTATTGCGGGGCCGGGCGCTGGCAAGACAGAACTGCTCGCGCAGCGCGCCGCCTTTCTCCTTCAGACTGATGCGGCCCCATCTCCTCGGCGCATTCTAGCTATTAGTTTCAAGCGCGATGCTGCGTCAAATCTGGCAGCACGCGTACGCCAGCGCTGCCACCACACCCATGCGAGCCGCTTCGACTCCATGACGTTTGATGCGTTTGCAAAAGGATTGGTCGACCGCTTCGGTCAGGCGTTGCCGGATCGCTGGCGGCCAAGACCCGATTACGAGATCGCGACTCACAATGAACGAGATTTTCGTGAGTTCCTTCATGAGCTTCCAGCGCCGCCTTCGATAATCGGAACGAAAAATGACGTGCGTGGAATTGGGCCAAAAACATTTGAGCGCCAGCACCTGCTCGGCTTACCGCTGCCTGTAGACGGATGGCCGGCCCCAACTGTCGAACAATGGGCGGCAGATGCGTTCTGGCAACAGTCACTCCACAACGGCGGCAAAAGTGTGCTGTCTTTCGCGATGATTGGCCGTCTCGCTGAACTGTTGTTGCGAGTCAACCCGATGGTACGGGATGCCCTGCGCCTCACTTATTCGCATTTGTTCATGGACGAATTCCAGGACACCACCAGGGTCCAGTACGATCTGGTAAGCACGATTTTCCGAGGCACAGAAACCATCGTGACTGCTGTCGGAGATAACAAGCAGCAGATCATGCGTTGGGCAATGGCGATGGATGATCCTTTTTCTGCCTTCGATGCCGACTTCGCTCTTCAACAATTACCGATCTTCGCCGGAGTTGGTACGTATCCAGCACGTGCTGGCCCAGGCGTTAGACGCGCGAGCCGTACAGCCGGTATCTCAGGCTGATGGCACAATTGACGGAGAAAGTTGCTCAATTCTCGATTTTGCAAGTCCGAAAATTGAAGCGCGGCAGTTGGCACGATCAGTGGCGTCCTACATTGCCCATCTGAAACTGGCTCCTCGAGATTTCGTCATCCTGGTTCGACAAAAGGCAGGAGAGTATGCCGAACTTTTAGAACCTGCTTTCGCGAGCGAAAACTTGTCTCTGCGTAACGAAGCTGGAATGGTCGGCAAAGTGATGCTGCAAGAGCTGATGGCAGAGGAAATCTCAAAGTTGCTGGTCACCGTTCTCCGCCTCGCAATGACTCCGCGAGCTGGTGGTTATTGGTCGACCTGCCAGAATTGGCTCGCGTCAATGAGAGGGATCGATGCCGATGACGCAATCAGGCAGAGTAGGCTCGCGCGTGAGTTGGATACCTATACAACCGAACTGGCTGCACGTTACTCCCATTCCCCAAAAAGCAAGTCGGCCTCGCGCGCACTTGTTGACGACATCCTAAATTTCGTGGGTCCAGAGCATGTGATCCGCTCCAACCCTGCCTATGACCAGGGAACCTGGCTAGAAAAAGTGCTAGACGCGACGGCGGAACATCTTCTGTCCACCTCGTTCCACTGTACGGACTGGTCCCACGCCCTCGACATGTACGAAGGCGTACACGCAGTTCCGTTGATGACGATCCACAAGAGCAAGGGCCTTGAGTATCACACCGTCATTTTTGTCGGACTGGATGACGGCGCGTGGTGGAGTTTTTCCCAGGATGAAATCGAGGCGACAGCAGGATTTTTTGTGGCTTTCACTCGAGCCAAGCAGCGGGTCATATTTACCTACTGTGCTTCGCGTGGCACAAGAACAAAAATTGCGACCCTATACGAGTTGCTCACTAGAGCCGGAGTCCAAATTACGTCCGGATCGAATTGACTGTTTCTATGAGCCGCAAACATGGATTGAAGGCGATCTACAGCAGATGCCGTCTGACTTCCCGGTAGTCGACCTTTGGCGTGTGCTCGCTGGTTCGGAAGAGGGTCGGTAATCACGTGATCAAGTAACGTTTTTCGATTCTGTAGGATTTGCGTTGGAGGACTATTCGACCCTCCGGTACATCAATACTTAAGCCGAGCGACGAAATCTCGGCATCACCATTGAACTCGTTCCTAGGGCTCAGGATCCGAAGGATCTCTTCCCGTTTGCAGGCGGCTCTTCAGGAAAGGTCAAAGTAAGACGAGCGGCGTAAATCTAACCGAAGCCGCACACAATCCCCTCCAGCCACTGACAAGAGTTGGCGGCTTCAAAACTGGCTTTTGGGCGGTTTAGACCTGCAGAGTTTTAGAGCTCAGGCAGGTCCATCCAACCATTTTTGTAGAATGTCAGGAACTGATGAGAAAACTCCTCTGTTAACGCCTGCTGAGAGCTTTTGCTGGAGCGGATGACAAGGAATCCAGTATCCACTTTCACCGAGAGGGGGCGTATTTCGAGTCCCTTCCCCACAAAATCAAATGCTGTGGGTGGATCAACGATACTCACGCCGAGCCCCTGGGCAACGAGTGCACAAGCGGTATAAGACAAACTCGTTTCCAGCTGAGTGACTCGGGGGACTTGAGCCAGGGCAATCTGCACCCCAGAAGAAAAAATTGACCCTGGCCGAGGCGCGACAAATCGCTGCCCTTCAAAATCGCTCGGTGCCACGATCTCCAGTTTGGCCATGGGGTGGTTGCTGGGCATCACCGCAACCGCATCCATGTCCACAGACAGCATTTCGACGCCGTGCGGATTGATCGGTCCTTCGGCGTAACCGATATCGACTTGGCCAGCTGACACCATTTCCGCTACTTGATGCGATGGAACCCCAAGAATGCTGATCTGGAGGTTCGGTCGCTCCGGAAGAAAGTACGCCAAAAATCTCGGCAATAGCGTGTTTGCCACTGCCGGCATTGCCGCGATCCTTAACGAGCCCGCCGTGTGTTCTCTGATCCCAGATGCCAGGCGACCGATCCGATCTAGACCGATAAACGATCGCTCTACCTCGGGAATGAGGGCATGCGCTTGAGGTGTAGGGATTAATTGACTGCCCCGCCTTTGGAATAGCGGTAAACCAACAGCTTCCTCAAAGTCCCTGATCAGACGCGTAACCGCTGGCTGTGTCACTGACATCAGGTTGGCCGCCCCAGTCATGCTGCCTGTTCGCATCACGGCGTGGAATGCCTCAACTTGGCGGTGGTTGATACGCATGATTCACCTCATAACATTTGCGCATACTTGAATGGGGTATTTTTGATTTTGAATTATGCTCGGAGCATGCGAAATTGCAAAACATTAAACAGAACAAGAAAAAAATCGCGCCCAGCTGGCGCCAGTAGCACCAAGCATCCTGCCGTAACGCCACCCTGATAAGCGCGCTGTCGCCTGTGGAGTAATACCGTGAATTTCTTAGAAATAATGAGCTTCGGTGACCAGGGATGGGCAACCGATATGTTGCTCGCCGCCTTGATGACGTGCGCGATATCGGTCTGCGGATTCCTATGTGGATCGGTCATCGGCTGCCTTGGCTGCTGGGCAAAGCTGTCACGGTCTTACCTCTTGAGATGGCTGGCCGACGTGTACACCACTGTGCTACGTGGGGTACCTGACCTCTTAGTCATCTACCTCTTTTACTTTGGCAGCAGCATGGTGCTGACCCAGTTGGCTCAATCCCTAGGACTCAAAGGATTCGTGGGGCTGCCCGGATTTTTCGTGGGTGTAGTGGCTATCTCTGTAATCAGCGGCGCTTACCAGCTGGAGGTACTTCGCGGTGCAGTGAACAGCGTTGCAATCGGTAGCATTGAGGCGGGCCGATCAATAGGCCTCAGCAAATTCAAGCTGTTCTCACTGATTATTGCCCCCCAGGCGTTGAGGCTTGCTCTACCAGGCCTTGGCAACGTTTGGCTACTGGTCCTGAAAGACTCTGCCCTCATCAGCGTTGTTGGGCTCGTAGAGCTGATGCGCCAATCGCAGATAGGCGCAGGTGCAACCCACCAACCCTTCCTTTTTTACTGCACTGCCGCTGCCCTGTATTTCGTCATCAGCGCATTCAGCAGCCATTTGATTGCGCGGCTTGAGCACAAGCTTGATAAGCCGATGAGGAGAGCATGATGGACTTCGCATTTCTGCTTGAGTGCTTCAAACGACTACTGGCTGGCGTCCCCCTTACACTGGGCTTATCGCTGTTTTCCTGCGCTATCGGCTTGGTCCTGGCTTCAGTTATCTGCGCCATGCGCCTGTCAAAAAAAGTGTGGCTGGATTATCCAGCCCGGGGTTTCGTTTCCATATTCCGCGGCACTCCACTGCTGGTTCAGTTGTTTGTTATTTACTACGGTCTGGGCCAGTTCACTTGGCTACGTGAGAGTTTCGCTTGGGCATACCTCAGAGAGGCTTACTGGTGCGTTCTCGCGGCACTGGCCTTGAACACTGCCGCCTATACCAGCGAGATCCTTCGGGGAGGCATCAATTCCGTCCAGCACGGCCAAATTGAGTCGGCACTGTCCGTTGGCTTGCGTAAGGATCAAATCTGGCGGTGTGTAATTCTCCCGCAGGCGTGGCGCCAAATGTTGCCTGCTTACGGAAACGAAATAATCCTACAAATCAAATCTACCTCACTTGCTTCGATTGTCACGTTAATGGAGGTGACAGGTATTGCAGCGAAGTTGGTGTCGCAAAGTTATCGGCCTATCGAAGTCTTCGTATGTGCCGGTGCGTTGTACCTGCTGTTCAATTTTGTAGTAACTCGTGCAGTAACACTGATGGAATCCCGGCTTACACGGGGTATGCGGCGTTGAAGAAGTTAGCAGCATAAATCTGCCCAATTTGAATTGAGGAAGCTTGCTATGCAATTTAAGAACTTGATGTTGAGTGCAGTATTATTTTCCAGCGTATGCGCATCGTTCGCCAACGCCGAAGATTCCCAAGTCATTAGAATTGCCACAGAAGGCGCGTATGCACCTTGGAACTTTGTTAAACCAGGTGGGCAACTCGACGGCTTTGAGATCGAGCTGGCCCGCGACCTGTGTGATCGCATGAAGGCTAAGTGTGAAATCTCTGCGCATGATTGGGACGGGTTGATTCCATCACTGAACGGAGGGCAAATCGACGCAATCATGGCAGGCATGAGTATTACGCCTAAGCGCCAAGAGGTAATCGGTTTCAGTCGCACGTACGCAGCTCCACTTAACGGCTTTCTAGTGCTTGATAACAGCAGCGTCGCCAAGCTGCCTGGCGATGCTAAAAGCATCAATCTCGACAAAGACGAGGCAGGGGCTGAAGCTCTCATCAACCAGATGGCGCCCCTCCTCAAAGGCAAAGTAATCGGCGTACAAGGCTCAACTACCGCTTCTGCCTTCGCTGAAAAATATCTTTCGAAGGTCGTCGAAGTTCGCGAGTACAAGACCGTTGATGCTCACAACATGGATTTGATGAGTGGTCGCATCGATGCGGTATTGGCTAACGCCGTCGTTCTCAAACTCGCAACTCAGGATCCGTCGCTGAAAGGCACGAATATGGCTGGCCCGATATTTTCCGGCGGGGTTTTTGGTCCTGGTATCGGCATTGGGCTGCGAAAGTCTGATACGGCCTTAAAGGCGAAGTTTGATGAAGCCATCACAGCGGCAGTCAAAGACGGCACGGTGAAGAAGCTTTCTGAAAAATGGCTGAAATTCGACGTAACTCCATTGGAATAAGAGCGGATATTCCAGGCTGAGCGGAGCGGCAACCTATGAGTGGTGTAACGATCGTTGTGGGCGGTGGATTGGTCGGTTTGGCGACTGCCTACGGCCTTGCCGGCAGGGGACAGAAAGTTCGGCTGTTGGATCAAGGGGATACTGCCCTTCGAGCGGCACGAGGGAATTTCGGCCTCGTTTGGGTGCAGGGTAAAGGCTATGGGATGCCCGCCTATGCACGATTGACGCTCCGTTCTGCAGCAATGTGGCCCCGCCTTGCCAACGATCTGTTGGCCGAGACAGGAATCGACGTGCACCTGCGCCAGCCTGGAGGGTTCAGCCTTTGTTTAACCCAAGAGGACATGGCTGAAGAGGCGGGTCAATTGCGCTGGTTGCGCGAGGCGCTGGAGGGCAAGTATCGATTTGAAGAGCTGGGCCCTGAAGAGCTGCGACGGCGGTTGCCTGGCGTGGGGCCAGATGTTGTGGGGGCTTGCTACAGCCCTGACGATGGTCACACCAACCCACTCTTGCTCCTAAGGGCGCTCACCTCAGCGGTTCAACGACTCGGGGTGAGCCTGGAAACCGGTTGTGAGGTCCAAAAGATCGAGAGCACTGGGTCGGGTTACCGGTTGACGGGTAACGGCCGGACATGGGAGGGAGACCGCGTTGTGTTGGCCGCTGGACTAGGTAATCAATCCTTGGCACAGCAGGTCGGCATATCCCTTGGCTTGTCTCCAAATCGTGGACAAATCCTGATAACCGAGCGTCTGCCTCATTTTCTGGATTACCCCACCAACTACGTTCGTCAGACCGGCGAAGGAACCGTGCAGCTTGGGTATTCCAACGAGTCCACAGGCTTGAATGATGGCGTTAGTGCCAACGTGATGTCAGACATTGCCCGACGTGCAGTTGCCTGTTTTCCGAGGCTCGCCAACGTTCAATTAGTCCGCGCGTGGGGTGCGCTCAGGGTGCTCACGCCTGACGGTTTCCCCATTTACCAAGAGTCTCCAAGCTTTCCAGGGGTCTTTGCGCTTACCTGCCACAGCGGTGTGACGCTGGCAGCGATACATGCCTATGAAGTGGCGCCATGGATTGCGGGCGGGCCGCCACCGGACGAGCTCCAAGTATTCAGCGATCAGCGGTTCAAGAACCCTGACTATAAGGTGAACAGCAATGGCCACTAGCCCGTTGTTTCGGTCTCTGGATGCCAGCACATCCGAGGTTCTCATTGAGTTCGATGGAAAGCAGATCAGCGTCGCTGACGACACGAATTTGGCGGCGGCTCTTCTCGAAGCTGGCGTAGATGTCACCCGAAAGACCGCTGTGAGCGGGGCCTCTCGTACGGCCTACTGCATGATGGGTGTCTGTTTTGAATGCTTGGTTGAGATCGACGGAGTTTCGAGACAGGCCTGTCAGGTCCGGACTCATGCAGGTTTGAAGGTCACAACCCATTCTCCAGCAGCGACCAAAGGTGGCACCCATGACTGACCATGTGCAGGTTATAGTTTTGGGCGCTGGGCCTGCTGGCATCGCGGCCGCAATGCGTCTTCACGCTGAAGGCGTGAAGGTATTGGTTCTGGATGAACAGGCGACACCAGGTGGCCAGATCTATAGAGAAGTAAGCCTCGCCTCACCTAAACGTAAAGAATTGCTAGGCAAGGACTATGCGACGGGAAGCGTAGCGGTAGCCTCCTTCATAAAAAGCGGGATCGACTACGTTCCGAATGCCTCGGTGTGGCTTGTAACGGCTGAACGCGAAGTGCACTTCCGTGTTGCGGGAGTGACTCGTGTCATCTCTGCAGACCGCATCTTGTTCTGCAGTGGCGCTTATGAACGCCCCATGCCGGTTCCCGGTTGGACCCTCCCTGGTGTCATGACGGCGGGTGCAGGCCAAATTCTTCTGAAAACCGGAGCGCGTGTACCCAATGGAGCTGTAGTGCTCGCGGGTACAGGTCCGTTGCTCTACCTGCTGACTGTTCAATATTTGAAAGCCGGTGTGAAAATCAAAGCACTCGTAGATACGAGCGCTCGCAGCGACTTGATGGCAGCAGCTCGCTATTTGCCTGCTGCCCTGCCTGCCTGGAAGCAGCTCTTCAAGGGCATCTCTTTGATGGCTCAAATTCGACGGGCAGGCATCGATTGGTACCAGGGTGCGACCGACATCCAGATCGAGGGCAAGGTCAAAGCGCAGGCCATCAGTTTTACCCATAAAGGAGCACAGTGCCGGGTGGATTGCGACCTTGTACTCCTGCATCAGGGTGTAGTTCCTAATACTCATCCGACGCTGTCCATCGGAGCGGAACATCAGTGGGATGAGGGCCAAGTCTGTTGGGTCGCCAAACAAGATCAGTGGGGAGCGTTGAGCGTTCCCGGTTTTTTCGTCGCAGGGGATGGAGCTGGTGTGAATGGCGCCGAAGCCGCTGCTTTACAGGGGCGGCTCACGGGGCTAGGCATTGCAATTTCGTTAGAAAAATTGACCTCCAAAGCCGCCGAATCAGAAGCGCAAACAATCCGTCGCTCCTGGGAAAAAATCCGCTGTATTCGCCCGATGCTGGAACGACTGTATAGACCTATCCAGAGTCTCCAGCTCCCGGCCGATGACACCATCATTTGCCGATGCGAGGAGGTCACTGCAGGCGCGGTTCGCCAATACGCAGCGTTGGGATGCCTGGGCCCGAACCAAGCGAAAGCGTTTGGCAGGTGCGGTATGGGTCCCTGCCAAGGCAGGCAGTGCGGACTGTCCGTGACACAGATTCTGGCGGATGCCCGGCACGTTTCGCCTTCCGAGGTCGGCTATTACCGAATCCGTCCTCCACTCAAGCCGATCACACTCGCCGAGCTGGCCAACGAAAAATAATCATGGAGCACACCTATATGACTTCAATCAATCGTATAGAAAGCAATGCCCGCTTGAGCCGAGCGGTCGTTCACAATGGCGTCGTATACCTCGCAGGTATTACTGCCGCCGATTGCACTCAGGACATTCGAGGCCAAACACGCGAAGTTCTAGCCAAAATCGACGAGCGCCTGAGCCAAGCTGGTAGCGATAAGGATCATATTTTGTCGGCGCAGATCTGGCTCGCCAATATTGTTCAGGACTTCGATCCGATGAATGATGAATGGAGCAAATGGCTTGGATCGGCTGGCCGTCCCGCTCGTGCAACATGTGAGGTCGCTTTCGACGAGCCGTCATTATTGATCGAAGTGATCATCACTGCTGCCACTCGGTAAAAACTGAAAGTTGCTCTGCAGGGATCAGAGTAATTCATTTCATCGTCAACCAGCACTATCCAGCGCCTAGCAGAACGTGATGTGCGCAGAGATAGAGAACAAGGTGTCTTATGTCCATCTCTTCAGAAGCGGCATCCCGGAAAGTAGAAAGTAATTCTCAGTCTTTCAATAACCGCGGAGCTGAGCCAAAGCTCAGCATTTCAGGCCTCTGCAAGCACTATGGAGAACATCAAGTTCTTCGTGGTGTATCACTACATGCTGATAAAGGTGATGTGATCAGTCTTATCGGTGCTAGCGGTTCGGGAAAAAGCACGCTTCTGCGTTGTGTGAATTTCCTTGAACAGCCGGACGCTGGAAAAATCCAGTTGGGTGATTATTGCTTGGAGATTGGAGGTGCTGCTGGTAAACACAGCCTGCCTAAGGCTAGAGAACTCCAAAAGCTTCGTTCAAGGCTGGCGATGGTATTTCAGAACTTCAATCTGTGGAGTCATATGACGGTCCTGGACAATGTGTGCCTTGGCCCTCAAAAGGTATTAGGTGTATCTCGACAGGAAGCGGTTGAGCGCGCTGAGAGGTATCTCGAAAGAGTAGGTCTTCCATCCCGTACGACCCAGCAGTATCCATCAACTCTTTCTGGTGGTCAGCAGCAACGCGTTGCCATTGCTAGAGCGCTGGCGATGGAGCCCGAGGTGCTGCTTTTTGATGAGCCGACTTCAGCGCTTGATCCAGAGTTGGTCGGAGAGGTGCTTAAGGTCATAAAGTCGCTCGCCGAAGAAGGTAGAACCATGTTGATGGTTACGCATGAAATGGCCTTTGCTCGTCAGGTTTCAAGCAAGATTGTATTTCTTCATCAAGGATTAATTGAGGAAGAAGGAGATGCATCAATTCTCGACGCGCCGCAAAGCGAAAGACTGCAAAAATTTCTGGCTAATAGCTTGAAATAACTCTCAGCGAGAGCGTCGTAACTTGTCCGATAGACATTTGTCGCCTGTCTATAAGACAGGAGCACTCTTATGTCTATCGTGCAGCTTTTATTTTCAAGGCACTGCGTTTAACAGAGCTACTAAATGAGCAATTACCAGGAATTAAAATTCATCAATGGAGCACGCTCTCGATTGCTGTTGGTGATCGAGCCTAGTTCCAGTGAGTTTTGGATAGAGAGGGGTGCCACCGTCCGCGTACTAGTAGTGCATCAATCAAATGAGCAGCCGCTAGAAATTGAGTTTCTTCCCGGTGGCATGGTGGTGTACGCGAGCAGCAGTGGCCAGGTAGCGGTTTACCAAAATGGTCGGAGACTTTCCCAGGGCAATCAAACCAAGCGCATGGCGATCAACCTTAGGCATTAACAATAATAACTATTTATCGCGAAGGCCTCGATGCGGGCCTGCACCTCGGCAGAGACATGTTGGGTAAAAGGTTATCACCCAATGAGCTCTGCAAAGTTCTCCTAACATTCTGATACGAGTGCATGATCATGATCCTGAAAAAGTTCGTACGTACAGTACTCACCGCGGTAGTCTGTGTTAGCAGCAGCATGTCTATGGGCAGTGAAAAAGATCTGCGGATCGGCATTGAGGCGGCCTACCCTCCATTCGCCTACAAGACACCAGACAATAAGCTGGCAGGATTTGACTACGATCTGGGTCAAGAGCTCTGCGCTAGGATAACGGCGAAGTGCGAATGGTTTGAAATGGAATTTGATGGGTTGATCCCTGCGCTCAAGGTGAGAAAAATTGATGCAGCGATCTCGTCGGTCTCTATCACTGCTGCACGAGCCAAATCCGTTGACTTCACAAACAGCTACTATCGGTTGCCCGCCAAGCTGGTCACACGAAAGGATAGCGGGATCAACGTTACCCCCGTTGACTTGAAGGGAAAACGTATCGGCGTCCAGCGGGCCTCTAACTTCGACCGCTATGCAACTGAAGTTTTCGAAAAGGAAGGCGCTGAAATCGTCAAATACGGCACGCAAAACGAGGTTTTTCTCGACTTGGCAGCTGGGCGCTTGGACGCGTCGCTCGCCGGTTCCCTTGTTATTGAGGACGGCTTTTTGAAAACGCCTCAGGGCGCCGATTATCACGTGCTCGATCAAAACTTTACGGATGAGGCTTACTTTGGCACTGGGGCCGGTATCGCGATTCGAAAAAATGATCCATTGGTAGGCAAGCTGAATAATGCATTAGCAGCCATCAAACAGGACGGCACTTATGACAAAATTCAAAAAAAATATTTTCAATACGATATTTCAGGAGATAAATAATTTTTCCGTTGCCAACGAATTAAAGCATGAGCGACAGACAGCTATCGGCCGATTCTGTTGAAAAAGTCGGCAATGGTTTCCACGGCAGAAAAGTACGCATTTGAGATTGAAATCTTTACTTTGAGCAGAGGATGCCGGGCTCAAATTTCGCGTAGCTACGCGCAAAAAAGGCGTTTTCAGTGGTCAGTATACGTACAGTCTGGAAGAACTGACTTTTTCAACCCGGTCGACCCGAAGCAGCCCCTTGGTCAAGGGCAGAAGTCGGCCAAACCTTTTAAAAAGTCGGCTTTCTCAAACTCCAGGACTGTTCGGTGAAAGCACCTCACCAACACGCAGAAATGTGAATTCTGATTCCTGGTGCTTCTGCGACGATTCCAAATTTAAATCTCGGACTCGGACGTTTTGCCTATGAAATTGGCAAAACACTGAGCTTCCCCATCATTGCAAGCTCACCTCCAAAGCGGCAGTATTGTGCGTCTGCGATTTAGGTGAAATTTGTGCGTATCAATCACGGCATACTGATCCGCGCACTTCCCGCGGACCGTCTCGAAGACTTCGTCAACGACTGGCTGGCACAGCGCTATAAGGACTATCACAGTCACGAACTATGGCGAGGCACAGGTGACATGGGGCGCGACGTCACTGGTTACGTGACAGACAATCGGATGGAAGGTCCGTGGGACAACTTCCAATGCAAGCAGCTCAGCAAATCGCTATCTGAAAGCTCCAGCTTCCTAGAACTCGGAAAGATCTTCATGCATTCGGCGAACGGTGCCTACTCGTTGCCGCGCGCTTATATCTTTGTCGCCCCACAAGGCGTTGCGAGGGCCGTGCAGCAGTTTATCGCTCATCCTGAACGATTCAGAAAGGCTTTCCTCGACCGGTGGGACGCCGATATCGCCGGACGACTCGTCGACAACCAAACTATTTCACTTACCTCCGAGATCGAAGCCAAAATCAAGGCATTCGATTTCACCCAAATATTCTGGATCGACGCGGCGCGACTTGCGGAGGATCCTGCGTGCAAAGCTGCACTGGTCAAGTGGTTTGGTGACGATCCTGGCCCCTCTCCAAGAGGTGTCGTTCCAGCCGAAATCCAAGCCGATGAGTCCGCGTACGTTGCTCAACTCCTCAAGCTCTATGAATTAAAGGGACCTGGAGTTTTCCCCGACGCAGCGGCCGCACTGGCAAGTCCCGAGTTTGGTATGCATCTGCGAGATCAACGGACCCGCTTCTTTGACTCGGTGGCTTTTGATCGCTTCTATCGCGACTCGACGCCTGAAGACTACCTGGCTGCTTTCAAAGACGATATCTACCACGGAGTCGTGGAAATTCATGGCGACGATCATGCGAATGGCTTGATGAGACTGAATAGGGTGATGCAGCAAGCGGCTATCCTCCAGGCTTCGGGCATTCTTGGTAAGCATGCGGGCCCGAAAGTTAAACAGGGAACCTGCCACCAGTTCGCGAACGAGGGGAGACTGCCGTGGAATCCATAGTGCACTCTATTTCGGGCCTGCCCCCCTTCAACAGTTCGCTAGAGACAGGGATTCGGGCGTTAGTGGTATTAGAAGCCTTCTATCCGCGCCGGTGCGACCTTTTGGAAATGACATGGCTGGATCATCTCGTCGTACATACTGGCGACCTCGAGGGGCAGGACGTGCCCGTAAGTCTGCATCCTGATTTGCCAAACCGTGCAGGCGAACTACTGGTTCGCAGGCAATTGATCGAACGGAGCCTACGACTGATGCAGCAAGTGCACCTTGTTGAGGTGTTCGAGACCGAGGCGGGTATTGAGTTTTGCGCCAGCGAGGGCGCACCGAGTTATCTCGACCTCCTGCAAGCCCCTTACTCAATAGCATTAAAACAACGAGCCAAGTGGATGGCAGATCGCTTCGCCGGAATGGAGACCAATCAGATGCGAGCATTGATAGACAGCCGAATCGGTCGCTGGACCGCTGAATTCGGGACTGATGAAGCGCCAAAAGGGATCTTGGGATGACCGGTATCCGCATTCGTCACCTCACCTTCACGGGTCCGAACGTAGAGCCTGCATTGCTTGAGTTCGAGGACGGGCTCACTATCATTTATGGCGCCTCGAACACTGGTAAATCCTTCACCTCAAAGGCCATTCTCTTCATGCTTGGGGTTTCCAAGAGTCTGCCAGAAACAGAAGAGATTGTTGCTTACGATGCAGCTTGGCTCGGTTTAACGCTGCCTGACGGACGCACTGTTACACTCTATCGCGCTACGCGGGGCGGCCATTTTAAACTCTATGACGGTCTCGTCAGAACCGCGAGTCCAGATGAAGGCAAGCTGCTGCGCCAACAGCACGACTCCAAGCGTACTGACTCCGTCTCACAAATGCTGCTCGATGTGATGGGATTTGCCAGCAAGCGTATTGTGCGTGATGGCAATGGGACAAAGGATGCACTGTCCATTTATCTACTGTCGCCATACGCGGTGGTTTCCGAGCAGGATATAATTGCCGAGAAAAGCCCTGTTTTTTCCTCGGGGACTCCCTCCGAACGCACCTTCGAGCAAAACCTCTTCAAACTTCTCCTCACGGGAATCGATGATTCGGCTGTCGTAACCGTCCCAAAGTCATCGGAGCGAAAGGTGGCTAAAGCCGCCAAGATCGAGTTGGTGGATGAACTGATCGCGCAGCTCGATGCCGAACTAGGCGAAGATGCCCCTGCAGAGAAGGAAAGCGAAGAGCAGCTTATACGACTCGATGCAAGTGCGAACGATCTGTTCACTCGGCTACAGAATGCGCAGAGAGAGCTAGACAGTCTGGCTATCAATCGGCGGGAGGCCACTAATTACTGCCGAGAGCTGACAGAGCGGGAGGGTGAGCTGGAACTCACGCTGCAGCGTTTCGCAAAGCTACAGGCGGTCTACAGCTCGGACCTGCAGCGCCTACAGTCAATTGAGGAAGGCGGCTATGTCCTCGTGTCGATGACCGGAATGGACTGTCCAGTCTGCGGAGCACCGCCAGAGAGTCAGACACATAATCACGCAGCTGAAGAAATCTCAATGGCTCACAGAGCTGCGGCTGCTGAGGCTCGCAAGATTGAGCGCGAGCAGTTCGAGCTGACTCAGACCGTTACTTCACTTGAAGCTGAGTCGGGTGGACTTCGTAGAACCATCGCTGGGCTTAAGACAGATATCGTAGAGTTCGATCAGCAAATCCGAGAGTCTGGCCCGACTGAAGCTGTTTTACGGGAAAGCTATGAAGCATTCGCCGCGAAGCGCATCGAAGTGACGAAAATCCTCGACCTCTATCAGCGCCGCGCAAAACTAGCCGTAAGACGGGCTGAAATCGTAGCGGAGCCAACCAAGCGTGAGGGCGAGACGCCTCCGGTGGGGCCGGACTCAACAACGATCTACAAGTTCGGAGAGACCGTAAAAGCTGTACTTGCCGCTTGGCAATTTCCCAACGCAGACAAAGTTCAGTTCGACGGCAAGACTAACGACATCACCGTCGCAGGGAAGCGTCGTTCTGCTAACGGTAAAGGAGTCCGGGCGATCTTGCATGCGGCCTTCAACGTGGCGGTTATCGTCCACTGCATAGAGAACAAGTTACCGCACCCGGGCTTTTTAGTTCTCGACACACCATTACTGACCTATCGCGAGCCTATGACATCTCGGCACGGTGATTTGTCCGAGGACGAGGCCATTCTCAAGGCAACTAATGTCGCTCAACACTTCTACAAGCATCTCGCGAGCTTAAAAAATGAGGTGCAAATTATAGTAATCGAGAACTCTGACCCTCCGGCGGCTATTCGTCATCTAGCTCGGATTGAGACGTTTACCGGCCTCGAGGGGAACGGACGTTTTGGCCTGTTAGCAAGAGAGACTTGATCTGCCGGTGTTGAGATCATCCGGTAATTTATCGCCGCTTCGCGGAAAACGAAGCGTGGAACGGCGTTGTCATCAGATATATGAAGGCGATGATCCAGGCACCTGCCGCTGTGAGTTGATAGCGGCTGCTCGCTAGCTCCAATAATAGAGTGGGTGGTTATCTTGATGCCTCCAGATCTGCTTTTTGAAGACAGACTTGAGTCTTTCCTTTGTAGAATCTCTACACAGTCGGAGTCAAAGACCGACGAAGCTCGTAAGCCTGTCGTTTGACATCAACTTCTTCCATCACATCCTTCATATTCTGGTCTCGACCCAAATGAGTTTCCTCGGGCGGGATACCTGAATGGATACGGAGCTTTCGTGCCAAGTCAGCTGCTTGAAGCCCAAGTTCAGCATAACCACGCGTTCTAAAGTGGCGCAGCCAGTGCTGCCGTAAGCAGACACGGGGCCAACTCCGCCCCCCCGTCCTTAGCTCATCGTGACTCCCAAGCGATTGCTCAGCGGCTTGCGCGAGCACTAACTTCGGACAATCAGATTGGCGGGTACCATCTTCCGTATCTCTCGTCGAGCATGGTCAATAAATGGCTTGAGAATGAGTGTCGAGGAGTTGCGCTGCGAAATGACGATGGAAAAATCATTGATGATGGCCGGTTCAAAGGGAATGAACTTGAGCATGGTTCCCGTGTAGCCACTGGCAGTCAATGGATCGATGATGGATACGCCCGAGCCTGCCTCAGCCATTTTAAGGATGACGGACGCAACCTGGGTTTCGGCATTGATACGTCGTTTGACGCCATACGACAGCATCACTGAGTCGATCTTCGTTCGTGCCTCCATTAACGGCATCAATGAAATAAAACTCTCGCCTTCAAAATCTTCTGGGTGCAAGACGTCACGGCTCGCCAAGCGGTGATTGACTGGTATGACTCCCACCATCTTGGCCGATACCAATGTCTCGCTATTGCCGTGGCGAGTCGCGCGCATGGGAAACATGGCGAACCCTAAATCGCAGCGGTCGCGTTGAACCATATCGAGCACTGTCGACGAGCTATGCATGTGCATGGAAACCACTGCATCGGGGTGTTCGCGCGTAAAGCTCGCTATCGCCCGAGGCAGAAAAGACAGCGCCATGCTGGGGGCTGCGGCAATTTCCAGATAGCCCATCTTCAAGGCCTTGATGTTTGAAGCCGCATTCGCAATGCGCTCGATGCTGATCAATGACTGCTCTACATCTTTGAATAGCAAGGCTGCTTCCGCAGTGGGTAGAAGCCGACCTTTGGTGCGCGTGAAGAGAGGTATCGCAATGCGCTCTTCAAGATCGGAGATAAGTCGTGTTACCACGGGCTGCGTGATCTCGAGCATTTCCGCGGCGCCAGTAACGGTCTTGCGCACCATGATGGCTCGAAAAGCTTCGAGGTGGCGCAAAGTGATCCGATTCTCCACAACACCTTCTCCATATCAATAGTATTTGAGCATGGGACAATATTGTAACACTATTAATAAAAATTAATTAATAAAAAATACTGTTTAAAAACAACGCTTTAAATATCAATGGCACTCCTATTGCTAAATAGCATTGCATTGGTGAGATTCTGGATTGCGCATCAATCCACTTTCACCATGCGATGCAACTCAACACCACAAAAAAATAGGAGCATTTTCAGTGATCAAGTCTACGCTGGCACTCGCGGTTGCCTTGGGCATTACAGCTCAGCAGGCTAATGCCGCCGGGTTGATTGAAGACAGTAAAGCGTCCATCAGCTCTCGTACTTTGTACTATGAAAATGATCAGCGCGGCCTCAAAGGTGTTGATCAGCGCCAAACCGTGACAGGTCTGAGGTTCGACTTCCTGTCGGGGTATACGCAAGGTGTCGTCGGTTTCGGGGCGGATGTTCAGGGGTTGCTGGGTCTAAATCTGGGGGGCGGTATCTCCCCGCACAGCGCTACGACAAGCAATACAATTTCGCCGACGGAAACCGATGGATCGCCGGTAGATGACTGGAGTCGCCTGGGGGCAAATGGCAAGATCAGGCTTTCTAAAACCGAACTGAAAGCGGGTAACGCTTTGGCTCCGAGCCTGCCTATTCTGGTCTCAAATGACAGTCGCTTGCTCCCGGCTAGCTACCAGGGCGGTATTGTTACTTCGAAGGAACTAGAAGACTTCACCTTTACGGCCGGTAACTTAAACCGTGAAATAGGTCGTGCCTCCAGCAACTGGGCAGGTATCGCCGCAGGCGGTCGCAAGGGCTCTGATGGCTTTCGGTTCGGCGGTGTTGACTGGAAGGTCAACAAAGACCTAACTCTTCAGTATTACTACGCCAATCTTGAAGATTACTACCGTCAGAATTTCCTAGGATTGGTGCACGTCTACCAAATTGCGCCTGATCAGTCGTTCAAGACAGACCTGCGATATTTCAATAGCAAGTCTGATGGCAAAAATGGAAGTGACTCAAATTATGCTTACAGGAATGGATTTAACGAAGGCAATACTGGTGAAGTCGACAACAACACCTGGTCCGCTGCATTCACTTACACCCTTGGTGGTCATGCGCTGACCATGGGGCATCAACGTGTCAGTGACAGCGGTGGGATGGTCTTTATTAACAACGCTAATGTTGTCGATGGGCGAGGGCACGCTGAAGGTGAAGGCGGTGCGAGCGTTTATCTCAATACCGATATCATGATCAATAGTTTCACTCGCGCGGGCGAAAATTCGACGTTCGGTATTTACAGTTACGACTTTGCCGGGCTGGGCGTGCCTGGCCTGAAAGCGGGATTAACCTACATCAGCGGTCGCGATATTCGCGGGTCTGGTGGCGTGACAACTGACCGTTATAACGAGTGGGAGCGCGATGTTCGTCTGGACTACGTCCTTCAGTCTGGCGCTCTTAAAGGATTGGGTTTCTCTCTTCGTCGCGCGAACTTCCGCACTGAGTTGCCCACCGCAACTTTACAGGATCAGGATCAGACCCGTTTCTACGTGAACTACACTTATGCCCTCTGGTAGGAGCAGAGTTTACTCAGCCGGTTTGATAGATACCTCTTAAATCCTCTTTGAAAAATGGATAGTTCTGCTCGAGGTTTCATTTTCTAGATCCTCAGTAAGTCTGTGCCTTCCCCCGTTATGGCCGCGTGAAGTTGACCGCGCTGCGCACGTTTTATGTGCAGCGCGGCAACTCGCTAAACTCCTCGATTAATCGTCGACTCTTCCTCTTCCTCCTTGCACTCTAAGCTGACGCCGCCGCGAAGCCTGTCGTAAGCCTGTAGGTGCGTCCTTACCCCTCCCACTGAGCAACTCTCTCAGGACTTCACTGCGAGGTCAGATTCTTTCGGATAAAGCTGAAGCTCACCTCCCCCCTTCTTGGCTAAGGATGCTCTCCGATTGATGTTACCTCTGGTATCACCGGCTCATTCGTAACGCACATCTGCACCGAGATGGGAAAGAACGCATCAAGGTGGAACAACTGAGTCTTCATATCCATAGCAATAAGGCATGACATCATATTTATATGCTTTAGAAAAACACAACTAGAAAAAATAAAACGTTATAAATCATATAGTTGCTAAAGCATGGCGCATCTATTGCTAAATAACATGGCATGAGATTTCTATGATGCAGGCAGCACCGTAGTACCTCTTGTCATCGGGGCTATGTGTGCATGCATCAGGAAACCTTGGCGCGAATTTCTTACCTTTTTCACAGGACCATTCCAATGAAACTTCCTGTTCTAGCTGTACCGGCGAGCGCGCTTGCAGCACTCCTGGCTATTAGTAGCTTCAGTACTGCCTCATTTGTCCATGCTGACGATCGCACTCAGCTCATCGTTAGTGCGGGCGTTGCGGATAGCTCGACGCTGGATCCGCACCGTACGACTGCAGTTGGGGATAAAGGCGTGGTATCTGAAATGTTCAATGCCTTGGTGAGCTTTCCGCCGGGCAGTGCTGATCCAAAAACATTACAGCCTGACTTAGCAGAACAATGGCAGGCATCACCCGACAACAAAATTTGGACTTTTACTCTGCGCAAGGGTGTGCAGTTTCACGGCGGCTACGGCGAATTGAAAGCGGCGGACGTGGTGTACTCGATCGAGCGCGCAGCCGATCCTAAGCGCTCCAGCTTTGCAGCGAACTTTACGATCATCGATAAAGTTGAAGCCCTGGACGACTACACGGTGCGTATCACCTTGAAAAATTCGGACGCGGCGTTCCTCGGTCGTGTGTCCAACTACCATGGCGGCAATATCGTCAGCAAAGCTGCTGCGGAAAAGCTTGGCGACAAGTTTGGCCAATCGCCTATCGGTACGGGGCCATTTGCCTTCGGTGAACATGTCACTCAGCAATACGTGAAGCTTGTGGCCAATGATGCTTATTATCGCGGCAAGCCCAAGTTGGCTGGTATTACCTACCGCATGATTCCATCCGATAGCGCAAGAGAGCTGGCCTTCACATCCGGTGAACTTGACATTGCTGCTGGCAAACGTGAGCAACGTTGGGTGGAGCGCTCCGCAAAACGTGGTGTGAAGGTCGACATTTTCGAGCCTGCTGAATTTCGTACGCTGTTCATCAACCGCAACATCAAGCCTCTGGACAACTTAAAAGTACGTCAGGCTATCGCAGCGGCTGTCAACGTGGATGAGATCATCCGCTATGCCGGAAAAGACGTGGCAGATAAAGGATGTTCGGTCGTGCCTAACGGGTACCTGGGGCAGGATTGCAGCGCGGGTACTTACGCCTATGACGTTGAGCGCGCTAAAAAGCTGCTGGCCGAGGCCGGTTTCCCGAATGGCATCACCATCAATTCCGTGGTGTCGAGTGTCGCCGCTCAATTACCGATCATGGAAATCGTACAGGCGCAGTTGGCGAAGGCCGGCATCAAGCTCAATATGGAAGTCGTAGACCATGCGACCTACCAGTCCAAAAGTCGGCAGGACCAAAGCGCGCTGGTCTTCTACGGGGCCGCCAGATTCCCCAATGCCGATTACTGGCTTGCTGAGTTTTACGACTCGTCCGCTGCAATTGGCGCGCCCGGAGCAATGTCCAACTTCGCGCACTGTTCCGTGGCTGACGATGACATCCGCAAGGCCAGCATCGAACCTGATGCGCAAAAGCAGCTTGCGCTGTGGAAGCAGGCGCAGACAAAGATCCACGAGGATGTGTGTGGCGTCCCTCTGTTTGGTCTCAAGCAAGTTTGGGTGCACAGCAATGCTGTGAACTACGGCCACACCTTAAAAGGTGCGCTGAACCTGCAGCCGCCCATTACCGAAAATACGACAGTCACACGAGGTGCGCAGTAATGGCACGCGACTATGACGTGATCGTGGCGGGTGCCGGCATGGTTGGCGCAGCGATCGGTTATGGGCTTGCCGGGATGAACCGCCGCGTACTGATGCTGGATGGAGCTGATACGGATTTCCGAGCTGCCAAGGCCAATTTCGGTTTGGTCTGGGTACAAAGCAAAGGTTTTGGCCATCCTGCCTATCAACGCCTTTCGATCGAAGCTGTTCAGAGTTGGCCCAAGTTTGCCGAACAGCTGGAGGCGGAAAGCAACATGCCGTTCGCATACGAGAGAAATGGTGGCTTGAACTTCTGTCTCAGTGACGACGAGTGGACGGCGCGCGCGAACAGACTCGACAAATGGCACGCCCAAGCACCGGAATTTGCTCCTTCGACTCATATGCTGGACCGTGACGAGCTGCAGCGACGGTTCCCTTCCATGCACCTAGGCGAGGCAGTGGTTGGCGCGAGCTTTGGAGAGCTGGATGGTCAGGTCAACCCTTTGCGTTTGCTAGCCGCAATGCAAATTTCCTTTCAGCGCAGAGGGGGGGAGCTAAGAAGTAATCATGCGATTACCGCTATCAATCCGCTTCCCGGCGGTGGCTTCGAAGTTGTGGCAGGGGAATATCGGGCACGTGCCGAGCGCGTAGTTATTGCCGCAGGTTTAGGTTCGTCGGTTCTAGGACAGATGGTTGGACTCGATGTGCCTTTACGACCGCAGCGTGGACAAATTCTGGTGACTGAGCGTTTGGCACCTTTACTGCCCATTCCGGCAAGCGGGCTACGCCAAACAGCGGAAGGCACCGTCATGATCGGTGTGACCCAAGAAGAAGTGGGATACGACCTAAGCACTACTTGCGAGGGCGCAGTACGCATGGCTCGCAAGGCTATGCGCATATTGCCCGATATCGCTAAAGCCAAGTTGGTCCGCCAATGGTCCTGCCTACGAGTCATGACGCCTGACGGCATACCTGTTTACGCGAGCTCAACACGTCATCGCGGCGCGGACATCGCGCTCTGCCATTCCGGCCTGACATTGGCCTCTTTCCACGCAGGCGCTTATGCACAAGCGCTAGCAAGTGGTGTGTTTCCGTCTGCAATGGGTATTTTTCATCATGAGCGTTTCAATGTTCAAAAAACTGCATGAGCCGGGGACGGTTAGTTTGACCCTCTACATAGACGGTGTGGCCGTCGAGGCCGAAAGCGGCGAGACCGTCGCAGCCGTGCTGCTGCGTCAGCAAGTACCTGCTAGCCGCACGACTCCCGTACGTGAAAGTCCTCGCGCTCCATTTTGCATGATGGGGGTTTGCTTCGATTGCCTAGCCGTTGTTGATGGCGTGGCTTCGACGCAGTCTTGTTTAGTTGTGGTGCAAGAAGGCATGCGCGTCGAGCGTCAATACGGTCGCCGGAGTGTGATGCCATGACGCGCGAATTCGATGCGATAGTGATTGGTGCTGGACCCGCCGGAATGAGTGCAGCTATTGGCATGCGAGGTCAGGGTCTGTCAGTGCTAGTGGTGGACGAACAACCCGCGCCGGGCGGTCAGATCTGGCGTGCAGTAGAGGCAGTTGCCTCGAAGCCAACCGGTGTAATTTTGGGCGATGAGTATCGCTCAGGTGCTGATCTGGTTGCCCGTTTCCGAGCTTGCGGTGCGGTTTACGAAGCACAGACTCAGGTCTGGCAGATCGAGACAGGATGGCGAGTTTTTATTAAGCGTGACGGACAGGCTGAAGCAGTGCGTGCTAATCAGGTCGTGCTAGCCATGGGCGCACAAGAAAGGCCAGCACCGTTCCCTGGCTGGACACTGCCTGGTGTTATGACTGTCGGCGCGGCCCAGATCCTGTTGAAGACCTCGCGCCAAGTGCCCTCGGAGCCAGTATGGATAGCCGGCAGCGGTCCGCTGCCACTTCTATATATGGCGCAGTTGATACGCACAGGCGGAAAAATTGCGGGCTGGCTGGATACGTCGCCGCCAGGCGGATGGCGCCGGGCTTTACCGTGGGCTGGTACAGCACTTTCAGAGCTCACCGAGATCGGCAAGGGGATTGCTTGGCTGCATGAAATCAGACGGGCAGGTACGCGCCGATTCCGCGGCGTGACGTCCCTACGGGCGCTCGGTAAAGATCGCCTGAAAGAGCTGGAGTTTACACAAGCAAACGGTAAGACCACTCGGGTAGCAGCCAGCCTGCTTCTCTCCCACGAAGGTGTCGTGCCATCCATACATATGACGCAGGCATTGGGTTGCTCACACAGTTGGAATGAGCAGCAATCGTGCCTCACGCCTGACCTAGATCAATGGGGGCAGACCAGCAAACCAGGGCTGTACGTGGCGGGTGACGGTGCCGGGATCGGCGGTGCCAAGGTGGCTTGTGTAAGAGGCGAACTCGTTGCCTTAGGTGTAAGTCTGCGTATTGGTCGTCTCACATCCGAAGCCGCCACCATGCAAGCGCTGCCTATTCGAGACAAGTTGCGAGGGTTAATGCGCTTACGCCCAATGCTGGATTCGCTGTATCCACCAAGAGCCGACATCTTTTCTCCTTCTGACGACACCATTATCTGTCGTTGCGAGGAACTGACCGCCGGCGATATCCGTAAGGCAACGCAGATTGCCTTACCGGGCCCAAATCAGCTCAAAGCATTCACACGCGCCGGCATGGGGCCGTGCCAAGGTCGGCAATGCGGGTACACCGTCGCACACATTATTGCGGAGAAACAGCAACGGCCAGTTGCGGATGTGGGCTTTTTCCGCATCCGTCCGCCATTAAAGCCGCTGACGCTGGGCGAGTTGGCGACACTGAATATTGATGAGGAAAAGCCATGATTTTGTTAAGTCGAGAGCCACTCAGCATCGGCGAACTCATACGCTGTCCGTCGGCTGAATGTCGAGTTGTTATGCAGGAGCTTTCGTCATGATGCGATATGCGATTAAGCGTTTGCTGCTAGCAATTCCGACGCTTCTGGCAATGCTGACAGTGGTATTCATTCTAGTGCGCCTGGTACCTGGAGATCCTGCCGCCGTGATACTGGGCGATCAGGCCAGCGAAGAAGCTCTGAATGCGTTGCGCACGCAACTGGGGCTGGACCAGCCAACGTACATCCAATACCTGCATTTTTTGACTGACATGTTGTCGGGCAATTTCGGGATATCGATGGCCACCGGCAGAACGGTGCTGCAGGAGGTGGCATTGGTGCTGCCATGGACCATACAGCTGACGTTGGCATCTGTGTTGATCGGTATCGTGTTTGGATTACCACTGGGTGTCTGGGCGGCGCTGCGCCGCAACGCATGGCCCGATTATCTAGGCCGTCTGCTGTCTCTTATCGGGCTTTCATTTCCGGCTTTCGTTTCGGGAATCTTGATGTTGTTGGTGTTCTCAATCCAGCTGCGCTGGTTCCCTGTAATAGGAAGCGCGGTAGACGGGGACTGGGTGGCCCAGCTGCGCGGACTGGCACTGCCAGCATTCAATCTAGGCCTGATCATGACCGCCTACGTTATGCGAGTTACACGGTCTTCCATGCTGGGCGTCATGGGTGAGGACTATGTGCGAACTGCGAAAGCGAAGGGTGTTCGCCCTCTGAGGCTAGTGCTGCGTCATGGCTTACGCAACGCGTTGATCCCGATCGTAACGGTTGTAGGTCTTTACTTCGGCACGTTGATAGGCAATTCCGTTCTGACCGAAATCGTATTCAACCGTCCTGGTCTGGGCAAACTGATTCTGGGCGCACTGAATACACGCGACTACACCCTGCTTCAAGGGCTGATGGTGGTATTTGCGTCTTGTGTGATCGTGGTCAATCTATTAACCGACCTGGTGTATGGGTGGGTGGATCCAAGGGTGAAATACCAATGAGCGCTATAGCCGTACCTGTAGCCGCAAGGCCGAATGCCATATGGCAGGCGTTGCGCAAAAACCGCTTGTCCTGGATAGGCATTGCACTGCTGTTGTTGATTTTGCTGACAGCAATCCTTGCCCCATGGCTGGCACCTCACGATCCCCTGCAGCAGAACATCGCGTACCGGCTGGAACCGCCTTCCGCTGAATTCTGGCTTGGGACTGACACATATGGCCGGGATGTGTTGTCTCGCCTCATTTATGGCACACGGGTGTCATTGCTTGTGGGTTTCGTAGCAGTCCTGATCGCCATGTTAATTGGTTCGTCGCTGGGTATCTTGGCAGGTTATGTCGGGGGCAAGGTCGACCGATTCATCATGGGACTTGTTGATGTCTTGCTGTCGTTCCCTACTTTGTTGCTGGGGTTGATGGTGGCCGCCACGTTAGGGGCCAGCTTGCAAAACTTGATCATCGCGATCGCCATTACTGAGATTGCGCCGTTCGTACGAGTAGCCCGTGCACCCACTATTGCGTTGAAACAACGTGACTTTGTGGAGGCCGGGCGTGCGCTGGGATATGGGCCGATGCGGCTGATGGGCGTACATATCCTTCCCAACATGGTCTCTGATGTAGTGGTGCTGGGTTCACTATGGATGGCTTCTGCGATACGTACGGAAGCGTCGTTGAGTTTTATTGGCCTCGGTGTTCCGCCTCCAGCGGCAACTTGGGGCGGGATGATCCGCGAAGGCTTTGAAAACATTCTGGATGCCTGGTGGCTGACGGTGTTCCCTAGCGTCGCGATTTTACTGACAGTCCTGGCACTGAACTTGTTGGGCGACGCGCTGCGCGACGCCATTGATCCTAAAATGAGATCGGAGCGCTCATGAGCACACAAGAAGCTGCATTGGAGCTGCGTAATCTGCGCACCGAATTCCGCATCGGCGGTGCATGGCATGCGGCAGTGCGCGACGTCTCTTTGACAGTCGGCAAAAATGAAACGTTAGCGGTGGTGGGCGAATCCGGCAGTGGCAAAAGCGTGACAGCTTTGTCCATTCTGCGCTTGTTACCCGAAGGTGCCGCGCGCCACGGCGGTGGCCAGATCCTGCTCGAAGGTCGAGATCTGGCTCCAATTACGGAAAAGCAAATGGCTGCTTTGCGAGGTGATGCCATAGCGATGATTTTCCAGGAGCCAATGACATCGCTTAACCCGACCATGACAGTAGGCGACCAGATCGCGGAAGCCATTCGCCAACATCGTCCTATGTCTTGGAGCGAAGCGCGTGCGTTGGCATTGGAAGCGTTGCAGGAGGTGAAAATCCCGGCGGCGGCGCAACGATTCGACCAGTATCCGCATCAGTTTTCCGGTGGAATGCGCCAACGCGTGATGATTGCCATGGCACTAGCTTGCAAGCCAAAGGTTTTGCTTGCTGATGAGCCCACGACTGCGCTGGACGTCACGATACAGGCGCAAATCCTGAGTCTATTGTCCGAGCTGAAGCAAGTACACGGAATGGCCGTGATTTTCATCACTCACAACCTGGGGGTGGTGGCACAAATCGCGGATCGAGTGGCAGTGATGTATGCAGGTGAGGTGGTCGAGACCGCCGACGTGGAAACCTTGTTTGCACGACCTATGCACCCCTACACCGAAGCCTTGTTACGTGCGATGCCACGTGTGGATCTAGATACAGCAGTTCTGGAGCCCATCCCAGGCAGTGTCCCGGCGATCACTGCTATGCCTCGTGGCTGTGCTTTCGCATCGCGTTGCCCATTGCGGGAGGCTCGTTGCGAAATCACCGCGCCAACGTTGGAATCCGTCAGTCACGACCATCAGGTGCGTTGCCTGGTGCGTGCCGAACCCTACAGGGGGCAATCATGAGCGATATTCTGCAAGTAAAGAACCTGGTTAAACGGTTCGAGAGTGGTGGTGGTTTCCTCGGCGGGAAGAAGACCATTGTCCGCGCTGTCAATGATGTTTCGTTTAGCGTTGCTCGTGGACAGTCGTTGGGCTTGGTTGGTGAATCCGGATGCGGTAAGTCCACTGTGGCAAGAACGCTATTACGGCTGGTTGAGCCCGACGAAGGCAGCATCATTTTCGACGGCAGTGACCTTCGTCAGGCAAGCGCCTCGCAAATGCGTTCACTCCGCCAGCGCATACAGATCGTATTTCAGGACCCGTTCTCCTCATTGAACCCGCGGCGGACCATTCGACAAGCGCTAGCAGAACCTCTTTACGTGCATCGATTGGGTTCCGCCAGCGAGATTGAGGCCAAAATCCAAAGCACAATCCAGGAGGTCGGACTTCCTGTCTCGGCTTTGGATCGTTATCCGCATGAGTTCTCCGGTGGCCAGAGGCAGCGCATCGGTATTGCGCGGGCGCTGGTTCTTGATCCCGAATTAATTGTGGCGGATGAACCAGTATCAGCATTGGATGTATCGGTGCAGGCTCAAATACTGCAATTGTTGGACAGATTGAAGCGCGAGCGAGGATTGTCCTTTGTCTTTGTTTCTCATGACTTGGGCGTAATTAGGCATTTTTGCGACACCGTCTGTGTGATGTATCTTGGTCGGATCATTGAGCAGGGGCCTACGCACCAGGTGCTGGACGCGCCAATGCATCCATATAGCCGAGTCCTGCGCGACTCTTCGCCAGTACCGGATCCCAAAGCACGTATACGGCTCTCGAAAATCAGTGGAGAAATCCCCTCGCCGACTAACTTGCCATCTGGCTGCACCTTCCACCCACGGTGTGCCAGAGCAAAGCTTAGCTGCTCAGAAAAACTACCCCCTCTAGAGTTCAAGCGTTCAGGGCGTGCAGTGGCATGCTTTTATCCAATACTTGAGAGCGTGACGACGACTTGAGCTAGTTAATTAATAGCTTAAGGCTCACGGGTAAAAAACACGATATTAATAACGAAACTGGTTAAAAGGCAGGCGCCCTATTAGGGCGTCTGAGCACCTTTACAAATTTTATACGACTTTATTTATATTTAAGCTTGAGTATGGTGATTGCTTGCACACTTTTCATAGTGGCGCGCTTATGCGGAGCACCCATCAATTCACCTAAAACAAGGTGAAGCTAATTAAAGAATAATTCAAGGATATGACAATGCGTAAATTGAAGGTTGGTATCGTTGGTTCTGGTGGGATTGGCCTTGCTTATGCTGCGTGGATTTCGCACCAGGGGCACGAGGTCGCCATATGGTCACCCCGTGGGAGCAATACTAATGAGTTGCAGAATGGGATCTTGAAATCTACTGGGATCTTGGAAGAGACACTCTCCATAAGCTGCGCCAACAACGCGCAAGCACTTGTAGAGGATGCAGATATTATTTTTATTGCTGTTCCGGTTAACGGTCATCGCACGGTAATGGACGCATTGCTGCCGCACCTTATGTCAGGTCAACAGATCATTGTTAGCTCGATGGCCTCACTTTCATCACTATATCTGTATGAACGGGCATGTTTACGAGGTATTAATATATCTGTTGCCAGTTTTGGCACCACCGCGCTCACAGCGCGTCGTAAGAGTCCGAACCATGTTCATATCATGACTAAACGACCCTCTTTGGGGGTTTCTTGCCTCCCCCGTTCTAATTCGCAAATTGCGCTTGTTGTCTGCGAGACACTTTTTGGGAGCGAGTTCACCGTAGACGAAAACCCGCTGTACTCCACGCTCACAAATACGAATGCCGTTTCACATTCACCGCTCGCGATATTTAATTGGACAAGAATTGAACGGGGCGAGGATTGGCCTCAATATCACTTCATGACGCCTCATGTAGCAGCAGTTATTGAAAAGCTGGACGCTGAGAGATTGGCAGTGGCCTCAGCTTTTGGGTGGAACTTGCGAAACATCAAGCAAAAGTATTCTAAATCATTCAACGTCGAAGGTGATCGCCTAGCTGATATGGCAGCGGAGCTGCATAAAAAGCGTGGCGGACCACCTGGTCCGGTGGATGTAAAAACACGCTTTCTATCGGAGGATGTTCCGTTCGGACTGGTATTCACCCTTGCTCTTGGTCGTATGGTGGATGTTTCAATGCCTGCAACAGAAGCTACGATTGCGATGGCGGGTTTTATTGTGGGTGAAAACTTTATTGAAACCAACGACCTGATTGATTCGTTACGCCTCCCTTCGGAAACGACAGAAGGGTTATTAAGGCGTGTGAATATCGACTGATGGTTGTTTTTTGTGAATTCACCTCGCCATGGGAGAGGTGAGTTCACAAGGTAAGCCAAGAGGTGTTTCGCACAGTTAAAATTCCGTATCGAATTAGGGTGCTACATGCAAGCCAATATTCTGACCAATATGAATGTTAAGTCAAAACTCGTTATCGGCTTCACATTTGTCATAGCGCTGACGGTGCTTATCGCACTTACAGGCTGGACTGGAATTAAAAACTTAAGTCAAAGGAGTGAAAGAATTGCAGATATTGGAAAGCTTGGTACCCTGACACGAGACATGCTGATAGGTCGTTTATCCTATACTGTTAATTATGATTCTGAACATGCGGCGAGCTGGCTAAGGACCATAGGAGATCTCGAAAATCACTTGGAACAAGTACGTTCAGTCCTTCATTCCGACTTGGACACTCCGCATTTAGAAGCGGTTGCATCAGCCTTGCAGCAATCTCGAGGCTACTACAATAATATTGTCCGCTCCACTGACGTGATGGTTGCAAGTCGCTCAGCAGCCGGTCAGCAGGCTGACATAGCGGCAGACGAGTTGAATGAGCTAGATGACTTTGCAAACTCAACAGAGGGAAATATCGCTCAGCGCGCAGCAACTGCACAGGCGCTAAGCCTGTTTCAGAAGATGCGATTCGATGTGCGTGGATATACCTATACTCTTAAAACTGAGGCAAAAAAAAAGGCAAGCTCTTCAATCTCTACAGCTATCAACTACTTGAGCGATTTGGAGGGGTTTGGGGCACAGGCAAATACGGTTAAGCGTCTTAAAGACGCATTAACTGCATACCAAGATGCAATTGTAAAGTTTGGCATGGCACAAGTTGCAGTTGAGGAGGCGCAAGCAGGTATCGCAACGAACATCACTAGCGTGCTTTCGTCCACTGATCAGCTAATAGATAACCAAGTAGCACTGCGCATTAATGACGTTGAACAGGCGAAAAAATGGCTTATCATATGGCTAGTTGCCGCTCTTATTGTCAGTGCTTTAACTGCAGGGATTATTACACGCTTAATAGTTGCACCACTCATTGAAACTTTGAGGCTGGCGGAGCAGGTAGCCAAAGGTGACTTAACGTACGATCAAACAACGATACGCCAAGATGAGCTTGGTCTGCTACAAACCAGCATGTATCAGATGACGGTTAACTTGCGGGGGCTTGTAGTTGGTTTGCGTGATGGTGTGATTCAGATAGCGAGCGCTGCTGAACAGCTTTCAGCTGTTACTGAGGAAACAAGAGCTGGAGTGAATAGTCAAAAAATCGAAACAGACCAGGTGGCTACCGCCATGCACGAAATGGCTGCGACGGTACAAGAAGTTGCAAAAAACGCTGAACAAGCCTCCCAGGCGGCGATAAGTGCTTCGCAAGAGGCTCGGGATGGCGATGGCGTTATTTCAAAAGCGATAGTACAAATCGAAATGCTGGCGACCGAGGTTGGTCACTCTAAAATTGCCATGGATGATCTGAAGACCCAGAGTAACAAAATTGGTGGCGTGCTGGACGTGATCAAGGCAGTGGCAGAGCAAACCAACTTATTAGCACTCAATGCTGCGATTGAAGCCGCGCGAGCTGGCGAAGCAGGACGCGGTTTTGCTGTAGTGGCTGACGAGGTAAGGAGTCTCGCGCAACGTACCCAAATATCGACGGAGGAAATCGCAACACTGATAAGCGGTTTGCACAGTCGAACAGCACAGGTAGCAGCAGTCCTCGAGAACAGCCGTGCATTGAGTGACAATAGTGTGGAGCTAACCCGGGATGCTGGCTCTGCAATTATCAGAATCAGCCGTTCGATCTCAACCATCGAGTTGATGAATCACCAAATTGCATCGGCCGCAGAACAGCAGAGTGCAGTGACAGAAGAAATCAATCGGAGCATTCTGAATGTTCGGGATATTTCAGAGCAAACCGCTTCGGCTAGCGAGGAAACTGCATCATCTAGCATTGAGCTCGCTCGCTTAGGTGGTCAACTGCAAGACATGGTAAGTAAATTTTCCGTTTAGTTCTGCTTGCAGTCCGTGGGGCTAGCAACCGAACACCTGCCCCCATTCACGAGTTGTCAGTTCGTGGCATACGGTTGGTGATCCACCGAAGCAGCGCTGCGATACTGTCTCCATATTGACCTCCGTGGCGTAGCTGATGGCAATTCCATTTTCGTTTAGCAGCACACCACCGGCGCCTCTCAACAGTGCATGCCCAGCAACAACATCATGTGCTGAAACAGCGTAAAGCGAAACGCCGCACACACCGTCGCCAGCGGCTACTCTAGCCAGTCTGTATGCGATGGATGGCATTGCATGAAAACTCCCTGGAGCACACATCTCTCGATTGAGGTCCGGTTTATTTAGAGCCGCAGCGCTGACCATTATAGTGCTATCGCTCGACAGCTTTTTATCAGCAAGGCAGTAGCTTACTGGTTGACCATTGCGAATCAGATGGGGCATGCCTTCCGCCCACCCGATGCAGTCTGGTGGCCCCTCAGGAGTTACGGGGGCAAAAACAATCCCGAGTACTGGGATGGTTCTATGCAGTAGCCCCACTGATATTGCAGATCCCTTCAAGCCGTTCAGAAAGTCACTCGTTCCGTCGTTAGGGTCCACAACCCAACACCAAGCATTCCCCGTGAGGATGTGTCCCGTCTCTTCACCCCAAAAATCGCAGCAAAGCAGGCTAAGGAGTTCAGGCCTCAAAATATTTTCAATTTCTACGTCAATCGCAGCCTTATCTCCCTGGCCTCGAGGTCCATCCGGACGCCCCCACTCTTCGGATAGCAAAACGCCTGCTCGTTGAACAATTTCGGATGCTCTGGTGAGAAGCGCTATTAGATCTGGACTGGTCATGACGCTCTATAAAAAATGATCGTTTAAGGAATGCCTCCAAGCTAGCAGCGATCTATTGTAAGTAGCGACGCGCGACCTTAGACGAGACAGTTCACCACATAAATTAGGGCCGCGCATGGCATTTGACTAGGCGTTTACACTCGATTCGACTATTCCTCTGCAGTGGGCCAATCACAGGCCCGATCACGCTGCAACCACCACCAACGACGTTACGGGCGCTTGATGATCCCGGCTGCACTGATGGCGGCGGCTGCCGTCCCAAATGGTAGAGGATGATCTGTCGCCATGAGTGTCTTTGAGGCCAATCAACCCTGGTCACCAGCAGTACTCCGTGGTGTAGTCAATCACTGAGGCGCCCTAGCGAAGCTGAAAGCGATCGTTGGTCAGGGCGCACTTAAAACGTAGACACAATCTTGTTATGATACAGCCAAGTCAGATATAGTTCGCCTTATCTCTTTTTCGAGTTTTAAGCGTCTAGATAAGATGTGAAGTGTCTGGGCTAATGCATGTTGTTTGTCATGGGTTTTTTGTTTTTTGTTTTTGCGTTAACTAGCTGTCTTAATTCATTGCAAGAATGTGGATGTTTTAGGTGGGCTATTTTTTCATTGGGAATATTTATAAATTTCTAAATTATTGGTCGGAACTTGAAGCCATGATGATAGATGAAAGTACAGCTCAATTAAATAAGGCGGCAGAGCTTCGTCGTAAAAAGCTGCGTGGTAATGTCGGAAAGGCTGTTGTAGATTACGCGATGATCGACGACGGCGATAAAGTTATGGTGTGCGTAAGTGGTGGCAAAGATTCATTTGTAATGCTGGATGCGCTGCTACACCTCCAGCGCGTTGCGCAAATAAAATTTAGCGTTGTAGCTGTAAATCTTGATCAGAAGCAACCTGGGTTTCCTGAGCATATTTTGCCTGAGTTTTTTGAGAGTAAAGGGATTGATTATTATATAATTGACAAAGATACTTATTCAGTCGTCAAGCAAAAAATTCCTGAAGGTAAAACAACCTGCTCTCTTTGTTCAAGACTCAGAAGGGGTACGCTTTATAGTTTTGCCGAGGAAATAGGGGCTACTAAATTGGCGCTTGGACATCATATGGATGATATGGTTGAGACCTTATTTCTCAACATGTTTTTCCAAGCGCAGATGAAAGGGATGCCGCCTAAACTTCTCAGTGATGATAAGAGGAATATCGTTATTCGGCCGCTCGCCTATTGCCGAGAAAAAGATGTAGCGAAAGTCGCTGCTGATAGTGCGTATCCGATCATTCCATGTAATCTCTGCGGCTCACAAGAGAATCTCCAAAGGAAAAAAATTAAATCGATGATTGCGGAGTGGGACTCGGTAAATCCCGGGTGCGTGGAAAATATTTTTCACAGCTTACAAAGCGTAAACCCTTCCCAGATGGCCGATCGCAGTCTGTTCGACTTCGTAAATCTGTCTATTGACAGATCGGAAGACCGGCCGCCCTACAAGTTTGAAGACGCAACGGTTTCTTCTTCCCGCGTTGAAAACTGGATAGATGTCGTCCAGGTTTTGTAAAGGTTCAACGTCTTTTTTTGTGAGGAAAGGGAGGTTCTGGAGCTCGCGAAACCATGAAATTTACATTATCGACTTTTTTTGTAAAGAATGTTATTCGTAAAAGCGTAGTAAAATTATAGGGTTACGAGCATGAGTGTACTGTTTACTAGGAAATCCTTGAGCTATAAGGCAAGGACAGCTACACCATGCTCGATGTGCTGATGCACTTGCAGAAGGTCGCGCCGATCAAGTTCGAGATCGTGGCCGTGAACATGGACCAGAAGCAGCCGGGTTTCCCGGAGCACGTGCTGCCGGCCTACCTCAAGGAACTGGGGATCGAGTACCACATCGTCGAGAAAGACACTTACTCGGTGGTCAAGGAACTGATCCCGGAAGGCAAGACCACCTGCTCGCTGTGCTCGCGCCTGCGTCGCGGCACGCTCTACACCTTCGCCGATGAAATCGGCGCGACCAAGATGGCCCTCGGTCACCATCGCGACGACATCGTCGAAACGTTCTTCCTGAACATGTTCTTCAATGGTTCGCTCAAGGCGATGCCGCCGAAACTGCGTGCCGACGATGGTCGTAATGTGGTGATCCGCCCGCTGGCCTATTGCAACGAAAAAGACATCCAGGCCTACTCGGACTTCAAGCAATTCCCGATCATTCCGTGCAACCTCTGCGGTTCCCAGGAGAACTTGCAGCGTCAGGTGGTCAAGGAAATGCTGCAGGACTGGGAGCGCAAGACCCCGGGCCGTACCGAGAGCATTTTCCGTAGCCTGCAGAACGTGATCCCGTCCCAACTGGCGGACCGCAATCTGTTCGACTTCACCAGCCTCAAGATCGACGAAAGCGCCGCATCGCGGTTCGTCAACGTGGTCAACCTCTAACTCAAACTGTGGGAGCAGGCTTGCTCGCGAAAGCGGCGTGTCTTCAGCATTGATGTTGGCTGACACGACGTCTTCGCGAGCGAGCCCGCTCCCACAGGTTTTTCGTTTACCTCAGGAGAGGGCATGCGCGACTACAAGTGGCTGAATGAGTACTGCTTGAACCGCTTCGGTTCGGCGGCTGAACTGGAAGCCCATCTGCCCGTTCCCAAGACTCCCGCGCAACTGCGCAAGATCAGCGACGATCGCTACCTCTCGACGATGGCGCTACGGGTGTTTCGCGCCGGGCTCAAGCACAGCCTGGTGGATGCCAAGTGGCCGGCCTTCGAAGAAGTGTTCTTCAAGTTCGACCCGGAAAAAGTCGTGCTGATGAGCGCCGAGCACCTTGAGCGTCTGATGCAGGACACACGGATCATCCGTCATCTGGGCAAGCTCAAGAGTGTGCCGCGCAATGCGCAGTTCATACTGGACGTGGCCCATGAAAAGGGTAGCTTCGGCGCGCTCATCGCCGACTGGCCGGTGACCGATATCGTCGGGCTCTGGACCTTCCTGAAAAAACGTGGACATCAATTGGGCGGGCTGTCAGCCCCGCGCTTCCTGCGGATGATCGGCAAGGACACCTTTGTACCGAGTTATGACGTGGTGGCGGCGCTGAATGCGCAGGACATCATCGACAAGGTGCCGAGCAGTCTGCGCGACCTGGCGTTGGTGCAGGACGTGTTCAATCAGTGGCATGAGGAAAGTGGCGGGCGGCCGATGAGCCAGATTTCGATGATGCTGGCTTATACCGTCAACCATTAAGACCGCGTCGCTCCATTCGCGAGCAAGCCCGCTCCCACATTTGATCGCATTTCAAATGTGGGAGCGGGCTTGCTCGCGAAGGCGTCAGGTCAGGCGATAGAAATCTCGCCCTGCGATTCAACTGATACCGCCACCGCACATACAACAGCGCCGAGCAAAACACCGCCAGACTCGCGCCCATCTCCAGCAATCCGAAGACTTGCCGGTTCGGGTCATAGGCAGCCAATGCGCCCTTGATGAAGTACAGGTTCACCACAAAGCACATCCACGAATGCCCGCGAGGGCTGCCGACGATCATCCCCGGTGCCAGAATCAGCAGTGGCACCAGTTCGATCAACAGGATCACCCAGGGGCGTGCCCCATGCAGATCGGCAATCGCCAGGTAGTAAACACACAGCAGTCCCACCAGGCCGAAAAAGCACAGCAGGCTGATGGCGCGCATCGCCTTGACGCGTGGTTCGAGCCATTCGAGGGCGGGCAGGATCTTCGGCTTCTTGGCCACCTCAGCTCTCCAGTTTCTGTGCGGTCTTGGCCAGGCGCAGACCCAGCGCGCGGCACAACGCCACTTCATGGGCGTCCAGACCGCTTTTGCCGTCGGCGCCAGCGTGGTGGCTGGCGCCGTATGGCGTACCGCCGCCCTGGGTTTCCAGCAGTGCCGACTCGCTGTAGGGCAGGCCGGTGATCAGCATGCCGTGGTGCAGCAACGGCAGCATCATCGACAGCAGCGTGGTCTCCTGGCCGCCGTGCAGGCTCGCGGTGGAGGTGAACACACCCGCCGGTTTTCCCACCAGGGCGCCGGTCAGCCACAGGTTGCTGGTGCCGTCGAGGAAATACTTCAGTGGTGCCGCCATGTTGCCGAAGCGGGTCGGACTGCCGAGTGCCAGGCCGGCACAGTTCTTCAGGTCGTCGAGGCTGGCATACAGCGCGCCTTCGTCGGGAATCTCCGGCGAAACGGCTTCGCACTCGCTGGAAATCGCCGGCACCGTGCGCAGGCGGGCCTCAAGCCCGGCCTGTTCGACACCACGGGCGATCTGCCGGGCCATTTCGTTGGTCGAGCCGCTGCGGCTGTAGTACAGAACCAGAATGTACGGTGCACTCATGGCAACAGTTCCAGGATCTGCTCCGGTGGGCGGCCGATGATGGCCTTGTTGCCGACTTCGAGAACCGGTCGTTCCATCAGTTTCGGGTGGGCGGCGATGGCAGAGATTAATTGCGCTTCGCTCAGGCTGCTGTCGGCCAGGTCGAGGGTCTTGTATTCGTCCTCGCCGGTGCGCAGCAGTTGCCGGGCGCTGATCCCGAGTTTGCCCAGCAGGCTCTGGATCTGCGTGGCGTCCAGCGGGGTTTCCAGGTAGCGGACCACGGTCGGGGTCAGGCCACGGGCTTCAAGCAGTTCGAGCGCACCGCGGGATTTCGAGCAGCGCGGATTGTGATAAAGCGTCAGATCGGTCATGAGCGGGTCGCATCTTGCGTAAGGTGACGGCTATTCTAACTGTGCAGCGCGCAATCCAGAACCGTAAGAGGCGATGGGTCGCAGGTGCATTCAATTTTTGACAAGGAACACGACATGACAAGGCGACTGGCAGCAGCATTGGCGATCATCGGAGCGTTGATGCTGGGGGGCTGCGGTAATGACTATGGCATCGACCAGGACGGTCATAAAATCGCCTCTGACCGCCTGGACGGCAAATGGCTGGTGCTCAACTACTGGGCAGAATGGTGCGGGCCTTGCCGTACCGAGATACCGGAGTTGAATGCCTTGGCTGAGCAGCTCAAGGACAAGAAAATCGGTGTGTTTGGGGTCAACTTCGACAATGTCCAGGGGCAAGAGCTGAAGGGCGCGAGCGAGAAACTTGGGATCAAGTTCACCGTCCTGGCCCAGGACCCTTCCGAACTGTTCGAGCTGCCGCTCAGCGAAGCATTGCCGGTGACCTACATCATCGATAACAAGGGCAAGGTGCGTGAGCAGTTGATGGGTGAACAGACGGCGGCGGGGGTAATGGCGAAGCTTGAGGCGTTGCAGGCGAAGAATTGATCGGATGATCGCTTTCATTGTGGTCAGGGGCTTTTTGTGGCGAAGGGGCAAGCCCCCTCGCCACAGGTTTAACCATGCTGAAAGGGTGATCAACCCTCCTCGAGCCACCAACGCAACGGCTTGCCTTCGGCTGGCCAGAAGCGTATCTGCTCGATTGGGGATACGTCCCAGCGCTGGACGTTTTCCAGCGCCTGAAGGAAGCGTTTTTCCTGTTCCATCAGTGCCGGCGCGCACAATTTTCGGGTGCTGCCGATTTTGCCGAAGGTCAGTTTGTCGCCATCGAGGGCGTACGGCGCGAACCAGTGGTTGCAGCCGCCATTGCCGTAGGCACGGCCGTCTTCGCCGAGGGTGACGGTCAGGTGGCTGTAGTCCATCAACGGCCGCTCGCCGATCCACTCCAGAATGTAGCTGCGGTTCTGTTGCAGTTGCACCGGCTCGGCGGCGCAGCCCAGCAGGCCGGCACCGACCATGGCGGTCAGGGCGAGGCCTTTCATCACGCAGGCTCCTGGCATTTCGGGCACAGGTGTTTCTCGCCAACGCTGGTCCAGCCCAACTCGGCAATCCGCGCAGTGGCGGCAGGCTTTTCGGCCTTGTTGCCCAGCTTGGCATCGACGGCAAACTCGAAGCTCAGCTCTTTGGCACAGCTGTCACAGTTCACTTGCCAGGTGTGGATGGCCAGTTCGCCGAACACCGGACCACTGGCTACCGCGACCCATTGGCCGGGCGGGTTGATCAGGTGGCGAACCGTTTCGACGGTCAGGCGCATGGACAAGTCCTTGGCACCCTTGAGGGTCACAACCAGCACGTCATTGTTGCGAATCGAACCACCGTTGCCGGTGACTTGATAGCGCCCCGGCACCAGGGCGCGGCATTCAGTGAGGGTGTGTTGCGGGTTCATCAGGCTGTAGCGGAAATCGTGTTCGACCATGGGTCCTCCAAATATGCGCGATATGCTAGCACGGGCTTGTACGCCGCATCGCGCAGGTAGATGACCTTCGATCCGTTTCAGTCTCCCGTCACCAGGTTTTCCGGGGTGCCCGCCGTCCAGGCTGCAATGTTGTGTAATGTTGTGGCGGCAATCGCGTTCAGCGCTTCGCGGGTCAGGAAGGCCTGGTGTGCGGTGACGATCACGTTGGGGAAGGTCAGCAGCCGTGCCAGCACATCGTCTTGCAGCGGCAGGTCGGAGCGGTCCTCGAAGAACAACTGCGCTTCCTCCTCATACACATCCAGTCCCAGGTAACCCAAGCGACCGTCTTTCAGGGCATCGATCAGTGCCGGGGTGTCCACCAGAGCGCCGCGCCCGGTATTGATCAACATCGCGCCCGGTTGCATGTGCGCCAGGGACTCGCGGTTGATCAAGTGCTTGCTCTGCTCGTTGAGCGGGCAGTGCAGGCTGATGATATGCGATTCGGCCAGCAATTGCGGCAGGCTCAGGTACCGCGCACCGAGGGCTTCGACCTGCGGGTTGGGGTAGGGGTCATAGGCCAGCAACTGGCAGCCAAATCCGCTCATGATTTTGGCGAAGGTGGCGCCAATCTGACCGGTTCCGACCACGCCGACGGTCTTGCCCACCAGATCGAAACCGGTCAGCCCTTGTAGTCTGAAATCCCCTTCGCGAGTGCGGTTGTAGGCGCGGGGCAAGCGGCGGTTGAGTGCGAGGATCAGCGCTACAGCATGTTCGGCAACAGCGTGAGGCGAATAGGCCGGGACACGAACGATGGCCAGTCCCAGACGTTTTGCTGTCGGCAAGTCGACATGGTTGTAACCGGCCGAGCGCAGGGCGATCAGGCGTGTGCCTCCAGCGGCCAGGCGTTCGAGTACCGCAGCGCCAAGGTCATCATTGATGAACGCGCAGACCGCTTCATACCCTTGGGCGAGCGCTACCGTGTCGAGGCTCAGGCGCGCAGTCTGAAATTGCAGCTCGATGCCGGCCGGTTGCCCGGCCGCAAGAAAACTGTCGCGGTCGTAGTTCTGGCTGCTGAAAAGAATCGTACGCATGCGGTGCTCCTTGAAGGTGGCCTGCACGGTTGAGCAAGCCGGCATTCGGCAGTCGTCAGATTAGCTCGCCGGCAGACCCGCGCGATTGCGCTGCATCAAGCATTCATGCGCGCCTGGGCTGCCAGGCGATTGATCGCCCGGTCGAGCTCGTCCAGCGCCACGCTGGCTTTCGGGTCCTGTTGCTTGAGCAGGGTTTCGCTGCGTTGGCAAGCCGCACGCAATTGCGGTACGCCGCAGTAACGCGTTGCGCCATGCAGGCGATGGACCCGTTCGACCAGGGCGTTGTGTTCATTGCTTTGCCGAGCCAGTCGGATGGCTTCGCGGTCAGCCTCCAGTGACGCCAGCAGCATCGCCAGCATGTCCGCGGCCAGATCGGCCTTGCCGGCAGCCAGGCGCAATCCTTCCTCGTGGTCGAGCACCAACAGGTCATGGGTGCCAGCATGCCCATCGCCGGAGCGCTCCGGGCTGTGATTGCGCAGCGCCAGGCCGCTCCACTTCAGCACCACTTGTGCCAATTGTCGTTCGCTGATCGGTTTGGTCAGGTAGTCGTCCATGCCACTTTGCAGCAGCGCGCGTTTTTCGTTGGCCATGGCGTGGGCAGTGAGGGCCACGATCGGTAGCGGCGTGCAATGGCGCTCGCTTTCCCACTGGCGGATCGCCTCGGTGCTCTGGCGACCGTCCATGCCGGGCATCTGTACGTCCATCAGCACCAGATCGAATGTTTCGTTCTGCACCGCCTTGACGGCGGCATAACCGCTTTCCACCGCGAGTACTTTGGCGCCCATGTCTTCGAGCAGGGTTTGCACCAGCATCAGGTTGGCCGGATTGTCGTCGACGCAAAGCACCTTCGGGGCACGGCTGGATACCGGTTCGCCCGGCTCGCTGCGCATAGACCGCGGGTTGACCAGGTCAGACAGGGAGCGCCGCAGCTTGCGGGTGCAGGCCGGTTTAGCCTGGAGCTGGCTGTGGGGGTTGGGCACGGAAAGATGGAACAGCGTCAGTTCCGTGGTCGGGCACAGCACCAGCACTTTGCAGCCAAGATGCTCGAGGTCCCAGATGTGCTGGTTGAGGCGTTCCGGAGGCATGTCGTTACTGGTGATGCCGAGCACGGCGAGGTCGATCGCCTGATCGGTCTGGTGGGCGGCGGTGACGCCATTGGTCAGGCTTTCCAGGGTATTGAACGGTGTGGTGCTGAGGCCGCAGTCTTCCAGTTGATGCTGCAACGCCTGCCGTGCCAGCTCGTGGTTTTCCAATACCGCCACCCGTCGCCCGAGCAAGGGTGCCGAGGGCAGGTCTTCGGCATCGTCGCGGGTTTTTGGCAGGCTCAGGCTGATCCAGAATTCAGACCCTTCCCCCGGCGTGCTGTCGACGCCGATCTCACCGCCCATCTGTTCGATCAGGCGCTTGGAAATCACCAGGCCCAGGCCAGTACCGCCCGGTTGCCGCGACAGCGAGTTGTCGGCCTGGCTGAACGCCTGGAACAGGGCGCGTACGTCCTGATTCGACAGACCGATGCCGGTGTCCTGAATGCTGATGCGCAACTGCACGGTGTCTTCGTGTTCCTCTTCGAGCATGGCGCGGGCGACGATGGTGCCTTCGCGGGTGAACTTGATCGCGTTGCTCACCAGGTTCGTCAGGATCTGCTTGAGTCGCAGTGGGTCGCCCACCAGCGACAGCGGCGTGTCCCGGTACACCAGGCTCACCAGTTCCAGCTGCTTGGCGTGGGCAGCCGGGGCGAGGATGGTCAGGGTGTCCTGTAGCAGGTCGCGCAGGTTGAATGGAATATGGTCGAGCACCAGCTTGCCGGCCTCGATTTTCGAAAAGTCGAGAATCTCGTTGATGATGCCCAGCAGGCTGTCGGCGGATTTTTCGATGGTGTCCAGGTAGTCGAGCTGGCGCGGGGTGAGCTCGCTTTTTTGCAGCAGGTGGGTGAAGCCGAGAATGCCATTGAGCGGCGTGCGGATTTCATGGCTCATGTTGGCCAGGAATTCGGACTTGATCCGGCTCGCTTCCAGGGCTTCCTTGCGCGCCAGGTCCAGTTCGATGTTCTGGATCTCGATGGTTTCCAGATTCTGGCGCACGTCTTCGGTGGCCTGGTCGATGCTGTGCTGCAATTCTTCCTGCGCATTTTGCAGGGTGCCAGCCATGCGGTTGATGCCTGAGGCCAACTCGTCCAGTTCCTGACTGCCGAGTGGCGGCAGGCGGGTTTCCAGATGACCGTCCTTGAGTTGAGCCACGGCTTGCTTGATCTGGCTCAATGGCCGATTGATCGTGCGACCCATGCGCAGGGCCAACAGAGCCGCACCTATCAGCCCCGCCGCGATCAACATCAGACTGGCGAACAGGCTGCGGTAACCGCGCAACAGCATGCTGTTATGGGACAGTTCAAGTTCGACCCAGCCCAGCAGGCGGTCGGCTTCTTCGGGAATCACGTCCCCGGCCAGGTTGCGGTGTTTGCCGAATACCGGCAGCAGATAGCGGGTCGCATCGTTGCCACTGCGGCGCAGCATCTGCGTGCCACTGCCGGAGGGTGATTGGTTGAGCATGGTCGGGCCGGCGTGGGCCAACAGCGTCCGGTCTGGACTCAGGAAGGTCACGGCCCGCACGTCGGTTTGTTCCAGGGCCTGGGTGGCGATGCGTTCGAGCAGTTCGTTGTCCTGATGGCCCATGGCTGGTGCCGTCAGTGGAGCCAACTGTTCGGCGATCATTTCGCCGCGCTGCATGAGTTGGGTTTGCAGGTCAGCCTGTTGCATCCAGGTAAAATATCCCCCCAGCACCAACGCCATCAGGCTGGTTGGCAACAGGGTCAGCAACAGCACGCGGCCTTTGATTCCCAGTTTCTTGAGCACGCATCTCTCCTGCATCCCGCTATTTATAGGCCTGCACATGCATCTGCCATGCACCACTTGCGCAGTGTAGCGATTTGCTCGCGGGCAATCTTCGTAAAAATGGTGCCGTCATTCGTCGGCCCGGACGACTCATTGGCAATACGGACAAACGGTGGGTTGCTCCTGGCGAGGCAATCTTGAATAATCGCTCAACTGAGAATTATTTGCAGATAGTCATGACTCCCATCACTGCCGGCCTTCCCCGAATCCTGTCCATCGAAGACGACCTTGTGCTCGGAGCCTACGTTCATGAGCATCTGGACCGCAGCGGCTTCCAGGTGACCTGGTGCCAGAACGGTCAGGAAGGCCTGGACATTGCCCGCCGGCAACCATTCGACGTGGTGTTGATGGATATTCTGCTGCCGGGCATGGACGGCCTGGCGGTACTGACCCAATTGCGCCAGAGCCATTCCACCCCGGTGTTGCTGATGTCGGCCCTCGGTGCCGAGGCCGATCGCGTCAGCGGCTTTCGCCTGGGGGCTGATGATTACCTGCCAAAACCCTTCAGCATGGTGGAGTTGCGGGTGCGCATCGAAGCCATTCTGCGGCGGGTGGCACTCGACCGCCGACCGGCACCCGCAGTGCCGGCCCCGTCGATGGACAGCCTGCGTTTCGACGATGAAAGCTTCGAGGTCTTTTATGGCGAACAGGCCGGCGGCCTTACCCGCAGCGAGTATCGGTTGCTGGAGACGCTGCACCGCAGCGCCGACGAAGTACTGAGCAAAGCCTTCCTTTATCAGCAGGTGCTGCAGCGCGGTTACGCGGCCCATGACCGCAGCCTGGACATGCACATCAGCCAGATCCGCCGCAAGCTCAAGGCCATTGGATATACCGAGCGCGAAGTGCGTACGGTTTGGGGCAAGGGCTACATCCTGAGCGCCGCCGATGACATGTAACTTGCCGGGCAGGCATTCGTTGTTCTGGAAGCTGGCCTGTCTATTGGTTGCTTTCTGTCTGCTGATGATCTGGCTGAGTTGGTCCTGGGGCCGTTACATGGAGCAGCGTAACCAGTTCCTCTCCGATGAGGCCCGCGGCACCCTGTCCGGTTATGCCGCCGAAGCCGAGCAGGCATGGCAGCAGCGTCAGAGCGCCGGTATCGATGACTGGCTGCAAGGCATGCATCAGCGGGAAAAAAGCTGGGTCGGTGTCATCGGCGGTGATTTGCAGTCCTTGAGCAACCAATCGCTGACGGACAAGGAAGTCGAACGCCTTACTTTTTTGCGCGGCCTTGATTGGCCCATCCACAAGAAAGGCCGGCCGTGGATGCGCATACCGTTTCCTGGTGACCCCTCCGTCGGCAGTCTGGTGATCGAGTTGCCCAAGCGCTTCGTACCCGGGCGTTACCGGGTGTTCTGGCGGGTGATCACCAACGGCGTGATTCCGGGATTGTTCACTTTGCTGTTGTGCGTCGGGCTGTATCGTTTGTTGGTGGTGCCGCTCAACAGCCTGCGTGAACAGGCCAATGCCTGGCGTGCCGATCAACTGAATGTGCGCCTGTCGAGCCGCACCACCAATCGTTCCGATGAATTGGGTGAGTTGGGCAGGGCGTTCGATCACATGTCCGAGCGTCTGCAAAGCACTGTGGCCTTGCAGCAGCAACTGCTGCGTGACTTGTCCCACGAATTGCGCACGCCCTTGAGCCGCCTGCGGGTGGCCAGTGAAAGCGAGCAGGGGCTGGAGCCATTGCGCGAACGCATCGGCCGTGAAGTCGATGGCATGCAGCGCCTGGTGGAAGACACGCTGCAACTGGCGTGGCTCGATACCGAGCGCACCCGATTGCCTGACGAAGCGATCCAGATCCAGGCCCTGTGGGAAATGCTCACGGAGAACGCCTGCTATGAAAGTGGTTGGCCCGATACGCAGTTGCAATGCACGGTGGATTCGTCCTGCTGGGTTCGCGGCCATCTCAACACCCTGGCCCAGGCATTGGAAAACATTCTGCGCAACGCGATTCGGCATTCACCTGATGGTGGGGTTGTCCTGCTCGGCGGCCGGCGTGACGGAGATTTCTGGCATCTATGGCTGGAGGATCAGGGCGGCGGCGTGGCGGAAGCTGATCTGGAGCGGATCTTCCTGCCGTTCACCCGACTCGACGGTTCGCGGCCGGGGGATGGTGGATTTGGGTTGGGCTTGAGCATCGCCCGAAACGCGGTGCGGCGTCAGGGCGGACAGTTGTGGGCACAGAACACCGGAACCGGGTTGCGCCTGAACATGCGGTTGTTAGCGGATGTTGATAGTGCCAGTGCCGACGCCATCGCGGGCAAGCCCGCTTCCACACTGACCGTGTTTGAACCGCGAAACCTGTGATCACCCAGGCACCCTGTGGGAGCGAACTTGCTCGCGATGAGGCCCTCATGTTCACCGCAACATATCTGCTTATTCCCATAAGCCATAAGCACAACACTTTGCGTGATATGGCCTGGGAACGTTTGCCGGTATGATAGTCGCCCCCGCAGTCTGGATTGCGAATACGCCATGACCTTGCAGTACCCAACCATCGCCGATTGCGTCGGCAACACTCCGCTGGTCCGTTTGCAGCGCCTGCCATACCCTTTTGCTCAAGCTCGAAGGGAACAACCCGGCGGGTTCGGTCAAGGACCGTCCGGCGCTGTCGATGATCACCCGCGCCGAGCTGCGCGGGCAGATCCACGCCGGCGATACGCTGATCGAGGCGACCTCGGGCAACACCGGGATCGCCCTGGCCATGGCCGCTGCGATCAAGGGTTACAAGATGATCCTGATCATGCCCGACAACTCCAGCGCCGAGCGCAAGGCAGCCATGACAGCTTATGGCGCCGAGCTGATTCTGGTCAGCCAGGAGCAGGGTATGGAAGGCGCCCGTGACCTCGCGCAAAAGATGGAAACCGAAGGCCGCGGCAAGGTACTGGATCAGTTCGCCAACGGTGACAACCCCGAGGCGCACTACACCACCACCGGCCCGGAAATCTGGCGTCAGACCCAGGGCACCATCACCCATTTCGTCAGTTCCATGGGCACCACCGGCACCATCATGGGGGTGTCGCGCTACCTTAAGGAGCAAAACGACCACGTGCAGATCATCGGCCTGCAACCGATGGAAGGCTCGGCGATCCCGGGGATCCGCCGCTGGCCTCAGGAATACCTGCCGAAGATCTACCAGGCTGACCGCGTGGACCGGATCGTCGACATGGCGCAAAGCGAAGCCGAAGACGTGACCCGTCGTCTGGCCCGCGAAGAAGGCATTTTCTGTGGCGTGTCCTCGGGCGGTGCCGTGGCGGCAATGCTGCGCCTGTCCAAAGAAGTTGAAAACGCGGTGATCGTCGCGATCATCTGCGACCGTGGCGACCGTTACTTGTCGACCGGCATTTTCGACGCGCCC